>JADMIO010866706.1_pt1 | contig 19978 bp, 16 predicted proteins | sample 8958161 | NCBI WGS metagenome assembly JADMIO01 (sample SAMN16585339, study PRJNA669376) | soil metagenome | isolation source: Crop rotation soil | place: USA: Cullars Rotation, Alabama | collected 2011
GACAACTTGTCCACGTGGAATTCTAAGCTTAGGATCCCAATGTGCTGGAAAGGCTGCTCGTCGGTGAAGCCGGTACCGGCAAGACAACGTTGATTCGCGCGGCCCTTCAACGGCAGCCGGAGGGCACGCGGTGCATCTCCCTGAATAACCCGAGCCTTACACGAGGGGAATTTGTCGAATTCCTCGCAGGCGGATTTGGACTGTCCGATGAGGCGGCCCGCTCGAAGGCGCGGTTTCTCTTTGAGCTGGAGAACGTGCTCAAAGAGCGGGCGTCGAGCGGCGCCGTGACCGCCCTCGTCGTCGACGAAGCACAAGGACTCTCCGACGAGTTGCTGGAAGAGATCCGCCTGCTCGCGAACATCGAGACGGAAACCGAAAAGCTGCTGCCGGTCGTCCTCGCAGGCCAGCCGGAGCTGGCAGACCGGTTGAATCGCCCGTCAGTGCGACAGCTCAAGCAGCGCGTGGCGCTTCGGTGCGATCTCACCCCGTTGACGTTGACGGAGGTGGCCGCGTATGTCGCAGGCCGGATCCGCACGGCCGGTGGAGACGGGACGGCCCTCTTCACGCGCGAAGCGCTGACGCTCATTTACGAGCGCTCCCTTGGCATTCCCCGTACGATCAGCGTGCTGTGCGACAACGCCCTGCTCGGCGCGTTTGCGGCGGCTGCACGGCCGGTCACCCGGCAGATGGTGCTGGAGGTCTGCGGCGATTTCGACCTCCACGGAGCCGCTGGGCCACCGTCCGACTCCGTTCCGGCCGAACGCTCGGCGAAGGACGGGGCCGCGACCCTCGAGGGCGACGCAGCGGCGACCTCGGACTTGAGTGCCGCGGCCGACGCCGAGGCAGTCCAACCGTTTCGATTGTTCACGGATCAGCCGGCCAAGAAGCGCTTTGTGTTCTTCTAACCGACAAACGAGTGTGCGGAATGTGGAAACTGAATGAGCCGGATTGAACAGGCATTGAGACGCGCGCACCAGGAGGAGGCCGTCAGCGGGCCCGTTGTGGCCCTTCCTGCCGACGATCTCGACGCGCTTCCTTCCGAAACGTCGGACGGGTCGCGACACCGGTCGAGCGTCGACGAAGTGGAGATCGCGAAGACACAACTGGCCGCGTACCCGCAGGAACAGACCTCCCCGGATCAAGCCCCCCGGGGCCCGTCGGGTTCATTCGTGACCGCTCGCGAATCGGGTGAAGCCGAGCGGCCCGGTATCGAACGTCTCAATCCGACTCTCGCCGAGCGGCTGGTCGTTTCCGGCGAGATGCGGCCGGACTGCGTCGAGCAGTACCGCCGGCTGGCCGCCGTTCTCCACCATGCGCAAGTGGAGCGCGAGATCAAGGTTCTGATGATCACCAGCGCACTTCCCGGCGAAGGAAAGACCCTGACGGCTGCAAACCTCGCACTGACGCTCAGCGAATCCTACCGGCGACGGGTTCTGCTGCTGGACGCCGACCTCAGGCAGCCGGCGGTGCATCAGATTTTCCAGGTGCCCAATGTCTCGGGGCTGACCGACGGCCTCAAAGCCGACGCGCCCCAGAAGCTGACCGTCATCCAGGTCTCTCCCTCGCTCTCGATACTGCCGGCCGGACGACCGGAGCCCGACCCGATGAGCAGCCTGACCTCCGGGCGCATGCGTCACGTCATCGAGGAAGCGGCGGCGGCCTTCGAATGGGTCATTGTCGATACGCCTCCCATCGGTCTCCTGCCCGACGCCAAGCTGCTGGCGGCGATGACCGATGCCGCCGTTCTCGTGATCGGCGCCGGCACGACGCCGTGCAAGCTCATTACCAAAGCCGTCGAGGCCGTCGGCCATCAGCGCATCCTCGGCGTCGTCCTGAATCGCGCCGAGGCTGCCGCCAGCAGGCGGTACCACGAGTACGACGACTACTATGGGTATTTCGCGTCCTCCTCGGATCGTCGCAAACAGCTCTCGAGCGGCTCATGAATACCGCGGCCATCACGCAGCGTCTTGGCGATCAGCTGGCCGCGGAGGCCGATCCTATCGAGCGTCCCCGGCCGGCGGGGACACATGCCCGCGTCGTGGTGACGGCCGACGACGCGGCAGCCGACTGGAACGCCTACGTCGAGAGGCACGATCAAGCGACGGCCTACCACAACGCCGCCTGGAAGGGCGTCATCGAGCGGACATTCGGCCACGCGACGCGGTACTTGCTGGCAAGGGTCGACAATCAAACCGTGGGAGCGCTGCCGCTGGTCGTGTTCAAGAGCAGGCTGTTTGGACGATTCGTCGTCTCCATCCCGTTCGTCAACTACGGCGGCATGCTCGCGAGCAGCTCTGAAGCGGCCGACGCGCTGCTTGAATCGGCCATAGAGATTGCCCGGAACGAGAAGGCGTCATACCTCGAGCTGCGCCATCGCCGGCAGCTCTTCCCGGAACTGCCGTCGAAGCGTCACAAGGTCGCCATGATTCTTTCGCTCGAGCGCACGAGCGACGAGCAGTGGCGGGCCCTCGATCGCAAGGTCAGGAATCAGGTCAGAAAGGCGGAGAAGTGCGACCTCAGGTCGACGCGAGGCGGCGTCGAGCTGTTGCCGCAGTTCTACGCCGTTTTCGCCAGAAACATGCGGGACCTCGGGACGCCGGTGTACTCCATCGACTTCTTCAGAGAAGTACTGACAACCTTTCCGAACTCGTCCTCCATATTCTGTGTGTCTCTCGGCGACCTGCCGATAGCGGCCTCCCTTGTGCTGTGGCACCAGGATGTCCTCGAGGTGCCGTGGGCCTCGTCGATTCGCGATTACAATTCGCGCTGTCCCAATGTCTTGCTCTATTGGCAGATGGTGCAATTCGGGATCGAGAAAGGGTTCACGCGCTTTGACCTCGGTCGATCGACTCCGCACGAAGGCACGTACGACTTCAAGCGGCAATGGGGCGCCGAACCGCATCCGCTGGTGTGGGAGTACTGGACCGAGCACCGGGGGAACCTGCCGGACTTAAGTCCGCGCAACCCGCGTTACAAGCGCGTCATCCAGATCTGGCAGCGACTGCCGCTCGCCTTGACGCGAGCGATTGGCCCGCACATCGTGAGGAGCATTCCGTGAGAGGCTCCGGCGCACCCAACGGCGCCGCGGCGCCACTCCCATGACCGCCTATCTCCTGGCCACCATCGACGTGGAATCCGACGACCTGTGGGGCCACCGTCCCGAGGTGACGTTCGAGAACATCCGCCACATGCCACGGCTCGATGCGTTCTTTCAGTCTCATGGCGTGCGTCCGACGTATCTGGTGAGTTATCCCGTTGCGACCAGCGAGATCGGCCGACGGGTGTTTGCGCCAATCATTCGATCGAAAAGCGCTGAAATCGGCAGCCACATGCACGTCTGGACGACGCCCCCCATTGTCCCAGTGACGGCTCGCGATTACGAGTATTGCCCCATCGCGACGGAGATCTCTGAAGACCTGCTCCGCCAGAAAATGGCCAACATCACTCGCGTCATCGGGGAACTGACCGGCGCGGCGCCGACGTCCCATCGCGCCGGGCGCTATGGGTTCAATCAGCAGGGGCTGCGCATTCTTGACGACCTGGGCTACGTGGCCGACACGTCCGTGACGCCGTTCTCCAACTGGAGCGAACAGGCCAGCGACGGGACTCAGCGCGGCGAAGATTTCACGCGAGCGCCGCTCAATCCGTACTACCCGGACCTCAACGATGTGCGGCGCCCGGGCGCCAGTCGGCTGCTGGAAGTGCCGGTCTCGGTCTTTCTGACGAGGACACTGCCACGATCCCTCGCGTTCTGGCTCGCGGCCCGACCGACCAGCATGCCGGCGCGGGCGCTGAGGCTCTCGGGACTCGCGCGTCACGCGTGGCTGAGGCCCGGACGCGCTGTGAACGGACGCGTGCTGGTGCGCGTCGCGCGCGCGCTGTTGGCCGCAAAAGTGTCGACGCTGAACGTCATGTTCCATTCGTCTGAAATGGCCGTCGGCACCAGTCCGCATACCACAACGCAGGGCATGGTCGAGGAATCTTACGAGCAGCTTGATTATCTGTTTCGAACGCTGGCCTCGGAAGCCGATGTCCGGCCGGTCACGTTGTCGGAGCTGGCCGCCGTGTACTCGGGGCGTGACGCCCACTTGGCGAGCAAGACGGAGGCGTTCGCGCAATCGCGCAGCCAGGATTCGCTGAGGGGCGTCGCCTGCTCCCCCACCCGGCTGACTTAAGTCTCCCGGTGAACGGACTTCGATGTCGCGTCCCCCGATCGCGGGACATTTGCGCGAATAAGTCTCATCGCATCAATTAATTATCGAAAGCACCCCGATCTCGCTCCATGGCCGGATCCTTGAAGCAGTACGCTCGGAACAGCCAAAGATCCGCACCGTCACATGAACAGAGTCCTATTGGTTGCGTACTACTTTCCTCCCGTCGCCACGAGCGGCGCGATGCGTCCGCTCGGATTCTGCCGATATCTCGAGCAGTACGGCTGGCGACCCCGGGTCCTGACGACCAACCCCAGTTCCATCGACCCGGCTCCGGACGTCATAGATGAGGGTCTCTGTTCGAGGCTGCCATCGACGGTCGCCGTCGATTCGGTGCCTCACAGTAATCCGCTTCGCACGCTGATCAACACACGCAATATGGTTCGGCATCGGCTCGGCATGTCGAAGGCCGAGTCCGGCGGCAACGGCAACGGCAACGGCAATGGCCACTCGGCGAATGGCAATGGCACTCGCGCCGGACAGCTTCGCCAGGCTGGCGATCGGATTCTGAACCGTGTCTTCGCGTTTCCCGATTCACGCCGGTTCTGGTTCGGTCCTGCAGTCCGCCGGGCGACGAGCCTCCCCGCCAGCGAACGGCCCGACGTCGTCTTTGCCACGGGCCCACCGTTTACGTCGCTGCTCGTGGGCCGGGCCATCGCACGAACCTTGTCGATTCCCCTGGTGATCGACTTCCGGGATCCGTGGGCCTGGAATCCGTACAGACGCGGGCCGGCCACGACGAGACTCGAACGTTCCATCTGTCACGAAGCGTCGAGAATTGTGACCAACACTGTGGAGATGCGTCAGCAATTCGTGAACGACTACCTGGAGATGCACGAGAAGTTCCTGACCATCACCAACGGGTACGACCCCGCGACGGCAGACCTCGCGGACGCGGGGATCGATCATTCGAATCCTGTGCCCGCTCAGGGCGCTCGGGACATCGAACTCTGCCATTTCGGCACCATGTACGGTCAACGGAATCCAGCAGCGCTCTTCCAGGCGGTCAAAGAACTTGCCGACGAGGGGGCCCTCGGCGCCATTCGATTCATCATCCGTTTCGTGGGCACCTGGGAGGTGAGCGACCCGGAGAGCAACAGGGTGGCGGCGGAGCTCGAACATCGCGGGCTCATTCGCCGCGAACCGCCCGTGTCGCATGCCGCGTGTCTCCGCCAGATGCGGAGCGCCAAGACGCTCCTGCTCTTGCAGACGGCCGCTCCTCTCCAGGTGCCGGCGAAGATCTTCGAGTACATCTCCAGCGGGCGTCCGTTGCTCATCATCGGGGATCGGGGAGCCACGACGTCGCTGGTCGAACGACACCGCCTGGGACATTGCTGCATCAACGAACGGCCGCTCATCAAGGAGCTGCTCGGTCAGCTCGTCGATGGCCGGCTGAAGCTGGATCCGACTCCCGCGAGAGAAATGGCCCTCTTCAAGTACCCGGCGCTCACGCAACAGCTTGCCAGCGTGTTCGATTGCGTCCATCAGGAAGCCCGCGAAGGGCGGAGATAACCCAGTGTGTGGCATCGTCGGCACCTTCGACTTTCAGGGGTTCGCCCCCGCGGATCGATCCGTGGTGCAGCGCATGGCGCACCTGCTGGCCCACCGGGGACCTGACGCCGAAGGTTTCTATTTCGACGGTCCGCTCGGCGTGGGCCACCGCCGGCTGGCCATCCTCGACCTGAGCGAACGCGGGCGGCAGCCGATGGTGACGGCGAGCGGTCGGTACGTCATCGTCTTCAACGGCGAAATCTACAACTATCTCGAGCTCCGCGCCGAGCTCGAAGCTTGCGGCTACCGGTTTCGAACCGACACCGATACCGAGGTCCTCCTCGCGCTGTACGAGACCGAGGGGGCCGCTTGTCTCCAGCGCCTGAACGGGATGTTTGCGTTCGCGGTCTGGGACGTGGAATCGCGTCGCCTGTTCATCGCCAGGGATCGCGTCGGCATCAAGCCGTTGTATTACACGGTGACGCCGAAGGTATTCGCGTTCGCCTCCGAAGTGAAGGCCCTCTTCGCCTGTCCGTCGGTGTCTCGCGAAACCGCCACCGAATCGATCGACACGTACATGACCCTCGGGTACGTTCCCGGTGAAGACTGCCTCTTCAAAGGCATCCGCAAGCTCCAACCCGGACACTACCTGACCGTCGATCCGGCCGGGGGTGTGAAGACCGCCCCCTATTGGGACGTGACATACGCGCCGAACACGAGCCGCTCCGCCGACGAAACCGCCGACGAGCTGAGCCAGCTGCTTCTCGATGCAGTACGCATTCACCTGCGGAGCGATGTGCCCGTCGGCGTGTTCTTGAGTGGTGGACTCGATTCGAGCGCGATGGTTTCGCTCCTGGCCGAAACCGGCGTTCGCGGAATGAAGACGTTCTCCGTGGCGTACAACGAAGGCGACGGATACGACGAGACGAAGTATGCGCGCCTCGTCGCCAGGCACTACGGAACGAGCCACCACGAACTCTATGTCGATTCCAGTCAGTTCCTCGACTTCATTCCCGACTACGTGTGGTGGATGGACGAACCGGTCACGGAGGCGGCTGCGCTGTCCCTCTATTTCATCAGCCGGCTGCTCCGGAAGCATGTGACGGTCGCTCTCTCGGGCGAAGGGTCGGACGAACTCTTCGCCGGCTATCAGATTTACGGGTACATGCAGTGGCTGGAGAGATACCGGTCGCTGCCGGCGGCGCTTCGCGAGGGATTCATCGAGCCGCTACTCACGCGCCTGCCTGGCACGAAAGTGACGAAGTATCTGAAGCTGTCGAAGCGGCCTCTGGAAGACCGGTATCTGGGAGTGTCGTTGCACGAAACGTCCTACAAGGACGAGCTCTACACGAACGGCTTCAGACGGGCGGTCGACGAGGAAGGCACACCGGGGCCACTGCGCGACTTCTATAGTCGGACCACCGGACGAGACGCGATGACGCGCATGCTGTACACAGACCTCAAGGCCTGGCTGGTGGATGACCTGCTCATCAAGGCCGACAAGATGACGATGGCCAATTCGATCGAGTTGCGCGTGCCGTTCCTCGATTACCGTGTGGTGGAATACGCGGCGACGATCCCGTCGAACATGAAGCTGCGCCGCGGGCAGGTGAAGTGGATTCTGAAGCGCGCCATGAAGGACCGGCTTCCCCGCGAGGTGCTTCAGCGCAAGAAAATGGGGTTTCCAACGCCGCTCGCGATCATGTTCCGCCGGGATCTCTCAGAGTACCTGCGCGACGTGTTGTTGTCCGATCGCAGCGTGAATCGTGGATTCTTCCGCCGCGAGCGATTGAGCGGACTCATCGACGAACACACTCGAGGAACCGCCGACCATCATCAGTTGCTCTGGAAGCTGATCGTGCTCGAAGAATGGCACCGGCAGTTCATGGACGGCGATCCATTGGCCGGCGACAATCGTCGGCAAGGCGAGCGGGGCCAGCGGATGGCGTCAGACGATCGCGCTGCCGAGCCATCCGTGGGTCACCCCAGGCTGGTGGGAAGCGCCCTTTCGTAGGGCGGCGCGGTCACTGCTCTTTTTTCAAGTCTTCGATCTTCTTGCGCCAACCGATCTGCCGCCCGGGGTGCCCGGCGACGACCGCGTACGAAGGCACGGACTGCATCACGACCGTGCAGGCGGAAATGATCGCGCCCTTGCCGATGTGCACGCCCGGCATGATGAAGGCGCCCGCGCCAATCCAGACGTCGTCCTCGATTACGACTTCCTTGTAATCCCACCCTTGGAGAATCCAAGGGATGTCGGGATCGGCATACCTGTGGTTCACCGACCAGATCTTCGCGTCAGGCCCGAGGCCGACCCAGTCGCCAATCCGAACTCCTCCACCGGCGGTGATGAAGACGTCCTCGGCGATATAGCAATGGCTGCCGATGGAGAATTTGGCTGGAGTCGTGATTCGTAAGCCTGTTCGGATGACGGTGTTGCCCCCCATTCCGCCCACAATCGACGGGAGCAGCATCTGACGCGCCCGCACGCCGATTCCGAGCGGTATCCAGAGGACCAGCCGTAGATACAGATCGGCCCACGCTTCGCGGAGCGCCCAGTAGAATTCCTTTGCCTTCGGGACTGGACTCATGGAGTACGGACGATCATTCCCCAAACCAGGAGTATCGGGGAATGACGCCGTTCTCTATATTGGCACGCCGCTGACAGCGACGCGCTCGTTCGATCGCTGTTCGGTCCAGCGGCGAAAGAGTTGCGCAATCTCGACGTGATACACGAAGAGCATCGGAATCACGAAGGCCGGCAGCAGCAAGACGCTCTGCAGCAGGAACGTCACGAGGTGATTCGTCACCCAGTATCGGTCGGCCAGATAGCACACGAATGCATATGGCACGGCGGGAAGCGCCGTGCGGATCCAGGCAGTCCGAACGTACGACCAGATCCGCATGCCGAGCAGCGAGCAGATGTACGGGGGCCACAGCATGACGTGCACGAACAGGCCGGGAATGAGGGTGCCCCACGCCACGCCGAAGATACCGAACCGGCGGACGAGCACGATGCTGAGCGTCAAGTTCGCGAGGGCCTCGCACGTGGCCCAGACGGCCACCCGCCGGTGCTTCGCCATGCCGTAGACAATGCCGAGACTGGTGGCATTGCCCAGGGCGAAGAACTGTGCGATGACCAGAATCTGCAGCACACGCCCCGAGGTGGGGGCGTATTGCTCGCCCATCCACAGCCCGATGAAACTCGGGCCCCTGATGAAGAGGGCCACCGCCACCGGGAGCATCAGCGCGAGCACTGCGCGGGTCCCCTGGATCAAGAGCTGCCGGAGCGTGTCGTTCTTGCCCTCGGCATCGAGACTCGTCGCCAACGGCATGAAGGTCGACGTCATCGACGACACGAGATCCCGCAGGTAGACGATCAGGTTGCCACCGATTGCGTACGCGGTGACGGCGGACGCAGAAATGAAGGAGCCGACGACCAGGTTGTCGGCGTACCAGATGATCTGGAATGCCACGAGCATCGTGAACGACGCCGAACTGAACGCCCAGAGTTTGCCGAACGTCTCCCGATCTGGCGTGCCCAACGAGAAGCGCAGCTGCGGATATGCGCGGCGCGCCATCAACACGATCGCGCAATTCCCCAGGATCGCGACGACGAACTCGAGCGCCGCGATCGCGACGATACCGTAGCCGTGAACGAGCAGCCAGACCGACGCGCCGGCCCGCATCAGCGTCTGACCCATCTGCACGCTGCTCTGCAGATCGAACCGATGCAGCGCCACCAGGACCGCGCCAAACACGCCGCCGACAAGGGTCACCACAAGGGCGGCGGTCACCAAAAGAACGGACATGCGCGCGCTCAGCTGGAGTTCTGGCGTAATCTGCCACAGCCGCGGAAAGACCAGCGCCAGCAGGCTGCCGGTGAGGGCCACCAGCGCGCAGATCCAGAGTCGCAGCCAGAGCCCCGCTGACACCGCTCGACTCGCGCCGTCGTGATCGCCGCTCGTATACCCTCTGGCCACATACCGAGTCACCGCCCCGCGCAAGCCGAGATCGAGGAGGTTCATGAACGAGACGGCCCCGACCACCAGGACCCATACCCCGTACGCGGTGTCGCCGAGATGGTGAACGAGAAACGGCGACAGCAGGAAGGCCACGACCATCGCCGTCCCGAGAGCCACCCAATTCAACGCGACGCCTCTGACAACGGTCGTAAGCCTGGACATGGATTAGCTGTCAGGGATGCAGAAATGCGGCCAATGCCGCTCGAAAAAGGTCGCGTTGAGCGCTGAGGAACGGCCCCGAACCCCTCGTCCCGACTCCGCCTGCGCGGTTGTTCTTCGAAAGGAAGACTTTTATCAGCCGTCGATGGGTCTTCTGCGAGGTGGCTGATTCCCTTTCGGCAGCGGATGGCGGCTGTGGCCCTCGTGTTGCCTGCAGTCGCTTTCCCGTCACGGAACGGCAATGATGGGCTCTTGGATGACCGCTGTCAAAGACGTTCTCGAATTCGTCTCTTCGCCGGTCGGCGTGATGACGCTGTCCATGGCGGCCGGACTCGCACTGATTGCCGCGGGCAGCCGGAGGCGCCTTGGACAGAGGCTCGTCGCGGCGGGATCCGGTTTATTCCTGCTGTTTACGCTGACGCCGATCAGCGAGCTGGTCGTGACTCTCCTCGAGCGATCCTACGTTCCGATTGTTTCGGGCTCGAATCTCGCCGGGGTGGGCCGGATCGTCGTGTTGGCCGGGTACGGCCACGAGTTTCCGGGAATTCCGATCACGAGCTCGATGTCGGACGATACGTTGTGCCGTGTCGCCGAGGGCGCACGACTGCACCGGCTCCGGCCTGAGGCGACGGTGATCGTGTCAGGTGGCGTCGTGGACCCGGGACAGCGCTCCATCGCGGCGATGATGTCCGATCTGATGATCGTCCTCGGCGTTCCAGCGGCCGACATCATCGTCGAAGGACAGTCGACCACCACCTACGAGAACTTGATCGAAGTACAGAAGATCATAGGATCGTCGCAGTTTGCGCTGGTCGCTGCGGCGCGCGACCTGCCCCGGGCCTTGGCAGTCGCCCGCAGGCTCGGCATGGCGGCCGTTCCAGCCCCCGCCTGCATTCGGACCATGCAGAGCTACCCGGCGGGAATGTCACGAGCGGAATGGTTCGCGGCAATCCTCGACTCGTTTCGCGATCCCTCCATCGGGCGACTGGCCGACCTCCAATGGGCGTATCACGAATACGCGGGTTATCTCTGGTACCGGCTCCTGGGACGCATCTAGGCACCGCCAATCTAAGGATTTTCTTGCGGACGTCGAAAACCGGTGAATAATATCGCCTCTCGAACGGACTTTTTTCGAATTCCCGAGGCCAGAATAATCAAATGTTGATGCGTAAGTCGTGTGTTTTGTGTATGTTGGCAGAGTTGGCTCGCGAACGGACGACCCTTTGCTCCTGAGCGGGAACGCACAAGTGCGTTGATGCGCCGATTCAGCGTTTCTATCGTCATCGAGTGGTACAACATCACGCGCGCGAAGCAGAGCCGGGCGTTTCCGCTCCTGGCCGCCGTCGCCGCGCAGGCGCGCGAGTTGTGGGCGGCGGACAGCACGGCGGGCGTCGGTCTGTCTGCGCCGCTCGAGATCGTCGTCACGTACGATTCGGACAGGCTCAAAGACGCGGACGTTGAGCGGGTCGTTCGCGACTGTATCAGCAGCAGCGAGTGCCTCGCTTTGCAATTCGTTCCAGTGACAGGTGGGACGTACCTCAAACAGAAGAACAGCGGCGCCTTACGATCGACCGGGGAGATCATCATCTTCCTGGACAGCGACGTCATCCCGGAACCAGGATGGCTCGCCGCGCTGTTGAAGGCCTTCACGCATCAGGAAGTCTCGGTCGCAATCGGCAATACGTACGTGGATCTGAGCGGCGGCGACTTGTATAGCAAAGCGCTCGCAATCTCCTGGATGTTTCCTTTGCGCGACACGGCGGGCGGCCTGACCAAGACGCGGAAGTTCTACGCGAACAATGTCGGATTCCGCAGGGAGACGTTCCTTTCGCGTCCGTTCGAAGACGTGCCGGGCCTGATGCATTTTGGGGCGACACGCTTCGTGGCGCGCCTGGAGGGCGACGGAATACCGCTGTGGAACGTCGGAGATGCCAGAGGGGCGCATCCGAGCCCCAACGGCGTCAGACATTTCGTCAAGCGGGCGGTCGCGGCCGGGAGAGCTCGCGCGCTGTCGTCCGCTTCAGTCTCGGTGAAGACGGCTGCGGACTGGATCAGGCTCGACGTGGAATCCTACAGCTACCTCTGCAAGCGGATCGTGACTGATCGTGGCAGAGTCGGATTGCGGTTGACCGAGATTCCCGGAGCGATGACGATCGCGGTGACGTACGGCGCCCTCTTCTGCGCCGGCTCGCTCTTCTCTTATTGCTTCCCGGAGCTCATGCGGCGGCGGCTCGATCTCTGAGCGGGCGCGCTCGTCGGGCAGGCGGGATCGATCATGCCGGCGACACCTTCTGATAAATTCCGAGCAGGCAGCTTTCGGGATATTTGAGTCCGGCTCGCGTCAACATCTTCCACACGCGCAGTTCGATCGTATTCAACAGCCGCCATCTCGCGAACACGCGGCAGTCGCCCAGATACGCGAATTCCCGCTCGGCAAACCCGGACGATTCAAAGAGCTTCCGCAAATCCTTCCGGGTGTTCATGCGGTACGCCACCTCGAACGTATCGCGTTCCTCGGTCCGCCACAGCCAGCTCTTGATTCGATGGTGAAGCGACACTGGCGTGATCGCCGATAACGCGGTGATCACCGACCATCGGTCGACCGTGAATATGACGACCAATCCACCCGGTTTAGTGAGCCGAGCAAGCGACCGGACAGCCGCGTCGGGGTCGGCGAGGTGCTCGGCGACCATTCTCAGCGTGATCAGGTCGAACCTCGAATCGGTGCTGAAGTCTTCGATGGTGCTCTGAACCCGCTCATGGACGAAGCGGTTCTCGCGAATGTTGTCGCTGGGGTCGACGCCGGCCAGGAACCGGCATCGGTGCGCCAGCATCGTGGCCGCGGGCTCGTTATCGGGGAAGAGGTCTCGCCCGCCGCCCACGTCGAGCCACTGCGTGTCGTCGGAGACGAGGTTGACGACGGTCGCCTCGTAAACGTCGTCCGGCGTGTAGTAACCAAGCCGAGAGCGCAGCCTCGGCCCCCATCCGCCCTGCCGCAAGTCTCCGTACTTCAGCTGAAAGAGACGATGGAGCTCCGGAATGGACGGCAGCAGCGATGTCCGCACGGTCGAGGCTTGATTATAGTCGGCTATCCGACGTCGCGGCCTCGCCCGGCCGTGGCCTCGCCGAGCGCGAAAGGAGTAACATTTCGCTCGTGACGCTGACACCCGCAGAGTTGGTCAAGTCCGATCGGGATCATCTGATCCATCCGCTGCATCATCCTCAGGACAATGCCGACCCGATCATCTACGTGAGCGGCCGCGGAGCGACGGTACGCGACATCGCCGGCAACGAATACTTGGACGGGCTCTCGGGACTGTGGAATGTGAACGTCGGCCACGGTCGAGCGGAGTTGGCGGATGCCGCGGCGGCGCAAATGAAGGAGCTGGCATACGCCTCGGGATACGTCGGTTCCTCGAGCGTCCCGGCAATCATGCTGGCGGATCGTCTCGTCGAACTGACCGATGGCGACATGCAGGCAGTGTTCTTCACGACAGGAGGGGCGGAGGCGAACGAAAGCGCGCTGAAGACCGCCCGCTTCTACTGGAAGGCGCGAGGCAAGCCCGACAAGGTGAAGCTCATTGCCCGCCATCAGGGATACCACGGGCTGAGCGCGCAGGCCATGAGCGCCACCGCTATCGGCACGGCGTACTGGAAGATGTTCGAGCCGCGCCCTCCGGGAGTCGCGCACATCCCCACCTGCTATCCGTACCGGTTTCAGGGGATGAAGCCCGGAGAAACGGTCGGCCAGGCCGCGGCGCGCGAGCTGGAGGAGACGATTCAACGCGAGGGCGCCGACACGGTCTCGGCATTCATCGGCGAACCGATCCACGGAGCGGGTGGGGTGTTCTACCCGACCGACGACTATTGGCCGCGCGTCCGCGAGATCTGCACGCGCCACGACGTGCTGCTGATCGCGGATGAAATCATCACCGGCTTCTGTCGAACGGGCCGCTGGTTCGCCTCGGGGCACTGGAACATCAAACCGGATATCCTCACCTTCGCCAAAGGCGTCACCTCTGCCTACGTTCCGCTGGGAGGAATGATGGTGAATCAAAGGGTCAAGGACGCGATGGATTCTGTCGCGTACGACAACCGCTGGACACACGCCTTCACCTACTCAGCCCACCCGACCTGTTGCGCCGTTGCCCTGAAGAACATCGAGATCATGGAGCGCGAACGGCTCGGAGAGCACTCGACCAGAATGGGCGAGCGCCTCTTCGACGCACTTCAGACGGCCTTCGGCGACCATCCGCACGCAGGCGACATCCGGGGCGGCAAAGGCCTTCTGGCGGCCGTGGAGTTCGTGGAAGACCGCGCGACGAAGTCGAACTTCGCCCCCGACCGGAAAGTCGCCGGGCGCCTCCAGTCGGAGATGAAGAAGAGGGGCGTCATCACACGCACGCGGCCGGCCGCCGGCGCTCACCCGGCGCCGGGCGACGCCGTCTTCTTCGCGCCCCCGCTCGTCAGCACGGAGGCCGAGATCGACCGATTCGTCAGCGTGACGCGCGACGCCGTTCAGGTCGTGTTGGGCCTCTGAGCGCAATCAATGACAGTTGGCCTGAGAGAGGGCCAGCACCGCGTACGCCGTCGCCGCGTCGCTCATGAAGCGACCGATGTCAGAAGACGGATCGCGGTGCCGGTTTAAGGAAGAGGCCGCCCAGGAGCCCTCAGCCCTGTTCTGGTGGCGCACGAGCCAGGACAGAGCCTGTTGCACCCGGGCATTGTCGCGAGGCGTGCCGGCCTGCAGAAGCGTGAAGGCGACGAGGCCTGTGGCGTATCCGTCGCTCTCCCCTGCCCCATCGGACGTCGATCGGATCGCGCCGATCAACTTCCGCAGGGAGGTACGCAGCGTCGAGCCTTTCGACGTCGACGCAAGGGCAGCCACGCTCCAGCCGCCGTCGCCCTGTTGACTGGCGAAGACCTCCTTGATGAGCGCGCCACGTGCGTCCGGTGTCAGGAGGTCCGGATATTTCGTCGAAGCCCACAGCAGAACCACTCGATTGAGCAGGGACTGGGTGGCGTATTCGCGGTTGAGGTACGCACGCAACTGCGTCCGATGATCCGTCAGGTCGGGGCTTGCCAGATAGTCGTCGGGGGCCGTGCCGGCGGCGATGGCGGCGAGCGCCGCCCCGTAGTATTGCGACTGCCGTCCCTCCCACGGCTCGAGGCCGAACTGGAGCCACGACCACGCGCCCCGTGCGTCTCCGGCTGGCTCCTGCGCCGCCCACATGTTGTCGAGCGCGGCGCGCGCGTCATCGCTCAGATGACCGACCTCCGCGTCGCGATTGGTGAGAACCAGGGCGTTGATCACGGCCTCGGTTCCGCGGGACTCGACGGTCTTGTGCGGGCCGTTGCTCGCATCGCTATAGTAGGGCCCGATCTCCTTCCACAGCCGCACGCGTTTCGTGACGTTTTCCAGAAGTCGTCGTTCGTCAACAGACGGAGTCTGGCGATCGAGGGCCCCGCGGAGGCGCGGTCGAGAAAGGGCGTACGGCATCGCCGTGTGGCAGGAGACACAGACAGTGCCGTGGTCTCGGGCGGCGCGCTGCCAGCCCAGCCACCAGTCCATGCGTTGATCGAGATACGCCGCGGCCGCCTCGGGCTTCCACGGCTCCGCAACCTTGGATTCAGACCGCGAACAGCTGGCGAGCGCTCCTGCGAGCAGGCATGAAACGAGTGCTCGGCGGTATTGTCTGCGCCACATTACCCCGCCCTCAGCCGCCGCTCCTTCTGGGCGCACAGGTTCACCAGCCAGTTGCGATAGAGGCACGTGGCCGTGGGACGCCAGGCGTTCGGAGTTCTGGACATCATCAGGGGCGGGAAGTCCGCAAGCAGCGCCTCGTGCCGCTCGGTCTGCGCACGCTGACGAAATGCAGACACCCGATCGATCGTGTCGTGGTCGAAGCATCCGACCGGCATCGGCGGGTAGGTCTCTCGCTCGCGCGTAAGGAAGCGTCTGACGTCTCTGCGGTACTCGAGCAGCAGGCTGTCGGCGTCGTATTCGGGATGACCCTGGAAGAATACGAACAGGCTCCGGCGTTGTTTTATGAACGCATCGACACCGGCGTCGTCCGATCGCGTCAGCACGCGATAGCCGCACGACGTCAAGGCGCTCTCGGAAACGTCGTTCCACCGGGAATGAGGCATGTGCAGCCGGCCTGGAACCCCGGCAGCGAGGGCGTGATCCATCGCTCGCGAGCACTCGAAGATGCCAAAGCGCTTCTCGCTGAGTGGTCGGCGGCCGATCCCGTCGATGTGGAGAAGAGCCGCATGCGCGGCGAGACAGGACCAGACTGCCGAATGCGTATTGCGCTCGGCCCAGTCCAGGAGCGTGGCCAAGCTCTCCCAATAGGGCTCATCCCTCAAATTGGCGGTGCGCGGCTCCGCCCCGGTCACGATGAGACCATCAAGGCGACGGTTCCACAGATCGGCAATGTCGGAATACGAAGCGCTCACGTGACGCCGGCCCCAGTCGCCGCGCGGAACGTCCGGCAACGCATAGAGCGTCAGGCGGATGATGATGCCGTCGGCGGCCTCGTCCAACAGGGCGCGAAACTGACGTTCGGTCGCTTCGAGTGCCGAGTCGGGCATGTTGTTGACGAGCCCGATGTCAACGCAATTCGAGCCCGACTCCCGGAACGCCGTCGGCGGCGTCCACTGCGGTCGCTCCGCTCTGGACGTTGGCGTGAGAGTGTCGACTCGAAACTCCAGGGGCATGACCCGCTCCTCGGGCGAGCAATCCCACCCGTATAGGCGTTTTGAAACGGCTTAAGGCCTATACGGAGCACGTCTTGTGCCGACGGCTGGGACGGGAAAGAGTCAGCAGGAGGGCCTCCCTGGTAGCGGGGCGACGGCAGATGGCCCTACCCGGGAGACTAAAGTCTTCCTGGCGCCCGAGATCACTCGGTGGCCGCAAGCGCCTGATCGAGGTCGGCAATGATGTCGTCGATGTGCTCGATGCCTATGCTGAGACGCATGGTTTCGGGCCTCACCCCGGCTTTGCGCTGCTCGTCGGCCGACATCTGCCGGTGGGTGGTCGAGGCCGGATGGCACGCCAGCGACTTTGCGTCGCCGATGTTCACGAGCCTCCGGATCAGCGCCAGCCGATCGTAAAACCTCTTGCCCGCTTCGAACCCGCCTTTGACGCCGAAGGTCATGAGAGAAGAGCCCCGGCCGCCAAGATATTTTTGGGACAGCGCAAAATACGGACTATCCGGGAAGCCTGCGTAATTCACCCAGTCCACTCTGCGATGCCCGCGCAGAAACTCGGCGACGCGCTTTCCATTTTCAAGGTGCCGCTCGACCCGCAGCGCCACGGTCTCGACCCCTTGCAGCAGCAGAAAGGCGCTCAGCGGCGACAGAACCGCACCGGTCGTGCGCAGGTAAACGCTGCGGCAGCGCGCGATGTACGCCGACTCCTTGAAATGATCGACATATACCAGATCGTGGTACGACGGATCCGGCTGAGTGAACATCGGGAACCGCCGGGCATGCTCCCGCCAGGGGAACTTGCCGCTGTCGACGATGATGCCTCCGAGCGTCGTACCGTGCCCACCCAGGAACTTCGTCAGAGAATGGACGACGATATCGGCTCCGTATTCGATTGGTCGCAGCAGAATGGGAGTGGCAACCGTGTTGTCGACGATCAACGGCACCCCGTGCTTGTGCGCAATGCGCGCCAGCGCTTCGATGTCGCACACGTTTCCCGCCGGGTTTCCAATGCTCTCGCAAAACACCCCGCGCGTGTTGTCGTCGATCAACTGTTCGACAGCGTCGGCGTGATCCGAAGCCGCAAAGCGGACCGTCACTCCCTGCCGCGGCAGAATGTGCGCGAACAACGTGTGGCTCGTTCCGTAGAGCTGCGGCATTGAGACGATGTTGCAGCCGCCTTCCGTCAGGTTGGTTACCGCGTAATTGACTGCCGCCTGTCCTGAAGCCACGCACAGCGCTTCCAGACCTCCTTCGAGCGCCGTAACCCTCCGCTCGAGCACCGCATTGGTGGGGTTGCTGATGCGACTGTACCGGAAGCCTTCGACTTCGAGATTGAACAGCGCCGCTCCGTGGTCGGCGCTATCGAAGGTGTATGCGACCGTCTGGTAAATCGGGACCGCGACGGCCTTGGTCGTCGGATCGACGTGGTAGCCGCCGTGAATGGCAATCGTCTCGGGTTTCATGTCGTCACCTCAGCTCGCTCATCTCGCGCACCACCCGCTCGATGTCCGACTCGGTTGTCCTGAAGCTCGTGATGCATGCCCGCAGGACCGGCGCGTCCGCGCCAAGACGCACTTCCGACATCCACGCGATCTGCCGCGCATAGAGGCTCGCGAGGAAGTTGGCCGTCACCAGACCGTCACGCGTAAAGCAGACGAGCGGCAGCGGCGTGCGATTGACGATGCGCCAGCCGGCGTGGATCAGCGACGCCCTCAGCACGTCGCCCAGGTGCGCTTGACGCTCGATCATCTCGGCGTACCCGGACTCTCCGCGCTCGGCGAGCGCCAGGAAGAGTTTCAACCCGATGAACCGCCGGGACCACTGCACCGACGTCGTGTACGGGTCGAACGTCCGGCCGGCTGTTTTGTCCGGCATGTACGATGTTTCGGCGCGGAACGCCTCGCAGACGGCGTCGGGATGCCGACAGAAGAACATCCCCGCGCCCATGGGCACCGACAACCATTTATGAGCGTCACACGTGATCGAATCGGCGGCGTCGATCCCGGCCAGATGGCCGCGCAGGCGCGAGGAGACGATGGCCGCCCCGCCCCACGCCGCATCGACATGAAACCACAGCTCCTCGGACCCGCAAAACCGGGCCACGTCAGGTAGCGGATCGATCACTCCCGCCGCCGTCGTGCCGGCGGTGGCAACCACCATGAATGGCGCCAGCCCGTTTTTCCGATCCTCCGCGACGCGCCGTCCAAGATCGTGGAGATCCATCTTCAGATCACGATCAACCGCGATCGTTCGCAATGCCTGCCGCCCGAGACCCGTCATATGGGCGATCTTGCTGAACGAGTGATGGGCCTCCGTCGTCAGGTAGATCGTTGGCGAGCGATCGAGACGCCGAAGGCCGCCATCGCCATACTCGGGAAACGCGCGGGTCAGCGCGGCGATGACGGCGGACAGGTTGGCTTCCGCTCCCCCGGTCGTGAAACTCGCGAATGTGTCGGCCGGCAGGCCGAACTTGCCGGCGAGCCACGCCAGCGTGTGGCGTTCGATTTCGTTCGCCGCCGGCGACGTGCGCCATGTCGCCAGCTGCGGGTTGTACATCGCCGTCAGCGTGTCGCCGACGACCGAGGCGGGGGTCACGCTCGGGTTGAAGAGGCCGAAGTACCTGGGATGGGTGACGTGAACCTGCCACCTCTGCAGCATCCGCTCAACATCGGCCGTGACCTCGTCGAGAGCCATTGGCGCGTCAAACGCGTACCGTGAAGCGAGGTAGGAACGAATCTCCTCCGGCGTCACCTTCGGAACGATGGGACCATTCGCGATGATCGACTCGCGCGCCGCAACCTCACGCTGGACTTCATCGAATGTCATGCCGAGATCCTTCACAGAGCGGCGGGTCGATGAAGCCAGCAGACGAGCTCAGGCGATGCCGCCGAGGCACAGGTACTTCAACTCGAGAAACTCCTCGATGCCGTATTTCGATCCCTCCCGGCCAAGACCGGATTCCTTGACGCCGCCGAACGGCGCGACTTCGGTAACGATGAGTCCCGTGTTAATGCCGACCATCCCAGACTCCAGCGCTTCGGCCACCCTCCAGACACGAGCGATATCGCGGCTGTAGAAGTAGGCGGACAGCCCGAACTCCGTGTCGTTGGCGAGCGCGATCACCTCGTCTTCTGTTCTGAACCGGAAAAGCGGCGCGACAGGTCCGAAGGTCTCTTCGCGCGCGATCTGCATGTCCGGGGTCGCATCGGCGAGCACCGTTGGTTCGAAGAATCGTCCGCCGAGCACGTGGCGTTTGCCGCCGATGAGGGTCCGCGCGCCCTTGGCCACCGCGTCGTCGATATGCTGCTCCACTTTTTCGATGGCGCCCTCGTCGATGAGGGGTCCCTGAGTCGCGCCCGATTCGAGTCCAGAGGCGGG
>JADMIO010897392.1_pt1 | contig 19978 bp, 18 predicted proteins | sample 8958161 | NCBI WGS metagenome assembly JADMIO01 (sample SAMN16585339, study PRJNA669376) | soil metagenome | isolation source: Crop rotation soil | place: USA: Cullars Rotation, Alabama | collected 2011
AGGTGAGCCAGTGTGATTACATTTGCGGCCTAACTGTGGCCAGTCCAGTTACGCTGGAGTCACTAGTATTTAGGTGACACTATAGAAGCGGCCGCGACAACTTGTCCACGTGGAATTCTAAGCTTAGGATCCCAATGTGCTGGAAAGCGATATCGGAGATGTGGTAGCCACCGAGGTCGGTATGCATCAGCCCGGGCACGCGCTCGTCCGGCTTCGCGTCGCGGTAGTAGTGGACGCCCTGAACGAGGGCGGAGGCGCAATTGCCGACGCCGATGACGGCGACGCGCACCTTCCCGTTCCGTCGCCCATGCCCGTCTGCCAAAGCGACCTCGGGCAGCTCGGGCCCTGCCGTCCTCGATCGAGCATCGGTCTCAGCCGTCGTGCTCATGTCCCTCCCCCTTGCGATCGCTCACGGCTCCCGTGAGGCCGGATCTCCCGTCCTCGCATGTAGATCTGGGGCGCCTACGGTACGCCTCAACCGTTACAAGGTCAAGGCTCGGGCAACCACCCTGGCATCGGCTGGTAGGGTTGGCGCGAGGTGAGCGACGAGCGCACACCTGGGCCAGGGAGTCAGCGCCCGTTCGGGCGTGGCGACGAGGCACTGCTCGACCTGATCGCGGAGGTTGCGTGCGCGATGTTCCAGGCGAAGGCGGCCTCGGTGATCCTCCACGATGCGTCGTCGGACGAGCTGGTCGTCGCGGCTGCGTCCGGCCAGGCAGGTGTCGGCACGGCGGGGATACGCATCCCCCTCGAGGTCGGGATCGCCGGCCGCGTGTTCGGCGACGGCGTTCCGGTTGCCGTGGACGACGTCGCCGGGGACGAACGCTTCGCCCGGGAGATCGCGGAGACTACCGGCTACGTGCCGACAGGCCTGATGGCGGCACCATTGACGGACGGGGAGCGCACGATCGGTGTGCTCGAGGTCCTGGACCGGCCGCAGTTCTCACGGTTCAGCCTGGCCGAACTCGACCTGCTGACGCACTTCGCCCGGGTCTCCGGGGCTGCCATCGGCCGGACCTGGCCCACTCGGTAACGGGCTCAGGACCCTCGCCGCATACGGGCGCTCGACTCGCGGGCTGAACGGCGGGCCTGGCGGAAATCCACCATCGGGCCGGGGGCCACATTCGGCTCCCCCTCCCCCTCGAGCGTTCCGAACCACCGCGACATCGACCGCGCTGCCGCGAAACCGCTGTCACCTCCGGCGGGTCCGTCTGCGACGGTGACGACGTCGGCGTCTGCGCCGACCCGTACGGGGCTGTACTGGTACTGCTCGGCGAGCATCCGAGCGAACACGCCACCCGAGCTCTCAAGCCCCGAAAACGTGCCCTGCTCTACGATCCCGCCGTCCTCGAGCACGATGATCTCGTCGGCGTGCCCCAGCGTTGACAGGCGGTGCGAGATCATGACGACGGTGCGACCTTCGATCAGGGTGTCGATCGCCCGCATGACCTCCGCCTCGGCCTCCACGTCGAGGCTGGCGGTTGGCTCGTCGAGGATCAGGACCGGCGCGTCGCGCAGCATGGCACGGGCGATCGCAAGTCGCTGCCGCTCGCCGCCGGAGAAGTTCTTGCCCTGCCCGCGAACCTCGGCTCCGTACGCGCCGTGCATCGCCATGATCCGGTCGTGAATCTTGGCCCGCTTGGCCGCCTCGACGACCTCGGCATCGGTGGCGTTCGGCCGGCCCAGCGCAAGGTTGTCGCGGATCGTGCCCTCGAACAGGATCGAGTCCTGGAGCACCAGGCTCATGTTGCCGCGCAGCACCGCCAGCGGGTACCGGCGCACGTCGGTGCCATCGAGCTCCACGGTGCCCTCCCAGACGTCGTAGAACCTCGGTATCAGCTTCACCATCGTCGTCTTGCCGCTGCCCGAGAGGCCGACGAGCGCAACCCGTTTGCCGGGCGTGATGTCGAGATCGATCCCATGCAGCACGGATTCGCCCTCGCGATATCCGAACACCACATCCCGGAAGACGATTCCGCCGCGCGTGCGGGTCGGGTGTCCGCGGGCCTGCCGATGCTCGTCGAGTTCCGGCTCCGCGTCGAGCGCCGCCTGGATCCGCTCCGCCGCCGAACCCGCGCTCGACGCGATGTTGGTGAGCTTCGACAGGTCACGCATCGGCTGGTACAGCTGCTTCAGGTACGCGATGAACAGGGTGAGGGTGCCCGCGGAAACGGAGTTGGCCGGGATGGTGAGGAACCCAACCGAAAACGTATTCCCCACCATCACGTAGGCGCCGATGCACAGGATGGCGGCGTTCGAGATCGCCATCAGCACCATCACCAGCGGCGTGAACTCCGCCTGCAGGGTGCCTGCGCCGAACTTCGACTGGAACAGGCGGCGAGAGAAGCGGCGGAAGTGACGCGACTCCCTGTCCTCGAGCGTGAACGCCTTGATCTCGGTGATCGCGCCGATGTCCTCGGTCGCGATGTCGGCGACGTCCGCCGTGTCCTTGGCGGCGAGCTTCGTCGCAACCTTGATGCTTCGCGTGTACCCGAAGACACTCGCGAACATGGCAGGGATGATCACCATGGTCAGGATGGTGAATTGCCAGTTGAGCAGGAGCATGACGATGAGCATCCCGATCAGGGTGAGGACGCCCGCGAGCAGATCGACCAACCCATCCGTGACGAGCTTCTCGATGTCGGCGATATTGCTCGTGAGACGCTGCACGAGGTCACCGGTGCGCTGCCGCGAATGCCATTCGAGCGAGAGCCGCTGGAGGTGGTCGAACAGCCGCACCCGCAGGCTCGCCGCAAGCGTCTGGCCGATAAAGGCGGCCAGGAAGAGCTGGGCGTAGGACAGTACGGCTTCGACGAGGCCCAACGCGAGCAACAACGCGGTGGAATAGACGATGACCCCGACAACGGTGTACTTCTCGCCCGAAGTCAGGCCGGCGGATGAGCCGAAGTGGTTGAACAACGGGAGCACGTGGTCGGAGAGGGGGAAGCTCGGGTCCTGGTTGTTGACGTACTTGTCGAGGATGAACTTGAGCGGAAACGGCAGCCCCAGGTCGCAGATGACGAGGCCCAGTGTGAGGCTGACCGCGACCACGACGAGCGATCGCCGTCCGCGCAGGTTGACATACAGGAAGCGTGTCAGCACTTCTCTGGGGCCCTCGTCTCGAGGCACGCGCCGATCTCCCCGAGCATCGCATCCAGTTCGCCGGGGCGGATGCTGTTCAGCCGGTTTGGCCTGCGGTTGGCAATCTTGAAGAGCAGCGCCGCGGAGTAGAGATGCGAGCGGCCCGCGATCCGGCTAGCCTCCCCCTGATCGCCCGTTAGGTCACCGAGGGCGCTCGCATACGTGGTCAGAAACGCATCCTCGAGCGCCTCGTACCACGTCCGTGCGCCGCGACGGCGATACCACAGGGCGGACGGACGCAGGTAGGCGAGAAAATACCCGACGTCGAGGGCGGGATCGGCCGCGCACAGCTGGTCGAAGTCGGTGATGAAAAGGCGATCTCCGCGGAACAGGAGCTGGGCGGGTTTGAAGCTTCCATGTGCCGCGCGGGGCGTGGCGGGCGCGGTCTCTGTGAGCCGCTCTGCGACCTGCTCTCCGAGGGCGAGCGCCCGCTCGGCGTGACCGGGTGCGTATGCCGCGAGTTGCTTCGCCCTGCGCACGCCGCGGTCGGCTTCGCCGGCCGCTGAGCGCACCGGCCATCCTCGCGGCAAGGGAAACGCATGCAGGCGTGCCAGCCCGAGGGCGATCGTGGCCACCGTCTCGGCCGACTGCCCCGGTGGGTCCCGCGGGTTCAGGAGCTTCGCGGCCTCCGACACGGTTGGCGTTCCGCTTCCGTACGGCGCGCGGACGTCCTCCGCAACCGTGAGCCCGAGCCAGTCGAGCAGCGCGAGCGGCCGCGGAATGAAGGGCGGGCCGAGCGTGCGGCCGGCCGCCACCGCCTCCACCTCCCCGAGCTGATGCGCGTACAACGTCTCCGTCCGCGCATGAACAGACGCGGCGAGTGCGTGGTCCGCGTAAAGCTTGGCGACGACGCTCTGACCGCATGGCCGCGCCGTAAGGCGCAGAACACAGCGGTCGGAAGGCTTGTAGCGAAGCGGCTCCGAGGACACGGAGCGGGGAGCGAGCGAGGTATCGCCCGTGGCCGCGCGGAGCGCATCGCGGATTCGCGCGAACGCCGTGCCGCCGGGGTCCAGCGAGTACACCTCGGCGAGCCCGGCGAGATCCGCGTCCTCGGGAAACGCCTGGAGGGTCAGGCCCAGCGCCGGCAGCCGAACGATGCCCGGCCAGGCTCCGGTGACGACTGCGCTCGCGACTGCGTCAGCCCCGAAGCGGACGCAAGGCCCGGCCATCGATCCCTCGGCCAGCTGGAGGCACGCCAGCGGAGGGTCCGCAGCCGGGAGGGCGAAGACGGCCATCAGGCCACGCTGCGGCTTGCGGCGCAGGTACCAGAGATCGAGCCGCTGCGGCGCTGGCCCGCCGGTACGCTCAATCACCCGCGCGACCAATGCCGCCAGCCCGTCGATGGCGGTGAGGGTGGGCGTTGTGGCCACCTTCATGCGGCGGCACCTGTGCGGCCCGCGACCCCCTCGGCGTAGGCGGCGAGCTTGGCCGCGGCATCCGGCACGCCCCGGAATCCGGGGAATGCGTTCACGTCGATCACGTACGCGCCACCGGCATTCATCAGCACGTCGATCCCGAACAGCTCGAGCCCGAACGCCCTCCCCGCCGCTCGCGCGAGGTCGGTGAGGAGGCGCTCGACGGCGCGATCGGAGATGGGGTGATTGCGCTTCTCGTCTCCGATGGCGCCGGTCTGGAGCGGCGAGAGGCGGCGGCCGGTATGAACGTCCTCGCCGATGACCCAGGCCTTGTAGTCCCATCCGTCGTCCGCGCAGAGCTCCTGGACGATGACCAGCTCCTGGGCCCATCCGGCCGCCAGTGACTCGAGCTCGGCCCGGGTCGCGACGCTGCGTACGAGGTCGCCTCGGCGGCTGAGCCGGCTCTTCACCATCGCCGGCACATCGACCGCGCCGGCCACGTCGACGAGCGTCCCCGCAGCAAGCGTCCTCGGCGCGGGAATGCCCGCCGCGTCGAGTGCCCGGGCCATCGCCAGCCGGTCGCGGCAACGCGCGGTGGCCGCCGCCGTGTTCACGATCACGACACCGTCACGCTCCAGCCTCTGGGCAAGCTCCAGTGCGATCGGGGACCGGGCCTTCAGGAGATAGACGTCTGCCGGCTCGGCCACCTCCGCTGCGACGACATCGTCCATGCTCGCGCTCACGAGCAGGCGGGTTCGGTGCCGAGCCTCGAGCCGAGCGAGCATCGCTCCGAGCACCGGATGGTCCGTTCGGTCGGCGACCAGACAGATCTTCATGACGCGCCGCCGGCGCCGCCGGCGGGCGACGCCGCGCCGCGTGCGATCGTGCCGATAGGGCGTCGCATCAGCGCCGACGCCGCTCGTTCACGCGCCGCCCGCGCAGCGATGCGTTCGATCGTCTCGGCCATGAGCGCTGCGGCGTTCGGGACGAGCCCGAAGCTCGGGAAGTCGTTGACGTCGAGTGCGACCCACCCCTCCGCGGTCTCGACCACGTCCACCCCGAAGATGTCGAGTCCGAACACCTCCCCGACACGCTCGGCCAGCTGGTCGAGCTCGGGCGTCAGCGGGATCGGCGACTCGACGACGGGGGCGTCGGCATGAAGGGGAGACCGCTTGCGCACCGCGAAGGTGCCGCTCCCGGTGCTGTAGAGCTTGACGTCGACACCGTTGTTCGGGACATACGGCTGCGCGAGAAAGAACCTGTCCCGCTCCGGATCGATCTCGAGCGTGCGCAGTTGCGACGGATGTGCGATCCGGTGGAGCCCTCGGCACGAGCTCCCGTTGCTCGGCTTGACCACGAGCGGGTAGTCGGCCTCGGGCACCTGGCTGAGCAACTCGGCGACCGCCACGAAATACGTTACGGGAAACGGGATGCCATGCCGGCGGGCGTACGTCGCGCAGACTCCCTTGTCGCGCACGAGCCGCACGGAGCGGGCGTTGTTGACGGTTGCGATGCCGGCGGCGGCGGCCGCTTCGAGCAGGCTGATGCCGGGACCGTCAGAGACCGTCTTCAGGACGTACGCCTGGTACGCGCCGTGGCCGTATCGTGTGAGCGATGAGAGGCAGGTGGCGGTTGCCTGCGGCTCGAGAAGGTCGACGACGTGGCCCCGGTCCGTCAACTCCCGCGCGACAGCGAGCGGCATGATTGCGTCGCGGTACTCCTCCTCGACGATGAAGCAGAGCCGCATCCCACCTCGCTCTCAGCCGCGCCTGCGCTCCTCGTACCGTGCCGCACAGACTCTGACTGATGCGACTGGAGGTGTCAAGATCGCGAGGAGCGCACCGTCGTTGCGGCTCGCTTCAGCATCTGTGCGAACATCATCGCCGTCCGCGGCCGTCCGCCAGGGTCGGCGGCACGCCCGAGGCGGATCGCCCAGGCGACTCCGGCCGAGACCGGCGTGGTGCCGGGAACCTGGACGTCGTCGGCGCGCACGGGGGGATCGGCACCGGTCAGGCACGCGAGCGCGATCGACGCCAGTCCGTAGACGTCACTGCCGACGGTGGGCGGAGCGCCGGCCGCCACCTCCGGTGCGACATAGCCCTCATGGATCGGGTCGGCCGCCACGATCCACGTCAGCGCTGCCCGGTCGTCATCAAACAGGACAGCTGCCGGCGTTAGCGCACCGTGCACGACCCCGGCCGCGTGGGCGACGTCGAGGCCCACGGCGATGTGGGCCACCGCCAAAATGGTTCGCTCGGGTGTGAGAGGGCCCTCGCGCAGACGCGTCTGAAGGGAACCGCCGGCCATCCACGACGACGCGACGAGCAGCCAGTCCTCGAACTCCCTCGTCTCCAGGACGGTGACCACGTGTTTGTCCTTGACATTCTCGACGGCCAGAGCACGGGTGAACAGCCTCCGACCTCCCACACCTTCGCCTCCCGGGTGCTTCTCGATCACGTGGAGCGCCACCGGCGTCCCGTCGGCTGTCCTCGCCCGGTGCAGGGTCAGTGGGCCGTCCGTCAGGATGGTCTCGAGCACGGTGTAGCCGCTCTCACCGACCGCCGTCGCCGGCACGGTTTCACGAGCAGCCTCCGGTTTGGACGGAGGGCGTGTTTCCGTCAGCGCATCGGCGCCGGCCGCCTCCTCGATGTGCCGGATCCGTTCCGCGGCGAAGGCCTCGGCGCCCGCGTCTCCGATCGCAGCCGCGGCCCGACGTGCCCGCGTCCAGAGGTGCAGGGTGTGGCTGGTCTCTCCGAGCGAGTCGGCCTGCCCTGCTGCCATCTCGAGGTATCGCAGGGCAGTCGCGGCGTCCCCGGCCTGGGCATGGTAGTGGGCCAGCATCTCGGCGTGCGACTCCAGTGCACCGGCATAGAGCGACTCTGCGGCCGCAGCACCGGCTCGGTACAGCGCCTCACGCCGCGCCGGGTTGAGGGTGGAGAGCGCAGCCTCTTGAAGCATCCCGTGTCGGAAGCTGTATTCGAGCTCGGGCCGCCGTCTGCGCTCGCGGATGATGCCCCGTCGCAGGAGCTCGGGAACGCATCGCAACGCCTCGGTGCCCGCGATGGCCTGGAGGATGCCGGCGCTGAAGACGCGCCCGATCACCGCGGCGGCCTGGGCGACCGCCCTCGCGTCGTCGCTGAGCGCGTCGAGCTCAGCGATCAGAAACGTGTCAAGCGGTGAGGGCAGATCAACCCGCCTGGCCGTGATCGTCCACGTTCTCGACCGCAGCTCGTCGAACGCTGCTGGCGCAGAGCTGAGCTCCTCGACGTAGAGCGGATTGCCCTCCGCCCGGCTCACGATGAGACGCCTGATGGCGGGGTCGGTGACCCCGAGCGCCGCCGCCAACTCGTCGGCCTCGGCTTCCGCGAGCGGTTCGAGCGGCAGGTCGACAAGCCGGTGGGGATGCGACGCGAGTGCCTTCACATGGAACGCCCAGCCGGCGCTGTCCGGCTGCGTCCGCATCGTGACCGCCAGGAGCAGCGGCGCCTCATCCGTAACCGAAAGCAGCGTCTCGGCGGTATGGCACGTAGCCGGGTCGGCGACGTGCATGTCCTCGATCACGACGACCACCGGGACCGTGCGAGCGGTGCACGTGATCCACTCGCGAAACGCCGCCCGAACACGCTCCGCCAGATCGACCGGCGGCAGATCCTGGATCGTGGCAGCGTCGGTGCTGGTCTGCTTCGTGCCGAGTAGGTGCCCGAGGTACGGCATTACCGCGTCGATGCGGTCACCGACGGTCTCCACGAGCCGGGCCCGCAGCCTCGTTCGAACGACGATCTCGTCCGCCGTCTCGTCGACCTCGAGCCACGAGCGGAGCATCTCCAGGAACGGCCAGTACAACGGGCTGAACGCCCGGCACCGGCCGCCGTGCCAGACCACCTCGCGAGAGACAAGGTCCCCGACCTCTCCAAGCAGGCACGATTTCCCGATTCCCGCCTCGCCACGGATGGACAGCACCATTCCGCGCCCCGATTCGAGCTCCGCCACGACCTTCTGCAGGCGCGCGACCTCCGACGAGCGGCCGACGAGCGGCACGCGAGACGTCTGGCGGTGCGCTGTCTTGCGACGCACGAGCCGCCAGGCCGGCACCGGCGCCGCCCGGCCCTTGACGGAGAGCTCACCGAGAGGCTCGAGGACAAACCGGTTTCGCAGCCGGCGCTCTGTCGATTCGCCGACTGCGATCGAGCCCGGCTGCGCCGCGGCCTGCAGGCGCGCTGCGACGTTCGTCATGTCACCGCGCGCGACGAGCTGCGGGTTTTCGGCACCCACCGTACCGACACCCGCCTGCCCGGAGTTGATGCCGACGCGCACATGGAAGTCCGCGACCCCCCAGGCTGACGCAACTTCCTCGGAATAGGTCTCCATGTCGCGGAGGATCGCGAGCGCCGCGAGGCCGGCCCTCTCCGCGTCGTCGTCGCGCGCGGCGGGGACGCCGAAGTACGCCGCGATACCGTCTCCCGCATACGCCTGCACCATCCCGCCATGCTCCTCGACGGAACGGCTCATCCGGCTGACGCAATCCCCGATGAGAACCTTCACCTCGTCGGGTTGGAGCCGCTCCCCAAGCCCCGTTGAACCGACGACGTCGACGAACAGCGCCGTGACCGGCCGTACCTCGTCGGCGGACCGGTTCACACCCACTCAAACCGTGTCCGAGGATGTGCGGTACGAGAGCGATGATCGGCGGCGTCCGAGGTCATCGTTCGAGTCTACTCCCCACCGTTTGCTGGGCCCGACGCCGCGGTGCTCGCCTCGCTCGGATGCGGGAACCCGACCGCAGATCGCCGACCTCCACGAGGGCGAAACGGTGCTCGACCTGGGATCCGGCGGGGGGATCGACGTCATCCTGTCGGCTCGGCGAGTCGGCCCGGCCGGCACCGCCGACGGGCTCGACATGACCGACGAGATGCTCGCGCTGGCGAGGCAGGACGCGCGCGACGCGGGCGTGGCCAACGTCCACTCCTGAAGGGCCTCATCGAGCAGATCCCACTCCCTGCCGACTCGGTCGACGTGGTGATTTCGAACTGTGTGATCAACCTGTCGACCGACAAGGCGGCGGTGCTCGCCGAGATCAGCCGCATACTTCGGCCGGGCGGATGGCTGGGAGTAAGCGACATCGTGGCGGACGACCGGCTCACCGCCGGCGAGCGAGCCGAGGGCGGCAGCCACGTCGGCTGTGTGTCGCAGGCGCACTCGCGAAGACCGAGTACGAGGCAGGGCTCGAGGCCGCCGGCTTCGAGCAGGTCACGGTCGAGTTCACGCATGAGGTCGCCGACGGCATGCACGGCGCGATCGTGAAGGCGGTCAGGACGGCCACGCCCGCAGCAAAGGGCCTGCCGGTCGTCCAGCCGGCAGCCCGGGCGGGCTGCTGCTGATGCCGCGGGTGCTCGGGCGCGCACTCGCGGCGGAGGTGGTGGGGACGTTCGCGCTCGTGTTCGCGGGGTGCGGGGCGATCAGGGTGGACGCGAAGACGGTGGCGGTTGGCCACCTCGGCGTGGCGATCAGCTTCGGGCTGGTGATCATGGTTATGGTCATCCACGTGGTCGGGTACCAGCTCCTGCGCGACGAGCCGGTGGCCGCGCCTGTGCCCGAGCCGGCCCAGCCGGCCGGGGAGTTCGTGTGAGCAACGTCCTCTTCGCCTGCATCCAGAACGCAGGCAGGAGCCAGATGGCGCAGGCGTTGTTCGCGCGTGCCACCGACGGGCGGCACGAGGCGCGGTCGGCCGGCAGCCGGCCGGCGGACCACGTCCATCCGCCCGTCGTCGAGGTGATGCGAGAGGTCGGCATCGACGTCGCCGGCAACATGCCGCACAAGCTCGACCAGGACGACATGCGCTGGGCGGACGTGGTCGTCACCGTGGGCTGCGGCGACGAGTGCCCCTACGTCCGCGGCACGCGCTACATCGACTGGGAGCTCGACGACCCCGCCGGCCGGCCGCTGGACGACGTCAGGGGGCGTGCGCGACGAGATCGGGCGCAGGGTCGGCGCGCTCGTCGCCGAGCTCGACGCCGCGTAGCGCCCACCCCGCTCGGCGGTCAGCGCTCGGAACCGGCGTCGTCCTGGGTGCGCGGCTTCACCGTCGAACCCTGGAGCTGCCCGCGCTCGCTGGTCGCGGCCTTGCCGAGCCGGCGATAGCGGGGCTCGCGCACGGGCGCGTCGATCACCTCGACCTCGCGCGTCGTCCCGAGCATCAGGCCGAAGAGCCCGAACATGATCCCGAGCGCGGCCGGTAGGCCGAATGCGACCGAGAACGGATCCGAGGCGCTGCCGGTGACGAGCCGCGAGCCGATCGCGTATTCGACGATGAAGCCGATCACCCAGCCAAGCACAAACCCGGCCGCGAGCCCGCCGAGCTGGCGCTTGCGGCGACCGTGCTCTCCGCCGGGGCCTTCCTGCTGGTGAAGCGATCCTGGAGGTGGCTGGATGTTTGCTGCCATGCCCGCTGCCTACCCGACCTGGCCGCGGCCAAAACCGCCCGAAATCGGGGTCTGACCCCGAACGGAGTGCGTTGCAGCCTTGTGACGCTCTCGAGGCGGGGCCTGGCCCCGCTAGGGGCGTTCGGCGTGCACGTAGGCCTCGACGGCCCGCTCGCGGGCGCGGGTGGCGCAGGCCAGGCCGGGGCGCAGCCGCTCGAGATGCGCGTCGGCCATCGCATGGCGCGAGAGCATGCTGACGTTCAGCTGGGCGAGCGTCGCCGCCGAGCGCGCGGAGGCCTCGGCCAGGAGCGCGCCGGTGATCGCGTCACCCTCGAGGTTGCGGTTGCCCCGAGCGGCCACGTCGGCAGCCAGCGTCGCCACCTCGGCCGCGATCTCGAGCACCTGCATCGGGCAGTCGATGGCCCCGCCCACGGCGACGTCGAGCCGGGCGGTGCGCTCCGGGCCCGCCGGCATCCGCAGCGCCTCGAGCACCTCGGCGTAGGCGGCGCCGTCGGCATCCGCCAGCGCCGCCGCCAGGCCGCGCAGCTCGTGGGCGCGGGCACCGACCTGATCCAGCGTGCCGCTCGTATCGAATGCGGAGGCCATCTCGACGAGGCCGGCCGCCATCGCGCAGGTGACGGCCGCGACCGAGCCGCCGCCGGGCGCCGGCGTCCGCGCCGCCAGCCGCTCCAGGAACTGGGCCAGCGTGGTGCTGAGATAGGGCGCTGACCCGACCTCGGGGTCGCTAGAAGAGTCCAACCGTCCGCCCATCTTCGTCGATGTCGACGTTCAGGCGCGGGGGAACCAGGGTTCCCCCGCGGGCCCCCTCCTTCTTCCCGCGATGTTCGGGACCGCCGCTAGAAGAGCCCAACCGTCCGCCCATCTTCGTCGATGTCGACGTTGAAGCCGGCCGGCGTCTTGCCCAGGCCCGGCATCTGCATGATGTCGCCGCAGAGCGGGGTCAGGAAGCCGGCGCCCGTGTACGGGCGGATGTCGCGCACCGGGATGCGGAAGCCGGTCGGCGCGTTCACGAGCGCCGGGTCGGCCGACAGCGACAGGTGCGACTTGGCCATGCAGATCGAGAGGTTGCCGAGGCCGTCGCGGGTGTACTGCTCGATCTTCTGCCGGGCGGCGGGCAGGAAGTCGACGCCGTCGGCCTGGTAGACGCGGGTCGCGATCTTCTCGATCTTCACGTCGATCGGGTCCGAGTCGTCAAACGTGAACGCGAAATCGTTCGGCTGCTCGCAGGCGTCGGCGACCGCCTCGGCCATCTCGGCGGCGCCGGCGCCGCCCTTCGAGAAGCCCTCGTTGAGGACGGCGGCGTGGGCGCCGTGCTCGATCCCGAGCTTCTGCACGAGCGCGACCTCGGCGTCCGTGTCGCCGGGGAAGCGGTTGGCGGCGACGACGCAGGGCAGGCCGAAGTGCTTCACGTTCTGGATGTGGCGGGCGAGATTGGCCGACCCGGTCTCGATCGCCTTCAGGTTCTCGGACTCGGAGTTGCGCGGATCGTCCTCGAGCCCGGCGTGATGCTTGAGCGCCTTCGCCGTCGCCACGATCACGACCGCGCTCGGAGCGAAGCCGCCGGCCCGGCAGACGATGTCCATGAACTTCTGCATGCCGAGGTCGCTGCCGAAGCCGGCCTCGGTGACGACGTAGTCGCCCACCTTGCGGCCGACCAGGTCGGCGACGATCGAGCTGTTGCCGTGGGCGATGTTGCCGAACGGGCCGATGTGCATGAAGCACGGCTGGCCCTCGAGCGTCTGGATCAGGTTCGGCTTGAGCGCGTCCTTCAAGAGCACGGTCATCGCGCCGGCGCAGCCCATCTCCTCGGCGTACACCGGCTTGCCGTCGACGTCATACCCGACCGTGATGCGGCCCACCCGCTTGCGCAGGTCCTGCAGCGACGTCGCCATGCCCATGATCGCCATGATCTCGGAGGCGGCGACGATGTCGAAGCCCGTCTCGCGGGGGATGCCGTGGGTGGGGCCGCCCAGGCCGGTGATGATGTTGCGGAGGTGGCGGTCGTTCATGTCGACCGAGCGCCGCCAGGTGACCCGGTGCGGGTCGATGTTGCGCTCGTTGCCGTAGAACAGGTGGCGGTCGATGAAGGCGGCCAGCATGTTGTTCGCGGCCGCGATCGCGTGGAAGTCGCCGGTGAAGTGGAGGTTCAGGTCCTCCATCGGCACGACCTGCGTGAGGCCGCCGCCGGCGGCGCCGCCCTTGATGCCGAAGATCGGGCCGAGCGACGGCTCGCGCAGGCACAGCACCGGCCGCTTGCCGATGTGGCCGAGGCCCTGGGTGAGCGAGACCGACGTGGTCGTCTTGCCCTCGCCGGCCTTGGTCGGCGTGATCGCCGAGACGCACACGATCTTCGCGTCGGGGCCGCCCGCCATGCGGTCGAGCGCGCCCAGGTTCACCTTGGCCTTGTACTTCCCGTACAGGTCGACCTCGTCCTCCTCGAGGCCGATCTCACGGGCGATGTCCATGATCGGCCGAAGGGTCGCTTCCTGTGCGATCTCGAGGCTTGACTTCAACGCGGTCTCCTAGCGTATGTGGGGGTCAGTGCGACACGGCCGCCGCGCCGCGCTCGGACACGAGCTCGTTCTCGTAGAAGCGCGACAGCCGGAAGGGTGCGATCAGATCGGGCGTCTTGCCCGTGGCGGCCAGCTCGGCCATCGTCTTGCCGACGATCGGCGAGGCCTTGAAGCCGTACGTGCCCCAGCCGGCGTCGATCAGGAAGCCGTCCGCCTCGGTCAGGCCCATGATCGGCGCGTAGTCGGGCGAGACGTCGCAGAGGCCGGTCCACTGGCGCAGGATCCGGGCGCGGCCGAGCATCGGCAGGAGCTCCACCATGTGCATCGCCAGGTCCTCGATGAACCGGAAGGTGCCCTTGTTGGAGTAGCCGGAGTAGGGCTCGATCTCGGAGCCCATCACGAACTCGCCGCGGTCGGACTGGGAGATGTAGATGTGCAGCGTGCCCGAGACGATGATCTTGCGCAGCAGCGGCTTCACCGGCTCGGTCACGCAGGCCTGGAGAATGTGGGTGGTGATCGGCACCTCGATCCCGGCCAGGCGGCCGACGAGGGTCGACCAGCCGGAGGCGCACGAGATCACCGTGCCGGCCGAGATCGAGCCGCGGTTGGTCTCGATGCCCGTCACCTTGCCGTTCTGGCGGGTGATGCCGGTGACCTCGGTGTAGGGGTGGATCTCGACCCCGAGCCGGTCGGCCTCCTTGGCGTACCCCCACACCACCGCGTCGTGGCGGATGATCCCGCCGGGCGGGTGGTAGAGCGCGGCCAGGATCGGGAACGTCGGGTGGTCGGAGACGTCGAGCATCGGCTCGAGCTCATTGATCTCGTCGGGATAGACCACCCGCGAGTCGACGCCGAGCAGGCGGTTGACCTCGGCCCGCTCCATCATCGTGTTCACCGACCGGTCGGAATGGGCCAGCGTGAGGTGGCCGTGCTGCGAGAACAGCATGTTGAAGTTCAGATCCTGCGAGAGCGTCTTGTAGAGCTGGACGCTGGCCTCGTAGAACCGCGTGCCCTCGGGCGTCAGGTAGTTCGACCGGATGATGGTCGTGTTGCGGCCCGAAGCGCCGGCGCCGATGTAGCTCTGCTCGACCACGGCCACGTTCTTCATCCCATGGTCCTTGGCCAGGTAGTAGGCCGTGGCCATGCCGTGGGCACCGCCGCCGATCACGACGGCGTCGTAGCTCGCCCGCAGCGGGTGCGGGCGGAAGAACCGGTGCTTGCGCAGGAGCCCGATCACGCCGTCTGCTCCTGCTCCTGCGCTTCCTCGCTCGGCGCCTCGGCCGCGACGACGCTCGTGCGGGCGATGCCGATCGTCTCGCCGGCGTCCAGGATCGCGTCCCAGAAGTACTCCCCGTACTCCCAGGCGACCAGCATCACCAGGTCGTCGCCGCGGTTCAGGACGAGCGTCGGCACGCGCATCACCGAGCCGGCCATGCAACGGCCGGCGCCGAAGCGCGACTCGCGCACGTCCAGGCCGGACGAGCGGTTGAAGACGTCGAGGCGGCGCTCGCCGCCGAGGGCGACGCCGGCGTAGGCGCTCGAGACGTCGAGCGCAGGGCCGCCGATCCGCTCGCGCAGCGCACCGACGCGGGCGAACGGGCACAGCACGTAGCCGTGGGTGGGCGTGAGCCGCAGCGTCCAGATGCCGTCGTCGGCGCGGGCCGCGCCGGAGGCGAGGCCGCCGGTGAGCGAGTCGAGGTCGGCCGCCGTGCCTCGCACGTCGAGCTTGCCGACGTGCGAGAGGTCGGTCACGGTCGCCGCGGCCTCGGCGTCGGCCGCCGGGTAGACGGCGACCCGCCAGCCGTCGACGTCGGCGAGCTCGGCGCCGGCCGCCAGGTGCGAGCGCTCCATCGGCGTCCGCAGGCCGACGCCCGGGGCAGCGGCGGCGGGCGAGAGGAACGCGTACGGATCGCGGATCGCGCTCATGACCGCAGCCGCTCCTGGTCGGGGTCGTAGAAGGCCCGTAGCGTGACGCTGGCGGGAATGCTGCCCCCGGACGGGTCGGACAGGGTGATCGCGGTGCCCTCGGCCGAGAGGTCGGCCGGCACCCAGGCGATGCCGATGGCCTTGCCCAGCCGGCGCGAGAAGCGCGACGACGTCACCCGGCCGACCGGCTCGCCGTTCACGACGACCTGCGCGCCCTCCTTCGGCACGGCCCCGTTCGAGCCCTCGAAGCCGACCAGCGAGGCCCGGTTGCCGCGGGTCTGGTACCACTCGATCGAGTAGCGCCCGATCCAGTCGTTCTCCTTGTCGAGCTTGACGATCCAGGGCATGCCGGCCTCGAGCGGCTGCGACTCGGCGTTCGTGTCCTGGCCGACGATCACGTGCATCTTCTCGAGGCGCAGGACGCGCTGGGGCTCGAGTCCGAACGGCCTCACCGAGAAGCTCTCGCCCGCCGCCATCAGGGCCTCCCACAGGTGCTCGCCGGCGGCCGCCGGGCAGTGGATCTCGTAGCCGAGCTCCCCGACGAAGCCGATGCGCAGGAGCAGGCAGGGCACGCCGGCGACCTCGGCGTGGCCGGCGCCCAGGTAGGGGAACGCGTCGTTGGACAGGTCGAAGTCCGTGAGGCCCGAGAGGGCGGTGCGGGCGTTCGGCCCGGCCAGGTTGAACGCCGCGATCGCCGAGGTGACGTTCACGATCTGGCAGTCCATCCCCCACACCGCGTTCCACCACGTGAACCACTGCTCCATCCCGCCCGCGCCGGACGAGGTGGTGGTCACGTAGAACTCGGTCTCCGACAGGCGGGCCACCGTGCCGTCGTCGAGGATCGAGCCGTCGTCGCCGCAGACGATGCCGTAGCGCACGCGGGCGAGCTTCATGTCGCCGTAGCGGTTCGGGTAGATCCGCTCCAGGAAGGCGGCGGCGTCGGGGCCGCGGACGATCATCTTGCCGAGCGTCGAGACGTCGATCAGGCCGAGCGACTCGTGCACGGCGGCGGTCTCGTCCTCCGGCGTGCCGTAGTCGTAGGGCCGCTTCCAGTCGCCGGCCCAGAGCATCTTCCCGCCGCGGTCGGCGTGCCAGTGGTGCACGGAGGTGCGCTTGACCGGCTCGTAGCCGCGGCCCGCCAGGAGTGAGAAGCTCGTCGGGTTGTGCGGGGGCCGCGCGGTCGTCACGCCGACCCGCTGCTCGTCGGGGTCGACGCCGAGCTCGCGGGCCATGACGAGGCCGGAGTTGCGGTGGCACATCTTGCCCTGGCAGGGGCCCATCGTCACGGTCGTGTAGCGCTTGGAGAGCTCGAGCGAGGCGAACCCCTCCTTCACCGACAGGTTCACGTCCTTCGTCGTCACGTCCTCGCAGTAGCAGACGAACTGCTTGCCCTTGCCGCCGTCGGCGCAGGCCGGCACCGCCGAGGTCGTCCCCACCGGCTCGCCGGCGACGCGGATGCCGTCGGGGACGTCCTGCGGCACGTACATGCGCCGGGTGATGTCGTAGCTGATCGATCCGCCGGCCTGCACGAGCGTTCCGAACTGGGCCACCGTGCCGCCGCTCATCACGACGAGATCTGCCGCGAGCGAGCGGCGCTCGCCGCCGCGTGCGACGGTCACGCCGCTGACGGCGCCGCGGCCGCGGGCCCCGACCGGCGTGAAGCCGCGCAGGTGCTCGATCCCGTACACGCCGAGCCGCTCGTCGGTGTCGCCCTCGCGCGTGTCGACGACGGCCGAGACGGCCACGCCGGCATCGGCCAGATCGCACGCGGCCTCGATGCCGAGGTCGTCGACGGTGAGGACGACCGCCTCCTCGCCGGGGACGATCCGGAACTGGTTCACGAGCCGGCGCGCGGCCGATCCGAGCATCACGCCCGGCAGGTCGTTCCCGGCGAAGACGAGCGGCTGCTCGATGACGCCGGTCGCGAGGACGATCTCGCCCGCCCGGAAGCGGTACATCGTGTCGCCCTGGTAGACGGGTACCAGGTTGCCCTCGTAGACCCCGCCGGCCCACGCCGGCTGCAGGATCTCGACGCCCGCCTCGCGCGCGGCGGCCGCGAGGTCGGCCGCCCGGTTGGCCCCCTCGATGCCGGAGAACGCGAGCCGGCCGCCGAGGGCCAGGCCCTCCTCGACGAGCGCCGTGTCGCGGCCGTCGCGGGCGGCAGCCAGCGCCGCCTCGAGGCCCGACTCGCCGCCGCCGATCACGAGCACGTCGACGTGCCGGTGCACCTTCTCGTAGCGGCGGTCGCGGCGGTGGTTCGGGTCGAGCTTGCCGAGGCCGGCCGCCGAGCGCAGGAACTTCTCGTAGTACTTCCACGCCCAGCGGGGGCGCATGAACGTCTTGTAGTAGAAGCCCACCTGCATCCCGAACGCCGGCGTCGCCGAGGCGAGCGCATGCAGGGCGTCGCGCTCGAGCGACGGCCAGGCGTTGATGTGCTCGACCTGCATGCCCTCCTCGATGGGCGTCATGCAGGCGCGCACGGCCGGGTCGCCGTCGACCTGGACGAGGCAGTTGGGGCACTGGCCGCCGCAGCACAGCAGGCCGCGGGGGCGGTGGTACTTGAACGAGCGCGAGAAGACGCGGATGCCGTCGGCGTAGAGCGCCGAGGCGACCGTGTCGCCGGCGAGGCACTCGACCGTCCGGCCTCGCCACGAGAACGTGACGGTGCGGCCGCGGTCGATCAGCTCACCGCGGCGCTCTGCCAGCCGGTTCACGTCAACCCTCCCGGGGGCGCCACCTGCACGACCTCGTTCGAGCGGGTGTCGCGCTCGGCCTGGAACCACTCGCGGCAGCCGGAGGAGTGGAACCACCATTCCCGCTGCGGGCCCGCCTCGTTCTTGCGGAAGTAGAGGTACGAGAAGAGGGCGCGGGCGTCGTCGGCCGACTTCGGCCGCACGGTCACCTCACCGCCGTAGGCGTACTCGTCGACCGGCCTGCGACCGCAATTGGGGCACTCCAGCAGAAACGACATCTAGACGGGCTGCACCCGGTCTGCATCCATATAGAGAAATCCACACAGCCCGCACATGGGCAACAACCTCCGACAGCCGCCGCAGATCCTAGACGGAGAGCCGGTAGACGGCGAGTGCCAGGCGGCAACCAATTCCACCGAAGCGTATGTCCAACCCGAACAATCGGGGACAGTCCCCGCCCGCGGCGGGGACTGTCCCCACCTTGCCCTAGAAGAGCGTCAGGTAGTTCTTGACCTCCCACGGCGTGACCTGCTCGTGGTAGGCCGCCCACTCCGCCTGCTTCGTCTTCACGTAGTAGTCGATGTAGTCCTCGGTGCCCGTGTTCCCCAGGGCCTCGCGGAGCACGGGGTCGTCAGCCAGGTGCCGGGTCGCGTCGAGCAGGTTCGCCGGCAGGAGCTCGATCCCGCGCTTGGCGAGCTCCTCGGACGAGAGCGTGTACAGGTTCTCGTCGTTGTGCTTGCCCGGGTCGAGGCCGTGCTCGATGCCGTCGAGGCCGGCGGCCAGGACGACCGCCGCCGCCAGGTACGGGTTGCACGAGCCGTCCACCGTGCGGTCCTCGACATGGCCGCCGGGGAGCCGCAGCATCTGGGTGCGGTTGTTGGCGCCGTGGGTGATGAAGATCGGCGACCAGGTCGCCCCGGACGTCGGCGTGCCCGCCGTCGTCGTCAGCCGCTTGTAGCTGTTGACGGTCGGCGCCGTCACCGCGATGTAGGCCTTCGCGTGCTTCTTCAGGCCGGCGGTGAACTGGTAGGCCAGCTGGCTCAGGCCGAGTCCGTTGGCGTCGCCGTCGTCCGCGAACAGGTCGCGCTCGCCGCTCTCGTCCCACAGCGACATGTGGAAGTGGCCGCCGTTGCCCGTCAGGTGCCCGAACGGCTTCGGCATGAACGTCGCCAGCATCCCCTCCGCCTGGGCCATGGCGTGCACCATGTAGCGGAAGAAGATGGCCCGGTCGCAGGTGGTGAGCGCGTCGGCGAACTCGAAGTTCGACTCGAACTGGCCGTTCGCGTCCTCGTGGTCGTTCGCGTAGCTGCCCCAGCCGAGCTCGTTCACGTAGCTCGAGAGCCGGCTCAGGAACTCGTAGTGCCGGGTCAGCCCCTTCATGTCGTAGCAGGGCTGGTCGAGCCGGTCGAGCGGGTCGGCGAGCTCGATGCCGCCGTCGGCCGTCTCGCGGAGCAGGAAGAACTCGAGCTCCATCCCGATCTTGAACGTGTAGCCGAGCGACTTGGCCCGCTCGAGCTGGCGGCGCAGGATCGTGCGCGGGCAGTAGGGCCACTCCTTGCCCTCGACGTAGATGTCGCACGCGAAGCGGGCGAGGTTGTCCTTGAACGGCACGCGCGTGTAGCTGTTGAGGTCGGGGATGGCCATCATGTCCGGCGACGCCGGCGTCTGGCCGATCGGGCCGGCGGCGAACCCGGCGAAGCCGGCCCCTTCGCTGACGAGGCCCTCGAAGTTCGACATGGGCACGAGCTTCGCGGACGGTTTGGCGTTCATGTCGACGAACTGGGCGAAGAAGAACTCGATCCCCTCTTCCTCGGCGCGCTTCTTGACCGCCTCGGCGGCAGGCCTGGCCATGGTGGCTTTCCAGCACAGTGGGATCCGAAGCTTGGAATTCACGTGACTTGAAGTCGCGG
>JADMIO011419562.1_pt1 | contig 19975 bp, 20 predicted proteins | sample 8958161 | NCBI WGS metagenome assembly JADMIO01 (sample SAMN16585339, study PRJNA669376) | soil metagenome | isolation source: Crop rotation soil | place: USA: Cullars Rotation, Alabama | collected 2011
GTCGGCGCCGAACTTGAACTGGTTACGGACAAACTGCTCGAGGCCGCGCCGGTTCATGATCACGAGGACCAGGTCGGTTGCCTGACCGCCGATCTGCAGGCCGATGCTTCCGCCCGTCAGCGTCATGAACGTCGGCACGGACCACCCGTCTTCGTTTCTCGCGCTCAGGATTCCTCGTCCGCGCATTCCGCCGAAGATGAAACCCGCCTTCAGCGTGCCAGGGAAGACGGCGATTGCCTCAGCCTTCATGGTGATCGAGCTCGGGATCGAAGTGTCGGAAGTCGACATAACCTCGTTAAGCACCGCGATCGACTCGCGGATGCGGCTGGCCTCGTTCGAAGTCGGTCCTTCCTGGGCGCGCGTCGTGAAAGTGAGCGTGAGCACAGCGGTCAGCGTGACCGCGAGCAAGGGGAGCGTCCTGTTCATGTCGACAATGATATCGATGATTCGGCGGCGGGCTCGGCGTGGCAGGTTCCGGCCGTTCGCCGGTTAAGATACTCGAACGCGATGACCGACGAAGATCTGTCGAATACGACGATCCGCCGTTTCGACATCACCCGCCTGATCGCACGAGGCGGGATGGGCGAGGTGTACCTGGCAAAGGACGCCGTTCTCGGCCGCGACCTCGCGCTCAAGATCTTGCGGCAGGACGTCACGCGCGATTCAGATCGACTCGAACGCTTCGTGCTCGAGGCACGCGCGGCATCTGCGCTCAATCACCCGCATCTCATCGCCATCTACGACATCGGCGAAAGCTCACCCAAGCGGAACGGATCACCGGTCGGTCCGCCGGTGCTCTACATCGCGATGGAGCTGGTGTCGGGCGAGACGCTCCGCTCGTCGCTCGAAGGCAACCGCCTGGACCTCGATCGGACGATGGAGTTCATGGCCCAGGTCGCGGATGCGCTCGACGCTGCACACGCGGCGGGCGTGACCCATCGCGACCTCAAGCCCGAGAACCTGATGATCGCCGAAGGCGGCTACGCCAAGGTGCTCGACTTCGGCATTGCCAAGCTTCGCGCGGATCTGATGCAGGGGCGCACCGATACCGGTCACGAGCCGACGGCAACCGACGGCGGGCGATTACTCGGGACCCTTGGCTACATGTCGCCCGAGCAGGTGCAGGGGCAGGCGACCGACTACCGCACCGACGTCTTCTCGTATGGGTGCGTGCTCTACGAAGCGATCACCGGCAAGCGCGCCTTCATCGCGCCGAACGCATTTGCCACGCTGAAGCAGATCGTCGAGCACGACCCGGAGCCACTGTCGAAACACGTGCCCGCAGTGCCTGACGGGCTCGAGTCAATCGTTCGGAAATGCCTGGCCAAGGATCCCGCGCAGCGATACGGGTCGATGCGAGAGGTCGCGGCCGATCTTCGCGAAGTTCGCCGCAAGATGAATGACACCGGCGTCGTCGAGGTACCGCGACGCCAGAAGTCGAGCAATCTCCTCGTGGCGGGACTCGCGCTGGTGCTCGCGATCGGGGTCGTGGCAGCGTGGTGGATGAACCGGCGGCTCGCGACGGCGACGGGGACCTCAGGGCGCGTCTCGATCGAACGCTTGACGACGACCGGTACGGCGATCGACGCAGCGATCTCGCCGGATGGGCGGCAGCTTGCCTGGGTGGAATCTGCCGGTGGCGTGCAGGGTCTCCGGCTTCGGCGCCTCGATCAGGGGCAGACCATCGAGCTCGTGCCGGCTGCCGCGGTCGGCTTCTGGGGGATCTCGTTCACGCCGGACGGGTCGCGCGTCTTCTATGCGACCAAGAGCGCACAGAGCCCTGGGGGGCGTCTGTTCGAAGTCAGCGTGCAGGGCGGCGCGTCAACACCGGTCCTGGACGGGATCGACAGCACCACTGCCTTCTCGCGTGACGGCCGCCGCATCGCGTTCTATCGGGCGGGTTTTCCTGAGCCCGGCAGGACATCGCTGGTCACTGCGGACATCGATGGCAACAATCTTCACGCGCTGTTGACCCTGCAGGCGCCGGAGTTCTTCGTGCCCGCATTCTTCGCGGCCCCCTCGTGGTCACCCGACGGCGCGCACATCTCAGGGGTCGTCCACAACGGGAGCACCGGGGAAGCCGTGCTCGTAACGGTCGATACGCGATCGGGCGCGCGCCAGCAGTTCGCGCGCCGCTTCCGCGATGCGACGTTCACGTCATGGCTGCCTGACGGCTCCGGGATTCTCTTCGTCGCGGATCAGGCCGACGAATTTCGAGAGTTCCCGCGCAAGGTCTGGCATCAGCCATATCCCACCGGCGAGCCCCACCGTGTCACGCCCGATCTGCTCGAATACAGGAACGTCTCGGTGCGTGCCGACGGCTCGGCGTTCGTGTCCGTGGGTCTCGACGCCGCCTATTCGTTGTGGAGGATCCCGCTGCAGGGACGCAACCCGCAGCGCATCGCGTCCGAGCGCTACGACGGTTTGCTTGGCATCGCTCCCCTCCCTGACGGTCGCACCATCGTCAGCTCCGGTGAGAGAGGGAACACGCAACTCACGATGATCGAGCGCGAAGGATCCGGTCGTCAGATTCTCACCAAGGAGGGCACGAACCTGTGGCCCGCCGTGAGCGCAGACGGAACGACGGTCGCGTTCGTCTCAAATCGCGACGGTCAGACCGGCGTGTGGCGCATGAACGTGGACGGCAGCGGCGCACGTCTGCTGGCTCACTTGCCGCGTCCGGCGTGGCTGTCGATCACTCCGGATGGCCGATTCGTGATTTGTGCGTCGGTTGGCGAGGCCGGGTCGGCTGTCGCGACGTGGCGAATTTCAATCGATGGTGGCGAGCCGACGTTGATCGCGCCGGGCATCGATCGTCCGGCCGTCTCACCCGACGGCCGCCTGCTCGCGGGCATCAACGTCGCTACAGGTGCGAACCGGTTGACGCTCGTAACGATGCCGCTCGATGGATCGGCGCCGGCGCGAGAGCTTGGGACGATCGCACCAGCGACAGCGAACGGGCTGATGGAATGGACAGCCGACGGCAGCGGCATCCTGTTCTCCACCGTGGAGCGCACGAATGTGTGGCTGCAGTCGTTATCTGGCGGGCCGCCGATGCGAGTGACCGACCTCGCGACGCTCGACATCGTGCGCGGCCGTCGTACTCCCGACGGCCAGAGCCTCATCGTCGCCCGCGGATCCGCTCAGACGGACGCCTATCTGGTGTCTAACTTCCGCTGAACGAGAAAAAATCAACTCCCAATTCCCAACCGCCAATTCCCAAGAGTTCGTTTTGGGAGTTGGGAGTTGGAAGTGTGGGAGTTGATATCGTCAGTCGCGCGTCTAGTTGGACCAGCTGTAGCTGACCGTGACGTCGATGTTGACTTCGATCGGCACACCGTTCAGGAGCGTCGGCATGAAGACCCACTGACGCGTCGCGTCCATCGCCGATGCGACGTACCCAGCCTGCACGTTGCTGACGTCGTGGAGATCAGTAAAGAGCCCGTCGATCCCGATGCGCCCGGCAAGCCGGACGACCGTCGACTCCGGCGTCACGCCAGTGGGGCAGACCGGATTGGTATGCCGCAGCTTTCGCGGCACTCTGATCTGCCCGCCGATTCCGCCCGTGAACGTGCTCGGGATTTTTGGTTCGGTGCCGCGCGGCCCTGCTGCCTGCGGCGCGCCACCGGGTGTCGCCGTGCCTGCAGGCGCCGATGGTCTCGACGTGGACAGCCCCGCAACGCTGCAAATCACCTGGATCGTTTCTTCAAGCGTGCCCACTGGCAGCGTGATGTGGCGTCGCACGGTCGCGCCCGGCTCGGCACGGATTACGACCTTCACGGGGATGAAGCCGGCAAGGTCAGTGGCAACCTCATAGTCGCCCGCTGGCAGGTCGCGGAAGACGAACAATCCGCTGCGATCGGTCGTGGAGCTCTGCGAGCTGCTGTTTGCAACCTGAGTCAACCTGACCGACACACCAGGCAGCAGCCCTCCGAACTGGTCGTAGAGCACGCCCTCGATCGTGCCGCCCCTGGCTTGCACCTGCGCTTGTGGCTCCTCTCGCGAGGGGGACGCGGCAGCGGGTCCCGGCGCCGCATCGGCGGAAAGCGCCGGCAGCGTGCCGGCCGGAATCGGTGCCGCGTCTGGCGCGGGATTCAATGGAGTACTCCCCGACAGGCTGGCGACGCCGACGGACAGTGCAACGACGGCAATAGCGGCGACGGTTGTCGCGCGCGTGAAAGTGGTCAGCGGTTGACGATTCAGACGGCCGTTCAGCATGGCGCGAACTCTCCCTTCGAGCATCGAACGATGAGCGATGGCAATGGCTGGAGACCAGGGATGGCGTCGCAGCGCAGACTCGCGCGCGACGTCGAGCAGATGGGTGGCGTATTCCGAGGCACTGATGCCAGAGGCCAGCACGTGGTCGTCACACGCGCGTTCACTTTCGTGGCGTAGCCTGCGGCACGCAATCCAGAGCAGCGGGTTGAACCAGTACACCGCTTTGAGCAGACCGGCCGTGAGCGACACGGCCCAATCGCCACGAAGAATGTGCGCGAGCTCGTGGCGCACAACTACGTGGATACGATCCTCGGTCCAGCTCTCGGCGCCTTCAGGCAGGAGGATCGTCGGGCGTACGAATCCCCATGTGGCCAGCAGCGTGGGATGAGGACACCTCAAGAGACGAACGTCACGGCGGATCCCATAGCGAGCCGCGATGTCATCGGTGATCGATCGCCACGGCCCCACGGAGATCGGTTGAGAGCGTGCGGCCAGACTTCGCAGCCGCCACAGCCCCACGATCAACACCACGAGCCCGACGAGCGCGCCGCCGATCCAGATTGCCGTCATCGTCGCCGCGGGGGAGAGCAGACCGTTGATGCGAGCGTCATTAGTCGCATTGACGACGACGTTCGAGGTGTCAGCTGGTAGTGCAGCACCGTCACTCGTGAGTCGAAGTGACGATGAGCCTGACGGTGTGAGCCATGCGGCAGGGAGCGAGATCGACCACGAGGGGAGAAATAGTTCCACTGCCGGAACACACAGGCAGCAGAACATGGTGGTTGCGAGCACCCAGTGACGCATCGCGGCGGAGCGTCTGCCGAGCAGGAGAGTCGCGGCCAGCCCACCCAGCGTGAGCAGCGCGATCTTGATCGTGACGCTGAGCAGGAGAGTCATCGCGGCCCGTCCTTTCGTGCCTTCTGCGCGAGCTCGGCGATGCGTGCCCTGGCGATCAGATCGGAGATGCGATCGAGCTCCTCGCCGCTGACGCGCGCCGCCTCGCCACCGAGGAGTGCGGCGACGGCTTTCTCCGCTGAGCCGTCGAAGAAGGTGTCGACGAGGTGCTTGAGCGCCGACTTGCGTGCCGCATGGCGCTTCACCACCGCCATGTAAACGTAGCGCACGCCCTCTTCCTCGTGCCGCACGTGCCCTTTCTCCTCGAGGACGCGCAACTGCGTGCGGACCGTCGAGTAACTTGGCGACCCGGGCAGGTCGTCCATGACCTCGGCGGCGGTCGCGCGGCCGCGCCGGAAGAGGACGTCCATGATCTGGCGCTCGCGTCGCGTGAGCACGGTATGCAGGCTGTCGGGCATGTTATGTACCTCGCACTAGTGCGATAAAGATAACACCTACGGCAGCGGGCCTGTCAAGGGGGTCGCACGAATCGGGTATCCTGTCGCCGTGCAACTGGGTCTGCCGTTTTCACGCCGTGTCGAGCCCGGGATCGCGCCGGCACCGACAGAACCGATTGCTCCGATCTATTTCGTGCGCCATCGGCGCGCCAGGCGGTATCTGCTGCGCGTCGAACACGACGGCCGCGTCCGTGTCACCATTCCGCGCGGCGGTTCGCAGCGCGAGGCCGATGCCTTTGCGCGGCGTCATCTCGATTGGGTGGTGCGTCAACGTGCGGCTCTCGCACAGGACCGTTTTTCACTCGAGGACCGACAGCGGCTCAGGGCGCAGGCGCGCGAGGAACTCCCGCTTCGCCTGCAGGAGCTTGCCGATCAGCACGGCCTGCAGGTCGCGCGCACCAGCATTCGCAACCAGCGCACGCGCTGGGGCTCGTGCGGGCGCGACGGTCATGTCTGCCTCAACTGGCGGCTCGTCGTCATGCCCGACTGGGTGCGGGACTACGTGATCGTCCACGAGCTCATGCACCTCAAACGGATGGATCATTCGCCGGCGTATTGGCGGCTCGTGGCGGCAGCGTATCCGCGGTATCGCGAAGCGCGTCAGTGGCTCCGCGCCCACGGACCAGAGTTGCGCTAACCTGTGAACCCATCTCCCCGCGGCCGGGGTCCAAGAGCGTGAGGGCCCATCTATGAACGTCACGAGGCGACAGGCGGTCGGTGTGCTGGCAACGGCGGGCATCCTTGGCCCGCTCGCGCTGTGGCTGACCAGCCAGGACACCACGACGTCGGCGCACGCCGCAGCGTTTCCTCTTCAGAAAACCGATGAGGAGTGGCGCGCGGCGCTGACGCGCGATCAGTACAGGGTCCTCCGCGGTCACAGCACCGAGCGTGCGTTCTCGAGCGCGCTGAATGCCGAGAAACGAAAGGGCACGTTCGTCTGCGCGGGCTGTGGCCAGAAAGTGTTTTCGTCGCACGCCAAGTTCGAGAGCGGAACTGGCTGGCCCAGCTTCTGGGAACCAATCGACGAAGCCGCCGTGGGCACTGAGATCGATCGAAGTTATCTGATGGTGCGGACGGAAGTGCACTGCGCGCGTTGCGGCGGGCACCTCGGACATATCTTCAGCGACGGTCCAGCGCCAACCGGACTTCGCTACTGCATCAACGGGCTGGCTCTCGGTTTCGTCGCGGAGTCCGCCGTCAGCTAGGGGGGCGACATGAGCGCGCAACGTCTCATCCTCATTACTGCCGTCATCCTGGGGCTCGGTTACGGGTGGCTGCGAGGAGGGTTCGTCGGGGTTCAGGCGCGCGATCAGGAGGCGGCCCCGTCACCTGCCGTTCAGACGGGATTCGAGAAGGCCACGTTCGCCGGCGGCTGCTTCTGGTGCGTCGAGGCCGACTTCGACAAGTTGTCCGGCGTCATCTCCACGACGTCCGGCTATACCGGCGGTCACACCAGCAATCCGAGCTACGAGCAGGTCTCACGTGGTGGCACAGGTCACGTCGAAGCCGTCGAAGTGGTCTTCGATCCGCGGGTCGTGACCTACGCTCAGTTGCTCGATCACTTCTGGCACAACGTCGATCCCTTCGTCGCCCATCGTCAGTTCTGCGATGTCGGGGACCAGTACCGGCCCGAAATCTTCGTTCACTCTGATGCCCAGCGGGCGGCGGCGGAATCGTCGCTGAAGCAGGTCCAGGACCGCTTCAAGCAATCGGTCATGGTCAAGGTCACCAGGGCGAGCGCCTTCTACCCGGCCGAGGCGTATCACCAGGACTACCACAACACCCACGCCGTGCAGTACCGCTTCTACCGGTGGACGTGCGGACGGGACGCACGCCTGCGGCAGATCTGGGGCGACAGCTAGGGTCAGTCCCCCCACCGGCTTCCTAACAAAACCTCGAAAATGTGCCAGATCCGCCCACCTGGGCGGGTGTGTCTCAAGTGTGCGCGGGCTTTTCCGATTGAAGGTGGGAGCCCGGTGTGTATCTACCGGTCTCGGACTACTTATGCAGGCCCCGCGCCCACGATTACTCATCGTCGACGACGACCGCGCCATTCTGACGCTGGTAGGCACGATTGCGCTCAAGGAAGGCTTCGACGTCGCGACCTCTATTGACGGCGAAGACGCACTGCGTCAGCTCGCCGCCCATCCATCGGATCTGGTTCTCCTCGATCTGCACATGCCCGGCGTGACCGGGCTCGACGTGCTGCGAACGATCGCTGATGTCCGTCACGGCTGCCGTGTCGTGCTCATGTCGGGTTACGCCACGATCGACAGCGCAGTCGAAGCCGTGAAGCTGGGTGCCGAGGACTATTTCACCAAGCCGTTCGATCTCCCGCGGCTGCGGCGCCTGCTCGCGTCGGTCCGCATCGAAGCCGAACGGCGACGGACGCTGCTCGATCTCGAAGGGCAGATGGCGGAGCGCCTCGAGTTCTGCGGAATGATCGGGCGCGCGCCGGTGATGCAGGATGTCTTCAACCTGCTGCGCCGGTTGGCGCCGCATGCGCGGACTGCGCTCGTGACGGGGGAGACGGGCACCGGCAAAGAGCTGGCCGTGCGTGCGCTCCACCAGCTGGGACCACGCGGGAACAAGCGCTTCATCACGGTGAATTGCTCGGCGGTTGTCGAGACGCTGTCCGAGAGCGAGTTGTTCGGTCACGCACGTGGTGCGTTCACGGGCGCGGGCGAGACCAAGCCCGGCCTGTTCGACGCTGCTGATGGCGGCACGCTCTTCCTCGACGAAGTCGGCGAGCTGCCGTTCACGGTCCAGGCCAAGTTGCTGCGCGTGATCGAGAACGGGGAAGTGCAGCGCGTCGGTTCGGTCGAGACGCGTAAGGTCGACGTGCGACTAGTAGCAGCAACCAATCGCGATCTGCGCACCGAGGTCGAGGCCGGCCGCTTCCGCAGCGACCTCTATTACCGATTGAACATCGCGCAGGTCGCGCTGCCGCCGCTTCGCGATCGTCGCGAAGACATCCCGTTCCTGACATCGGCGTTCGTGCGGTCGTTCTCGCAGCGCTTCAGCAAGCCACTGGCGGGTGTCACGACCGGTGCCGAGCGGATGCTCATCGAGGCGCCGTGGGAAGGCAACGTTCGCCAGTTGCGAAACGTGATCGAGCGGGGATGCATGCTCGCAGAAAGCGAGTTCGTCTCCGAGCGCGATCTGGCCGGCGCGTTCCAGGCCTCGCCCACCCGCACCCCGACACGACAGACACCTCGACGTGACGCGACATTGCCGCTGCAGGCGATCGAGCGCGAGCACATCGTCAAGACCCTTGACGAGGTACACGGCAACAAAGCCGTCGCGGCCCGTCTGCTGGGCATCAGCCGGCGAGCGTTTTATCGCCAACTGGAGCGCCACGGGCTTCATGAACGTATCCCGTCCGGTCCGAGGCGACAGCCGATGGACGACGACCCGTTGGAGCAGGCGTCATGATCGAAGGCCTGCAGATTACGCGTCGCAGCCGGGTCCTCGTTGCCGATGACACCGAGAGCGTGCGGTCACTTTTCGAGCGCCTGCTCAGCACGGATGGTCACGAGGTAGTCAGTGCACAAGACGGCCGCGCAGCGCTCGATGCCGTTCAACGCGAGCGGCCGGACGTCATCCTGCTCGATGTCGAGATGCCCGGCATGGATGGTCTCGAAGTCTGCCGTCGTCTGAAGGCGGATCCCGCGACACGCCTGACGCCTGTGGTCATGGTGACGGGGCAGACCGATCTCAGCGATCGTATTCGCGGCATCGAGGCAGGAGCGGACGAGTTCCTGTCGAAGCCAGTTCATCCGCAGGAGCTTCGCGTGCGCGTGCGCTCCCTGTCGCGCGTGAAGCACCTCATCGACGCCCTGGACTCAGCCGAAGCTGCCTTCGTGACGCTCGCGCTGACGATCGAGGCGCGAGATCCGAGCACCAACGGTCACTGCGAGCGGCTCGCGCGCCATGCCGTGCGGCTGGGCAGGGCCCTCGGACTCGGCAGTGAGGATCTCGACGCGCTCCACCGCGGCGGATATTTGCACGACGTCGGCAAGATCGGTGTTCCAGACGCTATTCTGTTGAAGCCTGGTCCGCTCACTCCGGAAGAGTTTGCGCTCATGCAGCGCCATCCCGAGATCGGGGATTCGTTGTGTGCGCCTCTGCAGTCGCTCCGGCGGGTCCGGCCAATCGTGCTGTGTCATCACGAGCGCCTCGACGGCAGCGGTTACCCCTCCGCTCTTCGCGGAGACGAGGTTCCGCTGCTCGCGCAGATTGTAGGCATCGTGGACGTCTTCGACGCGCTGACATCCGTGCGTCCGTATCGCGTAGCGCTCAGTGACGAGGAGGCTGGCAAGTACCTTCTGCGACAGGCACAGATCGGCAAGTTCTCCCGTCGACACGTCGAGGCGTTCCTCGACACAATCGGTAACGCGGAGATATGCCTCGCGTCGTAGGGCAGCGCGATGGCGATGCTTCTTGACAGGTGGATCACACAGCCATGAACTGGACACCGGAACGGATGCTCTCGCGCCTCGACGGCGACACGGAGCTCGCCACCCAGCTGGCGGCGATCTTCATCGACGAGTACCCGCGCATGCTCGAGAAGTTGCGTGGCGCCGTGGCGGCAGGATCCGCTGACGACGTCCGCCGGGCCGCGCACGCGTTGAAGGGGTCGGTGTCAAACTTCATCGATGGTGGACCGACGGCGACCGCCTTCGAGCTGGAGACCATGGGACGGAACGGTCAGCTCGATGGCACGTCGGCGGTGCTCGCTCGCCTCGAGCAGGAGATCGTGGCGTTGACGGTCTGCCTGCAGGACTTCCAGGCAAAGGGGACAGGGTCGGCGGAGGGTTCGTAATGTCCCCGGCGTCGAAAAGCCAGGCCGCACAGGCGCTCGAGGAGTTTCAGAAGGCGCTTGTTCGAGATCAGATTGTCACCGGCGTCGGCCTGGAACGCGCCCTGGCGCATTCGCGTGCGTCCGGGATGGAACTGCAGGATGCCCTCGTTTCTCTCGGCCTGACCGACGAACAGACCGCCTATCGAGCGCTCGCCACCGCCGCACATCTCCCGTTCGCCGACCTCAACACGCTTCATCCAAGCGCACTCGCACAACACCTCGTTCCCATCAGCGTGCTTCGTCGCCACGAAGTGCTGCCGCTGGCCGTCGACGACAAGGAAATCCGATACGTGACCGCGACACCGCACAACCTCGAAGCAGATCGCGCCGTGAGCATGTCAACCGGCCGCCCGACGATGGCGATGCTGACGTGCCGATCGGATCTCCGCAAGGCACTCGCCGCCGACATCGCGAGCGGGAACCATCCGTCACCGGCTGCGAAGCCTTCTTCTGGTCGCCCGTCCGTGTCGCCTCGACCTTCGGTCCTCATCGTCGACGATGAAGCGACGACGCGAACGCTGGTGAAGCTGCTGCTCGAGCGCGACGGGTATCGCGTCCTCGAAGCCTTCAACGGGAAGCACGCGCTCGACATCGCTGCCGCGCAGGATGTCGATCTCTTCGTGATGGATCTGCTCATGCCGGAGCTCGATGGGTACGGCGCGATTCTCGCCCTGCGCCATCAGGAGCGCCATGCCGCGACGCCGATCGTCGTGGTGACCACTGAAGAAGGACCGGTCGTGGAGAAGCAGGTCCTCACGCTCGGCGCCGACGACTACATCCTGAAGCCCTTCGAGCCCACGAATCTGACGTGCCGGATCAAGGCGGCGTTCAGGCGTCAGCGCCTGGGAGCGTGATAGCATGCGGACCTCTCCTCTCGACAGACGCAGAGGCAGCGAGTCATGCAAGTCCTGATCGCAGACGACGATCCCGTTCTGCGGTTCGCCCTGCGTCAACACCTCGAGCAGTGGTCCTTCGAGGTTGTCGAGTGTGTCGATGGCAACGAGGCATGGCAGGCGATGCAGGATCCGTCGCCGCCGCTGCTCGCGATCATCGACTGGAGCATGCCCGGCATCGACGGTCCCACGATCTGTCACGATCTGCGTGAGCTTCCCGCGCTCGCCGGGATGTACGTGATTCTGCTGACGTCGAACGCGTCCAGGCAGGACGTGATCGCCGGACTCGAGAGCGGGGCAGACGACTACATCATCAAGCCATTCGACTGGGACGAGCTGAGAGCCCGCGTCCGGATCGGCAGCCGCATCGTCGGCCTGCAGCAGGCGCTCGGCGTGCGCGTGAACGAGTTGCAGCAAGCCCTCGGGAGCGTCCGCACACTCAGCGGACTTCTGCCCATCTGCGCGTACTGCAAGCGGATTCGCGACGACCAGGACTACTGGAAGCAGATCGAGCACTATCTGTCAGAACACTCGAATGCGCGCTTCAGCCACGGCATCTGCCCGGACTGCATGCAAAAGCATCTGCCTGAGAAGGGTTGAGTCCAGCTACAATCCTTGAATGCCCTATCCTGAACAGTTCATTGCCCCGATGCGCGCGGAGTTGGCTGACGTTGGTGTCCGGGAGTTGCGGTCGCCAGCCGATGTCGAAGACGCGCTCGACTCGCCTGGAACCGTGATGATCGTCGTGAATTCGGTGTGCGGGTGCGCCGCCGGAAAGGCGAGACCCGGCATCGTGATGGCGCTGGAGCACGAGCGCCGGCCTGACCTCGTGGCCACCGTGTTCGCGGGCGCGGACATCGACGCGACGCAGCGAGCGCGAGAAGCGTTCCTGCCGTATCCACCGTCGTCGCCCTCGGTCGCGCTGCTGCGCGACGGCAAGCTTGTCTATATGCTGGAGCGCCGCCAGATTGAAACGCGCGACGCGCGGTCGATCGCAGAGATGCTCAAGCAGGCGTTCGACGAGCACTGCCAGACCACGACTGCATAAATACAAAAGGCGAGCCTAAAGGCTCGCCTCTACCGGCACCCGTAGCGGCGGGTCTTTAGACCCGCCGTCCTTCTAGCCCCCTCGCGTGTGCATCTCCAGATGCGGGTCGCGGCGGAGGCGATCGACTGGAATCAGTGGTGAGCGGTCACGCGACGCGAGGCGCTCTTCAGCGCCACGATCGCTCCGCACCTCCCACGTCGCACGAATCAGCTGCGCGAGATGTTCGGCGCTCGCCCCGGCTCTCAGCGGCCGGCGCAGGTCGGTGCCGTGTGCCGCATACAGGCACAGATACCAGAGTCCGTCGGCAGTCAGCCGGCTGCGATCGCAGCTCTCACAGAACGGCTCGGTCGTCGATGAGATGATCCCGAACGTCGTCCCGTCCGGCAGCGTGTAGCGATCCGCCGGCGCAGAAGATTCCTCGACGACAGGGTTGATGACGCCGTAGTGGCTGGCGAGTACTTCGAGGATCTCGCGTCGAGACATCACTCGCGGCATCGACCAGTGCGTCGCGCCGCCGACGTCCATGTACTCGATGAACCGGACCTCGGCCTGGTGTCTCTTTGCGAATTCGACCAGGTCCACGAGCTCGTCGTCGTTGACGCCCCTGATGACCACCGTATCGAGCTTCAATCCACGAAAGAGCGGGGCGGCGGTCGCGATGCCGTCGAGCACGCGATCGAGCTCGTCGAATCGCGTCAGCTGTCGAAAGCGATCGGGGCGCAGCGTGTCGAGGCTGATCGTCAGTCGATGTAGTCCGGCGTCGCGCAAGGCTGTCGCTTGTGACGCCAGCAGCACGCCGTTGGTCGTCATGGCGAGGTCGCGAATCGCGGGACGCGCGGCGAGCTTGTGAATCAGGTCGGGGAGGTCGCGCCGCAGCAGCGGTTCGCCTCCGGTCAGGCGGACCTTGTCCACGCCGAGCGACGTGAAGATGTCGACCAGCGTCTCGATTTCCTCGAACTGCAGGATGTCCTCGCGCGGCAGCCACACGTACTCCGGCTCGGGCATGCAATAGCTGCAGCGCAGATTGCACCGATCGGTGACGGACAGACGCAGGTTCCGCAGCGGGCGCTGATGCCGGTCGAGAATCACTATGTCCATTATGACGTGGGTCCGGCTAAAGCCGGTCCTGCACTGCATGTCCGGCTAAAGCCGGACGTGCCGTGTGGGACCGTCTTCAGGCGGACTTCAGATCACTGACAACCGGCTCCGATCGTGCGGGAGGAATGGCGTCGATGTGCGCTGTCCTGCAAAGGCGCGGCTCCATCGGCCAGGCAGATGTGTCCCACAGGTCGGGCAGTCCCCATTTGGGTCGAGCCCGTACTTCTGAATCAGGTATCCATGGCGGGCGATCAGCACCTCGCCACAGCCACTGCAGAACGTGTGTTCGAGGTCGCCGACGCGGCCGGGCAGGTTGCCGGCATACACATACTTGAGTCCCGCGTCATGGCCGATCTGCGACGCCCGCTGGAGCATCGCCGCCGTCGTCGCTCCGACGTCGGTCATGCGGTAGTCGGGATGGAAGGCCGTGACGTGCCACGGAATGTCCACCGAGACGCCGGCGAGGAACGTCGTCAGCCCGCGAAGCTCCTCCTCGCTGTCGTTGAAGCCGGGAATGAGGAGCGTGACGATCTCGAGCCAGACACCTGCGCGCGAGAGCCACGCAATCGTCTCGAGGATCGGTTGCAGTCGTCCGCCCAGCTCACGGTATCGGCGATCGTTGAAGCTCTTGAGATCGACCTTGTAGAGATCGATGTGCGGCCGCAGGTATTCGAGCACGCGCTCGGTGCCGTTGCCATTCGACACGAACCCGGTGACCAACCCGCGGCGCCGCGCTTCTGTGAAGACTTCCACGGCCCACTCGACGGTGATGAGAGGCTCGTTGTACGTGGAGACCATCACCTGCGCGCCAAGCGAGACGGCATCCTCGGCGAGCGTGACTGGATCCACGTCTCGTGGCGGAGCGCCGGCAACCGGATCACGCAGCGCCTGCGACGTTACCCAGTTCTGACAGTAGCTGCAGTGCAGATCGCACCCGAGCATCCCGAGACTGAACGCGAGCGCACCCGGGTACGCATGGAAGAACGGCTTCTTCTCGATTGGATCGCACTGAACGCCGCCGACATATCCGAACGGGACACGCAGCCGGCCCTTCTCGTTGAAGCGGACCTTGCAGACACCGGATGCGCCCTCGGGAATCGGACACTGGTGACCGCAGGCGTAGCAGCGAAGACGTCCCTTATCGAGTTGTTCGACAAGTTCCGGCGCCGCGTCGGCCGTGCGCGTGACGAGCGCTTCTTGCAGGGTCATGGAGTACGTTCACCTACGTCCTCACTTTACACTTTCGACTTTGCACGAGCTAAGATCGAAGACCAATGCCGCGCATTCTGGTGACCAATGACGATGGAGTGCATTCAGAAGGAATCAAGGCTCTGGCTGATGCATTGAGACCACTTGGCGACGTCACCGTTGTCGCCCCCATCCAGGAAGCGAGCGCGATCGGGCACGCGCTCACATTACGACGACCGCTTCGCATCGACACGATTGGACCCAACGTCTTCGCCGTAGACGGGACGCCCACTGACTGCGTCAACCTCGCGATCACGCACGTCATCAAAGGCAAGCCCGATCTCATCGTCTCGGGGATCAACAAGGGCTGGAACCTGGGTGACGATGTGACCTATTCGGGCACCGTTTCTGGTGCCCTCGAAGGCGCGCTGCTGGAGATTCCGAGCATCGCGGTCTCGGCGCAGCGCATCAAGGACGAATCCGAGTGGGGGCCTTCAGCATCCGCCGCGGCGACGGTTGCGCAGGCGGTGCTCGAGCGAGGGCTGCCGAAGTTTACGCTGCTGAACATCAACGTGCCAATGGGCCCGAACAAGGGCTTCCGTGTCACTGTGCAGGCGAAGCGCAATCACGTGACCGTCGTGAGCGAGCGCACGGATCCGCGGCATCGTGAGTACTACTGGATTGAAGAAGGGGACAACGAGTGGGAGCCGCACGATCGGTCCGACTATCAGGCCGTTCGTGATGGGTACATCTCGATCACGCCGCTTCAGCCGGACATGACGGCGTACGACGCGCTCGCGTATGTGGAAGGGCTGACGCTGCAGACCACGCGCTAGGGCGTCAGTGGCCTTCCTCGTGGTGCTTCTTCTCGTACTCCGCCTGCGCCACGTCTTTATCGCGCTGCGTCAGCTTGGCTCGCGCGCGAGCCTTGTTGAACGAGTTCTGGCGCGTTCCCTCGGTGCTCACTGAGCTGTGGGAGAGCAGGCGCTGCAAATCCTGCCCGTGACACGAGGGGCAGGCGGGGACGTCGCCGGTGCGTACGAGTTGTTCGAACTCGCGCCCGCAGCCGCGGCACTCGTATTCGTAGATGGGCATGGGAATACGGTAACGTTCCTGTGGCTTCGACCTCAAGGGGCCATCGGTGCGCAGCGTTGAGGCATCGCCGTGCTACACTAGCCGTTCTGTCGGGGCGTGGCTCAGCCTGGTAGAGCGCTCGGTTCGGGACCGAGAGGCCGCTGGTTCGAATCCAGTCGCCCCGACCACTTTCCCTCCTTCTGTTTCCACCCACATTCCTTGTCACGTTGCGCGAGCCAGGTGCGCTTCGGCACAACTTGCAAACCGCAATTGGCAATGTGACACGACTTGGTGTGCTGCCCGAATCGTAGCGAACTACGGTCGAGTGTGGATCGAGCGACGAAGCGCGAAAAACTTAGGTGTTTGAGGCGGGTCGGAAGGCTCGAGAGCCTTCCGACTCATTGTGGTGGGACGGTTGGAATTCCGCAGATTGCAGAATCGCCGGAGTCACATCGTCTATGAGCAACTCCGGTGCCACATCGTTAGCGCGGCTATTCATCGAAGCGCTCACGTCGTCGACTCAGACGATCGATTGTTCAACCAGGCGAGCAGTCGATCGGTTGGCCAACAGTTCACGATCCGATCGGGAGGAATCGCGGCCAGTCGCGCATGTGCGAGCGCGGTCTCTGCGTAACGAAGCTGCAACGTGGTGTGCGCATCGCTATCGAGCGCGAAGAGGCAGCCCGCGGCGAGCGCATCCGCCGCGAGCGTGTAGTCCAGATCCTGCCGCGCGGGATCCCCGTCGATCTCCACCGCCACTCCCTGGCGTGCGGCATGCGCGAAGATGCTGTTCCAGTCAGCCACGATTCCCGCGCGCGATCCCGCGATGCGACCGCGCGGATGCGCGAGGATGTGGACGCCAGGGTGTTCAACCGCTTTGATCAACCTCGGTGTTTGATCCTCCGGCCGGCGAAGCTTCGAGTGGGGCGCCGCGAGCACCAGCTCGAACTCTTTGGCCTCGTCGAGGGAGAGATCCAGCTCACCGTCGGCGGCGATGTTGGCCTCGATGCCACGGATCAAGCGGAATCGGCCGCGGAACGCGTCATTCAGCCGATCGATTTCGACTCGCTGATCGAACGCGTCGGCCATCGACATGCCGCCGGCGATCGCTAGGCCGTGCGAATGATCGGTGACCGCCGCGAACGCATAACCGCGTTCGACGCACGCGTCGACGATCTCGCGAAGCGTCGGTGCGCCATCACTCCATTCCGAGTGCATCTGCAGATCGCCGCGGTACGCCGTCAACGACGGCCCGATCGGGGTATCGATGTTCAGAATTCGGAGCGCCTCGGCGCGGCTCAGAAAGTGCGTGCGAAGCCGACGGCCGCGCTCGATGTCGGCCTTGCGCTTGCTCGCGGCGACGGCGTGTTCGACGGTCGCTGATCCGCCGGTATCCAGCACCTCGTTGATGATGCGGAGCGATGCCGGACCGATGCCCGGGATCGCGGGAAGGGTTCGGTCCGGCCGAAGAAGCGCTGACAGCTGTGTCTCGAGCGCGAGGATCGCCGACGCCGCCCGCTTGTAGCCAAACGTCTTCTGGGGCGACGTCTGAGCGATCGCCATATCCCTGAGCAGCGAGCCAACCACAGCGTTGACGTCCACGCGTGCATAGAGTTTGCAACGCATGCGCCGGACCTATGAACCAATTGCCCTTCAAAACCCTGCTGTTCGATGTCGACGGAACGCTGGTCGACAGTAACAGCGCGCATGCGGAGTCGTGGACGCAGGCGCTGCACGAGCACGGCGTTGACGTGAGCGTCGACGAGATTCGCCGGATGATTGGCATGGGCGGCGACAAGATCCTTCCTGCCGTCGCACACGTCAGCGAGGATTCCGATGCCGGCCGCGCGATCGCGGACAGGAAGAAAGCGATCTTCAGCGCGCTGCTGCCGGACCTGCGCGCGACTCGCGGCGCGAGGCCGCTGCTCGAGTTTCTACGTGATCAAGAGATCGAGCTGGTCATCGCGAGCTCCGCTGACGATCGGGAGATGACCGCGATCCTGCGACAGGCAGGCGTGGACGATCTGATTCCTTCGCGCGCGTCAAAGGACGATGCGCCGGCGTCGAAGCCGGATCCAGACATCGTGCATGCCGCCTTGGCGCGAACCTGGGCGCGGCCGGAGCAGACCCTGTTGGTTGGCGACACGCCGTACGACATCGAAGCGGCGGATCGTGCGGGCATCGGGTCGATCGCGCTGCGATGCGGCGGCTACTGGCCCGACAGCAGCCTGCGCGGGGCGTTGAAGATCTTCGACGATCCCCAGTCACTGCTGCTACATTGGGACGGCAGGTAAGCGCGTCCCTGGCGCGGTCGCCTCCGATCGGGCTCAGCTATGAGCATGAAGCGTGCACTTGCGGCGTCTGGTCTCACACTGCTCCTTGCCGCAGCAACGGCGAGTGCTCAAACCGAAGGCGTCCTGTTCGCCAATGTCGCTAGCATCACCCAGGTCGTTGGCCAGCCTGCCGGTCCTGCGCCCACGCCTCGACACACGGGCGTCAAGGCACTCGTCAAGGATCTCGCGCTCGATTTCGCGCATCTGCCGTCGAAGGAAAACCTCTTCTGGGTTGGCGTCGGGGGAGGCGCGGCGCTTGCCGTGCACCCAGCCGACGACTACGTCAACGACGCTCTGCTGAACAGCCCGTTCGCTGACAAGTTCTTCAAGCCCGGCGCGGTGCTGGGACAACTCGGCACGCTCCTCGGCACGTCGACCGCGGTGTATATCGTCGGCCGCGTGAAGGATCAACCGAAGGTCTCCCACATGGGGATGGACTTGATCCAGGCGCTCGTTGTCAGCGAGACGTTGACGCAATCGCTCAAGCGCATCACACGGCGTGAGCGGCCCGACGGCAGCGGGCCCACGTCATTCCCGTCGGGTCACGCCGCCGACACGTTTGCGTTCGCCACCGCCCTCGAGCGTCACCTCGGATGGAAGGGTGCCGTCCCGGCGTACATTTTTTCCTCGTACGTCGCGATCTCTCGACTACCCGCGAATCGTCACTGGTTGAGCGATGCGGTGTTCGGCGCGACCGTCGGGATCATCGCCGGACGCACGGTCACGCGCCACGGCCGGGACTTTCCGGTGGCTGTTGCGCTCGAAGACGGCGGAGTGTCGGCGACGTACTCGCACAGCTGGAAGTAGTCGTCAGAGGCCTCACAGCTCGACCTCGAAAATCGCACAATTCCACGGCTGAGTTCGGTTTAGCGATGCCTCCCGTTTACTGATATGTGAGAGGAAGTCGGGCCGGGAGCAGCCCCGCAACCGTGAGCGCCAGGGCCAGCTTGTTGGCGCCAACAAGAGGGGGATACCATGTGCGACACGACTATGCAGGAGATGGGGTTGCCTGACCGCCCGGTTGGGATGACCAACACGATTGAGCTCCTCGAGCGATTCAAGAAGGGCGACGAAGAAGCCGTAGGCCTCCTGGTCGAACGTTCGATTCCACCACTCAAGCGCTGGGCACGCGGCCGCCTGCCGCAGTGGGCCCGCAGTCTCGCCGAGACACAGGATCTCGTCCAGAACGCCGTCCTCCGGGCGCTCCCACATCTGAAGACCTTCGAAGCCAAGCATCCCGGTGCGCTCCAGGCGTATCTGCGCCAGGCGGTGAACAACCACATTCGAGACGAGATCAGGAAAGTGAAAGGACGCCCGCCGGCCACCCAGCTCTCCGACGACCAACCGGACGAGGGGCCGTCGCCGCTCGAACGGGCGATCGGCCAGCAGTCGCTCGAGCGGTATGAAGCGGCGCTGAAGTCGCTGCGTGAGGTCGATCGCGAGGCGATCATCGCCCGCGTGGAACTGCAGCAAAGCTACGACGAGATCGCGATTGCCCTTGGTAAACCGACCGCCGACGCCGCACGCATGGCCGTCGTCCGGGCGCTCAAGAACCTGCTCAAGGCGATGTCCAGCGCGCCCGATCCATCCGACAAGTCCGACACCCGCTAGCCACTCGCGCGTAGTATCTTAGGCCTCGCCAACACGCAGACAGCCAGGCTGTGACCGGGGACAGGTTGTGTCCTGCCTCCGGTGCCGTCGACGACCCGTCGCGGACCGGCCATGCGTGACTGGAGCCGTGACGGCATGGCCGGAGACTCCGAGGATCTCGACAAACTGTTCGAGTCTGTTGCCGACGGGGAGTCGGTCGACTGGGATGCGCTCGAACGGCAGGCCCCTGACGAAGAAACACGCGCGCTGATCCGGCAGCTTCGGCTGATCGCGGAAGTGGCGGAGGTGCATCGATC
>JADMIO011621129.1_pt1 | contig 19975 bp, 15 predicted proteins | sample 8958161 | NCBI WGS metagenome assembly JADMIO01 (sample SAMN16585339, study PRJNA669376) | soil metagenome | isolation source: Crop rotation soil | place: USA: Cullars Rotation, Alabama | collected 2011
TTCCGATCTATTATCCATCGCGCCGTTGTTGATCCGGTCGGCGCCGGCAGGGTCATTGGGGCCCTCGCCGCGGACGCCGAGATGGTCGAGATGGGCCATCAGCAGCACATATTCGTTCGCGACGGACGGATCGGAGCCGGGCAGGACGGCGAGCACATTCTCGCTGGCGAAGCGCGTTACCTCGCTCGCCGGCCGGGTCACCCGGGCAGTTCGGGCGAGCACGAAACCGCGCGGCCGCCGGCCCGCCACGGCGGCCTCGTCGAGCACCGAATCGAGGCTGCGCACGGCGCCGGCGAACAAGGCGCGGGCGGCGCTGTCGTCGACGGTGGCGGTGAAGCTTAGGCCGGCGCCGTCGAAATAGGGCTCGCCGCCCGGCTCGACCCAGGTGGTCAGCGGCCGAGCGCCGCCGCGTACGGCCCGGCTCCACGTCACTGCAGTGCCCTCGGCCCGAGTGCGGATCGAGATCAGCCCGACCGCGCCCCGCGCGGCCGCCATCCGCCGCTTGTCGCCGTTCAGATGGGCGGCGACGTCGCTCGGGATGTCGTCCGGCGTGCCGCTGAGCACGACGACGATCCTGCCGCGCACGTCGAGCCCGCGATAGTCGTTGAAGCCGTGCGCGGGCATGTCGAGCCCGTAGCCGGCGAAGACCAGCGGCGCCTCCAGCGCCAGCGGTCGCGCATCGGCGCCGGCGCGCATCGCCAGCTCCTCACCCTGGCTGAAGGTACGGCCGGCGACGCTGAGGGTGGGGGTGCCGGCGATCCGGATCTCGACGAAGTCGATCGGCTGATACCAGCCGCCGTCGACGGGCGCGGTGAGGCCGAGCGCCGCGAACTGGCTGGCGACGTAGCGGGCGGCAATGTCAAAGCCGCGCGTGCCCGCCTCTCGCCCCTCGAGCAGGTCGTCGGCGAGAAAGGTGACGTGGGCGCGGAACGCCTCGGCGCTGAATTCCGGGTCGCCCGGCGCGCCGGTCTGGGCGAGGCCGGAAGCAGAAAGAGAAAGAGCAGCGAAGGCCGCAAGCAACGTCCTTGATTTCACGGAAAACCTTTCGCTCCGGCTCAAGCAGCGCCGAACGCCTAAACCAGTGGCGCCGCCGCGGCAACTTCGCTTGCTCTCGCCTCCGCCGCTGCTATAGACGCGCCCTTGCCAAGGCCTCAGCGGGCGTGGCGGAACTGGTAGACGCGCCAGGTTTAGGTCCTGGTATCGAAAGATGTGGGGGTTCGAGCCCCTCCGCCCGCACCAGCGGCCGCCCCCGTCTTTGCCGATTTGATGAAGGTTTGAGATGCAGACTGTCGAGACGTTGAACGAGGGCCTGAAGCGCGCCTACCGGATCACCATCCCCGCCCGCGACATCGACGCCCGCGTCGATCAGGAGCTGAAGAAGGTCGCGCCGCAGGTTCGCATGCCGGGCTTCCGCCCCGGCAAGGTGCCCGCCAACCTCATTCGCAAGATGCACGGGCCCGCGCTTCAGCAGCAGGCGCTCCAGCAGGCGGTCCAGGACGGCGTCCAGCAGCTGATGAGCGAACAGAAGATCCGCCCGGCGATGCAGCCCGCGGTTGCGCTCGAGGAAGGCGGCGAGGTCGGCAAGGACGCGGTCGTCACCGTCGAGCTGGAGGCTCTCCCCGAAGTGCCCGAGGCGAAGATCGACGGGCTGAAGATCGAGCGGCTCAAGGTCGAGCCGTCGGACGCGATGCTCGACGCGGCGGTGATGCGGCTCGCGGAAGGGCAGCGCAGCTTCGAGGCGGCGCCGGCCAAGCACAAGGCGGCCAAAGGCGACCTCGTCAACATGGATTTCGAAGGCAAGGTCGACGGCGAGGCGTTCGAGGGCGGCAAGGGCGAGGGGATGGCGGTCGAGCTCGGCTCGGGGCGCCTGATCCCCGGCTTCGAGGACCAGCTGATCGGCGCCAAGGCCAACGACCAGCTGACTATCGAGGTCACCTTCCCGGACGATTACAACGTCCAGTATCTCAAGGGCCGCCGGGCGACGTTCGACGTGCTCGTCAACGAGGTCCAGGTGCCCAAAGCGATGAAGGCGGACGACGATTTCGCCAAATCGATGGGGCTCGAAGGGATCGATCAGCTGCGCGGGCTGATGCGCGGCCAGGTCGAGCAGGAGCTCAACGGCCTCACCCGCACCCATATGAAGCGCCAGCTGCTCGACCAGCTCGCCGCGAGCCACGATTTTCCGGTGCCGGAATCGATGGTCGAGGCCGAGTTCGGCCAGATCTGGCAGCAGCTGGAGCATGAGGCGAGCCACGAGGACGATCCCGCCGCGGCCCGCAAGGAGATGGAGGCCGAGCGCGGCGACTATCGCAAGATCGCCGAGCGCCGGGTCCGCCTCGGCCTGCTGCTCTCCGAGATCGGCCAGCGCAACAACGTCCAGATCAGCCAGCAGGAGATGAACCAGCTCATCATGCAGGCCGCCCAGCAATATCCGCCCGAGCAGCGCCAGCAGTTCGTCGATTATGTCCGCGGCGACGCGATGGTCCAGGCGCAGCTGCGCGCGCCGTTGTTCGAGGACAAGGTGGTCGACTATCTGTTCGGCACCGCCGAGATCGGCGAGCGGAACGTGAGCCGCGAGGAACTGGAAGCGGCGATCGAGGCGGAAGAGGGCCATGTCCACGGCCCCGGTTGCGGCCACGACCACGATCACGGCGAAAAGCCGAAGGTGAAGAAGGCGGCGGCGAAGAAGCCGGCCGCCAAGCAGGCCGCGGCCGCCGACAAGCCGGCGAAGAAGACTCCGGCGAAAAAGCCTGCCAAGAAAGGCTGACATTGGCCTAAGGGGGCGGGATGCCGGTCGAGATCAGGGAGCTCAGGGTCGCGGTCCTGCTGCCCTGCTACAACGAGGCGGCGGCGGTCGCGCAGACGGTCGCGGGCTTCCGCGCGGCGCTGCCCGAGGCGGCGATCTACGTCTACGACAATAACAGCACCGACCGCACCCGCGAGGAAGCGGCCGCGGCGGGGGCCATCGTCCGCTCGGAGCGGACCCAGGGCAAGGGCCATGTCGTCCGGCGGATGTTCGCCGACGTCGAGGCCGACATCTATGTGATGGCCGACGGCGACGCGACCTACGATGCGAGCGCTGCGCCGGAGCTGGTGAGGAAGCTGATCGGCGAGCAGCTCGACATGGTCGTCGGCGCGCGCCGCTCCGAGGTGGAGGAGGCGTACCGGCCCGGCCACGCGCTCGGCAACAAATTGTTCACCGGCCTGCTCTCGAGCCTGTTCGGCCGCAGCTTCAGCGACATCTTCTCGGGCTATCGCGTCTTTTCGCGCCGCTTCGCCAAATCCTTCCCGGCGCTGTCGCGCGGCTTCGAGACCGAGACCGAGATCAGCGTCCACGCGCTCGAGCTTGCGATGCCGGTCGGCGAGGTCGTCACCGCCTACGGCGCGCGGCCGGAAGGCTCGCACTCGAAGCTTTCGACCTGGGGCGACGGCTGGCGGATCCTGAAGACGATCATCCACCTCTACCGGATCGAGCGGCCGGTGCTGTTCTACGGCAGCTTCGCGCTGTTCCTCGCGACGCTCGCCATCGTCCTCGCGGTGCCCCTTGCCATCACCTATTTCCAGACCGGCCTCGTCCCCCGCTTCCCGACCGCGATCCTGGTCACCGGCCTGATGATTCTCGCCTTCCTCTCCTTCTTCACCGGCCTGATCCTCGACACGGTGGTCCGGGGAAGGCGCGAAGTGCGGCGGCTCCATTACCTGAGCTTGCCGGCGCCGGGCGCCGATTGATTGTAACTCTTCTGCAACGATCGGCGGAAATTCGGGGCGGATCGCCGCTTTCGCGCTTTCCCCGCCGTGTTGATCGGGACTAGTTTCCAGTCCGTAGGGGTGGGGCCCGCGTATTGGTTCGTGTGCACGCCCCTGTTGGGGAGCCTGCGGCCATGAAAGTTTCTCGGAAAGCTTTGTTCAGCAGCGCGAGCCTGGCGCTCGCCACCGCCATTGCCGCGGGACCGAGCCCCGCGCTCGCCCAGGGCGATCCGGCCGCTCAGACCACAGCGACAACCGGCCAGAGCGATCAGCCGATCGTCATCACCGGCTCGCGCATTCGCCGCGATCCGCTCCAGCAGGAGCAGCCGGTCGTGTTCGTCGACCGCGCCGACCTCGACCGCACCGGCCTGACCTCGACCGCCGAGGCGCTGCAGCGGCTGCCGAGCTCCGGCGGAGCGCTCAACAGTCGGTTCAACAATAGCGGCAATTTCGGCAACCCGCCCGACGGCGGCGGAGTCGGCGCCGGTGCGGCCGAGGTCGACCTTAGGTATCTCGGCTCGCGGCGGGTCCTCGTCCTCGTCGACGGCATGCGCTACGTCAACGGCGCCTCGGCGAGCGGCGTGCCCGGCTCGGTCGATTTGAATTCGATTCCGGAAAGCATGATCGAGCGGGTCGAGGTGCTCCAGTCGAGCGCCTCGGCGATCTACGGCTCGGACGCGATCGCCGGCGTCGTCAACATCATTACCCGGCGCCGCCAGGACGGGCTGCTCGCTTCGGCCCAGCTCGGCGTGTTCGACGAGGGCGACGGCTTCTCGCAGAATTACCAGGCGAGCTGGGGCTGGTCGAACAGCACCGGCACCACCCATCTCGTCGTCGGCGGCAATTATGTGAAGCAGGACGAGGTCAGCTCGGGCGACCGCTCGATCTCGCTCTTCCCGACCCCGGGCGCCACCGCCTGCGACGCCTCGTGCAGCTCGGGCACGCCCAACGGCCGCTTCATCGTGCTCGGCCAGAACCTGACCCTGATCGCGCCGGTGATCGGGCGCTCGCCGGTGCTTGCCGACTATCGCAACTTCAATTCGCCCGCCGACCGCTTCAACTTCGCGCCGTTCAACTTCATCCAGGTGCCGATCGAGCGCTATGGCGGCTTCGTCAACTTCACCCAGGAGCTGGGTCCGCGCGCCAATTTCAACCTCCACGCCATCTACAACCGGCGCAATTCCTCGAACCAGGCGGCCCATCTGCCGTTGTTCGTCGGCCCCGATTCCGGCAACGGCAATCTGCTCGACAATATCTCGATCGACGCCACCAACCCGTTCAACCCGTTCGGGACCCTGCGCTCGGGCCGCAACCTCGACGGAACGCCCAATGGCGACGTGCCCAATTATGCGTTCATCGGCCGCCGCGTCGTCGAGAACGGACCGCGGCGCTACAACCAGAGCGTCGACACTTATTATGTCGCCGCCACGTTCGACGGCTCGTTCGACATGCTCGGCCATCCGTGGAACTGGGACATCAACCTGCTGTGGGGACGCAACCGCGCCGAGCAGGAGGTGCACGGCAACATCAACGCCGCCAACCTCGCCCGCGCGCTCGGGCCGGTCGCGGCCTGCACCGCACCCTGCGTTCCGTTCAACATTTTCGGCGGGGCCGGGTCGATCACCGATGCCATGTTGAATTACGTGGCGTTCACCCAGCGCGATTCGAGCCGGCAGCGGATCTGGGACTTCTCGGCGAACCTCACCGGCGGCCTGTTCGACCTGCCCGGCGGCACGGCTGCAATTGCGATCGGAGTCGAGCATCGCGACCTTTCCGGCCGCTTCGATCCCGACCCGATCGTCGCCGCCGGCCTCGGCTCCGACATCCCCGCTCTGCCGACCTCAGGGAGCTACGACGTCGATGAGGCCTATGCCGAGCTCCGCCTGCCCTTGCTCAGCGACCGGTCCTTCTTCCATCGCCTCGAGCTGACCGGCGCTGCCCGTTATTCCGATTATTCGACATCGGGTTCGACGACGACGTTCAGTGCCGGCGTCAACTGGCAGCCGATCGAGGAGCTGCTCTTCCGCGGCAGCTGGGCGGAAGGCTTCCGGGCCCCCAGCATCGGCGAATTGTTCGGCACCCCGTCGCGCTTCGACCAGGAGGTCGTCGACCCCTGCTCGGGGATGACCGCGGCCACTCCCGCCAACATCCGCGCCAATTGCGTTGCGGAGGGCGTTCCCAACAACAACAGCTACGTCCAGCTCAACGCGCAATTGCCGGTGATCACCGGCGGCAACGCGGCGCTCGACCCGGAGACTTCGGAAAGCTGGGGCTTCGGCATGGTCTGGCGGCCGAGCTTCGCCGCCCGACGGCTGTCGATCGAGGCCAATTATTACAATATCACCGTCGACGGCGCGATCGCCGCGATCGACGCCGGCACCCTGCTCGGCCGCTGCGCCCAGAACGGCGACGCGCTGTCCTGCGCGGCGATCGACCGCTCCGCCTCGGGCCAGGTCACCCAGATCCGCGGCCTCCTCCAGAATATCGGCTCGATCGAGACCGACGGGGTCGACCTCACCGTCAACTTCCGCACCGGTACCGGCCCGGCCGGCCAGTTCGGCCTGTTCTGGACCTCTAACTTTCTGTTCAACTACCGGGTGACGGTGCCGGCGACGGTGGGCTCCACCACCATCGACCGCGAGGGCACCGAGCAGGGCAATCCCGACCAGGCCTTCCCCAAGTTCAAGTCGACCGGGATCATCGACTGGACGCTCAACGATTTCGGCGCGTCCTTGACCGGCCGCTATATTTCGGGGGTCGACGAGGGCAACGGCAATCACCTCAATTCGCGCTTCTACACCGACATCCAGCTGCGCTGGAACCCGAGCTTCCTGCACGGCTTCGGCTTCGCGGTCGGCGCCAACAATCTGTTCAACGTCGATCCGCCGCCCTGCGTCAGCTGCGGCCTCAACAATATGGATCCGACGACCTACGACGTGCCGGGGACCTTCTTCTACGGCCGGGTGACGTTCAGGATGTAGACGGGCCGGGGACAGGCATGCATTGCCTGTCCCCTTTGCCTGCCGGAAGCGAAGGCGCGCGAATGCCCAGAGGATCCTGCCTGTGCGGCGCTGTCGCCTTCGCGGTCGCGGTCGAACTGGCCGGGCCCGATGCCTGCCATTGCACCCAGTGCCGGCGCTGGTCGGGCCATGTCTGGGCCTCGACCGACGTGCCGCGCTCGGCGCTCGCCGTCGAAGGCGAGGAGAAGCTCAGCTGGTTCCAGTCCTCGGAGAAGGTGCGGCGCGGCTTCTGTTCGGTGTGCGGCTCGGTGCTGTTCTGGGACCCGGTCGGCCGCGACACGATCGGGGTGGCGATGGGCGCGTTCGAGGCGCCGACCGGGACCCGCCTCGCCATTCACATCTTCACCGCCGACAAGGGCGATTATTACGACATCGCCGACGGCCTGCCGCAGCACCTGCGCTGATCCGGCAGCATGGACCGCGGTGGCGGCCGCCGCAAGGCGGGGGCTTGAACACCGCCCCCCTCCCGTCCCATGTAGCCTTCAGCACCCACTCCAGCAGGACCCGCCCGCCGCCATGGACCATCAGGACATCATCGCCCAGCTCGTTCCCATCGTCATCGAGCAGTCGAACCGCGGCGAGCGCAGCTTCGACATCTATTCGCGGCTGTTGAGGGAGCGGATCGTGTTCGTCACCGGCGGCGTCGAGGACCATATGGCGACCCTCGTCACCGCCCAATTGCTCTATCTGGAGAGCGAGAACCCCAAGAAGGACATCTTCATGTACATCAACTCGCCGGGCGGGGTGGTGACGGCGGGCATGGCGATCCACGACACGATGCAATATATCCGCCCCAAGGTCGGCACCGTCTGCATCGGCCAGGCCGCCTCGATGGGCGCCTTCCTGCTCTCCGCCGGCGAGCCCGGCATGCGGGTCGCGCTCAACAACGCCCGGATCATGATCCACCAGCCCTCGGGCGGCGCCCAGGGCATGGCCAGCGACATCGAGATCCAGGCCAAGGAGATCTTGCGCATCCGCCACCGGATGAACGAGCTGATGGCGCAATATACCGGCCAGCCGATCGAGGAGATCGAGAAGAACGTCGAACGCGACAAATTCTTCTCCGCCGACGAGGCGAAGGCGTTTGGCCTGGTCGACGAGGTGTTCGAGAAGCGCCCGGCACCGGCGGAGGAGGGCGCGGCGAAGGCGGCCTGAGCGCGTTTCACGACCGTCCCTTGTCGCCGCCGCCCGCAAGGGCCACATCGCTGTCTTAACGATTACACCATTGTCCTGCGGTAAGTTTGCCGTCAGGATGGCGGGCTGTAACGAGGGAAGGGGGCTTTGCCGCCCCCGCAGGAGTGTATGACCAAATTGCAAGGCGGCGACAGCAAGAGCACCCTCTACTGCTCGTTCTGCGGCAAATCGCAGCACGAGGTCAGGAAGCTGATCGCCGGGCCGACCGTGTTCATCTGCGACGAATGCGTCGAGCTGTGCAACGACATCATCCGCGAGGAGACCAAGTCGGCGCTGGTCAAGACCCGCGACGGCGTGCCGACGCCGGCCGAGATCTGCAAGGTGCTCGACGATTATGTGATCGGCCAGAACCACGCCAAGCGCGTGCTCTCGGTCGCCGTCCACAACCATTACAAGCGCCTCGCCCATGGCGCCAAAGGGGCGGACGTCGAGCTCGCCAAGTCGAACATATTGCTGGTCGGGCCGACCGGCTGCGGCAAGACTTTGCTCGCCCAGACGCTGGCGCGGATCCTCGACGTGCCGTTCACCATGGCCGACGCGACGACTCTGACCGAAGCGGGCTATGTCGGCGAGGACGTCGAGAACATCATCCTGAAGCTGCTGCAGGCGTCCGACTACAATGTCGAGCGGGCGCAGCGCGGCATCGTCTATATCGACGAGATCGACAAGATCAGCCGCAAGTCCGACAACCCCTCGATCACCCGCGACGTTTCCGGCGAGGGCGTCCAGCAGGCGCTGCTTAAGCTGATGGAGGGGACCACCGCGAGCGTCCCGCCGCAGGGCGGCCGCAAGCATCCCCAGCAGGAATTTCTCCAGGTCGACACGACCAACATCCTCTTTATCTGCGGCGGCGCCTTCGCCGGCCTCGAGAAGATCATCGGCGACCGGCTCGAGGGCAAGTCGATCGGCTTCGGCGCCCATGTCGCTGCGCCCGACGAGCGGCGCGCCGGCGAGGTCCTGCGCCACACCGAGCCCGAGGATCTGCTGAAGTTCGGCCTGATCCCGGAATTCGTCGGCCGCCTGCCGGTGATCGCGACGCTCGAGGACCTCGACACCGAGGCGCTCGTGAAAATCCTGCAGGAGCCCAAGAACGCCCTCGTCAAACAGTATCAGAAGCTGTTCGACATGGAGGACGTCAAGCTCACCTATACCGACGACGCGCTGGTCGCCACCGCCAAGAAGGCGATCGAGCGCAAGACCGGCGCCCGCGGCCTCCGCTCGATCATGGAGAATATCCTCCTCGACACGATGTTCGACCTGCCCTCGATGGACGGGGTCGACGAGGTGCTGATCGACAAGGACGTGGTCGAGGGCCGCCGTGATCCGGTCCGGGTCTATGCCGAAAAGGCCGAGGACGCCGCCTGAGCCTCCGAGCGGCGGCGCCACATCAGCCCCGCATAGACAAGCAGCGCGATCGCCAGGCCGATGAACCAGGCATAGGCGTAGGCGGCGGCCCAGGCGGGGCCGATCCAGGCGAAGGCGCCGGGTGCGGCGGTTTTCAGGAAGCCGGGCAAATTGGGCAGCACGCCGGCGGCGAAGGCGAGCAGGGCGGCCGGGTTCCAGCCGCCGCGATAGCGATAGGGCCCGTCCATCCGGTAGAGCCAGTCGAGGTCGAGCCCGGTGCGGCGGATCAGCCAGTAATCGGCGATCATGATGCCGGCGATCGGGCCCAAGAGGGCGCTGTAGCCGGCCAGCCAGACGAAGATGTAGCCGCCGGTCGAGGCGAGCAGCTGCCAGGGCATGATCAGGACGCCGATCGCCGCGGTGATCATGCCGCCGGTCCGGTAGGAGATTTTCGCCGGCCACAGCGACGAGAAATCGTAGGCCGACGAGACCAGATTGGCGGCGATGTTGCACGACACGGTGTCGACGCTGATGACAATCAGGCCGAGGAGGACGAACGGGCCGGTCATCGTGCCCGCTAGCGCGACCGGGTCCCAGATCGCCCGGCCGTAGATCACCACCGTTGCGCTGGTGACGACCACGCTGGCGAGCGCGATCAGGCCCATCATCGGCGGCAGCCCGATCGCCTGGCCGATCGCCTGGTCCTTCTGGCTGCGCGCGAAGCGGGTGAAATCGGGGATGTTGAGCGCCAGCGTCGCCCAATAGCCGACCATCGCGGTCAGCGCCGGCCAGAAGACCAGCCAGAACTGGCCTTCCTTCGCGCCGCCGGGCGCGAAGGCGGAGGGCGCGGCGAAGACCGGGCCGACCCCGCCGGCGCGGTCGACCGCCCACCAGACGAGGGCGGCGCAGATCAGGATCTTGGCGGGCGCGGTCCAAGTTTCGAGCCGGCGGATGGTCAAGAGGCCCTTGCGCACGAAGAACAGCTGCAGCGCCCAGAAGACGAGGAAGGAGACGAGCTGGCCGGGGCCGATACCGAGCAGAGGCAGGGCCGGGCCCTTCAAATCGGCGCCGATCATCACGCCGAGCAGGGTCAGAAGCGCCTCGCCGCCGACCCAGGTCTGGATGCCGTACCAGCCGCAGGCGACCAGCGCCCGCATCAACGCCGGCAGCCGCGCCCCGACCGTGCCGAACGAGGCGCGCACCAGCACCGCATAGGGAATGCCGTAGCGGGCGCCGGCATGGCCGATCAGCAGCAGCGGCACCAGCACGACGACATTGCCGAGGAGGACGGTGAAGGCGGCCTCGCCGGCCGACATGCCCTGCTCGACCAGGCCGGCGGCGAGCATCCAGCCCGGCACCGCGACGATCATCCCCACCCAGAGCGCCGCGAAATGATACCAGGCCCAGGTGCGCTGCTCCGGCCCGGTCGGGGCGAGGTCGGGATTCCAGAGCGCGTTATTGTCCGCCATGCCGCCTCCCCTGCGCGCCGACCCGACCGTTCGGCCTGAGCCCGTCGAAGGCCCTACCTTCCTTCCTTTCCCGAAAAAGGGAAGGGCTTCGACAGGCTCAGCCCGAACGGTGTGGAAAGAGGGCAGTCCGCGGTTTCGGACCGCTCAGCGGCCCGTCCAGGGCACCGTGGCGACGTTGTAGCGGTTGACCTCGGCCTGGGTCAGGCAGCGGCGGGTCGAGCGGTTCTCGGCCCCGCCGACCGCGCTCTGGCGGTACATGACCTCGGTCAACAGGTCGCGCGAGATGCCCATCCGGATCAGGAAGTCGTTGTCGGCGCTGGCGAGCAGGGCCGATTGCTGCTCGATCTCGCCGATCACCCCGATCGAGCTGTCCGCGCCGCGCGCGACCTGCTGGCGAACGTTCGGATCCTGGGTGAAGGTGAACATATGGACGATGAACAGGCCGCCCTGATCGACATGCCGAACGGCGCCGCCCATGAACATGAAGTTGCAGGCCGAGAAGCAGGCCCAGCCACTCGGGATTCGGGTGGTCAGATTGTTCTCGCGGATGAACCGGCCGGCCTGGTTGCCGATCCGGGCATTGCCGCCGGGCGAGCGCAGCCAGATCTCGTCGCCTTGGAAGGAGCGCACCGCTTCGGTCAGCCGCGGCATCAGATTGTCGTCGATCTGCCCTTCCGCGAGCAGCACCTGACGGCCGCCGATCGTCTGCACGGTGAACCGCATCTCGCGATAGCTCGACCAGTTGGGCGCGGCCGGGCAGGTCGGGTTGTCGCGGTCGCGCGGCTGGGCGCCCGCCTGGGCGGAGGCCAGCGCGGCGAGGGCCAAGAGGCAGCGGATCGGTTTAGACGCGGACATACCTGTTGTTCGGCGGGCGGCGGCACATCCGCTTCGGCGCGCGGGTCTCCTGGCCGTCGATGATGACGATGTCGGTGACGGTCAGGCACTCGCCCTCGACGGTCCGGGAGTCCGCGGCGATCACGGTCGACGAGCCGGCGACGTTCGGGCGAGTCTCGCTCTGCCAGTTCGAGGTGGTGCCGACGCCGCCGCGCACCGCCTGCTCGGTCGCGGCCGCGGCCTGCTGCTGCTCGCGGCAGTCGAGCAGGCCGGCGATCGCCTCGCCGAGCAGCTCGCCGACCGGGAGGACCGAGGTGACGACTCCGCCGAGGCCGCCGATGCGGCCGCCGACGATGCTTCCGAACATGCCGCCGATGCCGCGGCCGCGGCGGCGGCTGCGCTGATTCTGCTCGGTGCAGGTCTCGCCGGTCCGCGATTGCTCGGCGGCGACCGAAGCGGCGGCGAGGGCGGGAAGCGGCGCAAGCGCCGGCAGGGCGAGCAGGGGCAAGGCAAGGAACGCGGCACGCAACATCGGATAAGCTCCCCGGTGCAAAGGCAAAAAAGTCCTAGTCCCGGCCTTGCGGAGGGTCAATTCCAAAGCCCCGGGACGGGGTTTCATTGATGCGGCCCGCCATCTGCCCCATATAGGCAGGGAGCGGGCCCAGGCGGTCCCGCCTGTGGAGTGTACATGAGCGAATTCTATCCCGTCCTGCCGCTGCGGGACATCGTCGTCTTCCCGCACATGATCGTGCCTTTGTTCGTCGGCCGCGACAAATCGGTCGCCGCGCTGGAAAGCGCGATGGCGGCGGACAAGAGCATTTTCCTGGTGTCGCAGCTCGATCCGGCCGAGGACGATCCCGACCGCGAGGCGCTCTACGATCTCGGCGTCGTCGCCACCGTGCTCCAGCTGTTGAAGCTGCCCGACGGCACCGTCCGGGTGCTGGTCGAGGGCCGCCACCGAGCGACCTTGAAGACGCTGCGCAACGAAGGCGGCCATCTCACCGCCGAGATCGAGGAAGTGGCGATGACCGAGCCCGAGGGGGTCGAGGTCAAGGCTCTGGTCCGCTCGGTGATCGAGCAGTTCGAGAATTACGCCAAGGTCAACCGCAAGCTGCCGGCCGAGACCGCGGTCCAATTGGGTCAGATCGAGGAGCCCTCCAAACTCGCCGACGCGGTCGCCGCCAACGTCAATATCAAGGTCGCCGACAAGCAGGCCCTGCTCGCCGAGCTCGACCCGGTCCGGCGCCTGGAAATGGCGTTCGCCTTCATGGAGGGCGAGCTTGGCGTGATGCAGGTCGAGAAGAAGATCCGCAGCCGCGTCAAGCGCCAGATGGAGAAGACCCAGCGCGAATATTATCTCAACGAGCAATTGAAGGCGATCCAGCGCGAGCTCGGCAATGCCGGCGAGGAAGGCGAGGGCGACGAGCTCGCCGATCTCGCCCGCAAGATCGAGCGCACCAAGCTCAGCAAGGAGGCGCGGGGCAAGGCCAATTCGGAGCTGAAGAAGCTCCGCGCGATGGCGCCGATGTCCGCCGAGGCCACGGTCAGCCGCAACTATCTCGACGTACTGCTCGGCCTCCCGTGGGGCAAGAAATCCAAGCTGAAGCACGACATCGCCGAGGCCGAGCGGATCCTCGACGAGGACCATTACGGCCTCGAGAAGGTCAAGGAGCGGATCGTCGAATATCTCGCGGTCCAGGCCCGGACCAACAAATTGAAGGGCCCGATCCTCTGCCTGGTCGGACCGCCCGGCGTCGGCAAGACCTCGCTCGGCCGCTCGATCGCGCGCGCCACGGGCCGCGAGTTCGTCCGCCAGTCCCTGGGCGGCGTGCGCGACGAGGCCGAGATCCGCGGCCACCGCCGCACCTATATCGGCTCGCTGCCCGGCAAGATCGTCACCAACATCAAGAAGGCGGGCACCTCCAATCCCCTGTTCCTGCTCGACGAGATCGACAAGCTCGGCCAGGATTTCCGCGGCGATCCCGCCTCGGCGCTCCTGGAGGTGCTCGACCCCGAGCAGAACAGCCGCTTCCAGGACCATTATCTGGAGGTGGATTACGATCTTTCCGACGTGATGTTCGTCACCACCGCCAACACGATGGACATGCCGCAGCCCCTGCTCGACCGGATGGAGATCATCCGCCTCGAAGGCTATACCGAGGACGAGAAGGTCGAGATCGCCCGGCGCCACCTCATCCCCAAGCAGATCGAGGCGCACGGCCTGAAGGAGGGCGAGCTGACCCTCGGGGAGGACGGGCTTCGCGCCGCGATCCGCCATTACACCCGCGAGGCCGGCGTCCGCACGCTCGAGCGCGAGATCGCCAAGCTGGCGCGCAAGGCGCTCCGTCAGATCCTCGAGGGCAAGGCGGAAGCGATCGCGATCACGCCCGACAATCTCGGCGACTTCCTCGGGGTGCGCCGCTTCCGCCACGGGATGAGCGAGGAGGAGGACCAGATCGGCGCGGTCACCGGCCTCGCCTGGACCGAGGTCGGCGGCGAGCTGCTGACGATCGAGGCGGTCACCGTTCCCGGCAAGGGCCAGATCAAGACCACCGGCAAGCTCGGCGACGTCATGCAGGAGTCGATCCAGGCCGCCTTCTCGTTCGTCAAGGCGCGGGCGCCGAGCTACGGGGTCAAGCCGAGCGTGTTCGGCCGCAAGGACATCCACGTCCATCTGCCCGAAGGCGCGGTGCCCAAGGACGGGCCATCGGCGGGCATCGGCATGGTCACCGCGATCATCTCGACCTTGTCCGGCATCCCGGTTCGCCGCGACGTCGCGATGACCGGCGAGGTGACGCTTCGGGGCCGCGTGTTGCCGATCGGCGGCCTCAAGGAGAAATTGCTGGCGGCGCTTCGCGGCGGCATCACCAAGGTGCTGATCCCGGCCGAGAACGAGAAGGACCTCGCCGAGATCCCGGCCAACATCAAGGAAGGGCTGGAGCTGGTCGTCGTCGCCCATGTCGACGAGGTGTTGGCCCAGGCGCTGGCGACTCCGGTGGTGCCGATCGAATGGACCGAGGCCGACGAGCTCGCGGCGCTGCCGCCCTCCGAGCTCGCCGCCGCGCCCGACGACACAGCCGGGCTCCCCGTCCGGCACTAAGTCGGGGACAGTCACCCGTGACTGTCCCCCTTCGGGCCGTCTTTCCTTTTGACTCCTTGCCGCCGCGTGGCATTTAATCGCGGCTTCGTGGGCCATTGCCCAGGCGAGTCTTTCTCAATCGGGGGTTCGAGATGAACAAGCAGGAGCTGATCGGCCAGGTCGCGGACGGGACCGGCCTGAGCCGTGGGGATGCGTCGCGTGCGGTCGAGCAGGTGTTCGACACGATCAGCGCGGCGCTGAAGCGCGGCGACGAGGTCCGCCTGGTCGGCTTCGGCACCTTCTCCTGCTCGCGGCGAAAAGCCTCGACCGGCCGCAACCCGCGTACCGGCGAGCCGATGCAGATCAAGGAATCGACCCAGCCCAAGTTCAAGGCGGGCAAGGGGCTGAAGGACAGCGTCAACACCTGACCGCCCTGACCGTCATTGCGAGGAGCGCAGCGACGCGGCAATCTACGAGATCGAGGCTGCATGGATTGCTTCGCTTCGCTCGCAATGACGAAATGGGGTGGCTGGACAGCCCCAAGGGCGGTCGCTATGCGCCGCCTTTCGCCGAAACAGGCGTGGGCGCGTAGCTCAGTGGTAGAGCACCGTGTTCACACCGCGGGGGTCGCAAGTTCAATCCTTGCCGCGCCCACCACGCCTGGCCGATGACCGCCTTTCTCGACATCCAGGGCCTCACCAAGCGCCATTCGGGGCGGGCCGCGCTCGACGGCGTCAGCCTGGCGGTGAACGAGGGCGCGCTCGTCGCCTTGGTCGGCCCCTCGGGCTCGGGCAAGACGACCCTCTTGAAGTCGATCAACCGGCTGGTCGAGCCCGACGAGGGGACGATCCGGATCGACGGCCGCGACGTGCGCGATATGCCCCTCGAGGCGCTGCGCCACGGCATCGGCTACGTCATCCAGTCGATCGGCCTGTTCCCCCACATGACGATCGCCGAGAATATCGACATCGTGCCGCGGCTGACCGGCAGGGAAGGCAGGGCGGCGGAGCTGCTGGAGCTGGTTCAGCTCCCCCTGGAAATCGCCGGCCGCTATCCCCACGCGCTTTCCGGCGGGCAGCAGCAGCGCGTGGGGGTGGCGCGGGCGCTTGCCGGCCGGCCGAAGCTGATGCTGATGGACGAGCCGTTCGGAGCGCTCGATCCGGTCACCCGCGACTCGCTCGGCCGCGCCTATCGCGCGCTTCACGACCGGCTCGGCCTCACCACTCTGATGGTCACCCACGACGTCGCCGAGGCGCTGCTCATCGCCGACCGGGTGGTCGTGCTGAGCGAGGGGCGGATCCGGGCCGACGGCACGCCGGCCGAACTGGCGCGGAGCGAGGATGCCGAGGTCAAGGCGATGATCGACGTGCCCCGCCGCCAGGCCGAACGGCTGGCGGCGCTGTGAGCGAGCTGGTCGGCCTCGCCCAATCGCACCTGCTGCTGAGCGGCTGCGCGGTCGCGATCGGCGTGCTGACCGGCCTGCCGCTGGCGATCGCCGCGGCGCGCAGGCCGCGGCTTCGGGCACCTGTGCTCGGGCTTGCCGGCCTCGTCCAGACGGTCCCGGCGCTGGCCTTGCTCGCGCTTTTCTACCCGGCGCTGCTGATCCTCGGCCGGGCGACCGGGCTCGCCATCCCGGCGCTGGGCTTCCTTCCCGCTCTGATCGCGCTCAGCCTCTACGCGCTGCTGCCGATCCTGAGGAACGGGGTGGCGGCGCTGACCGGGATCGATCCCGGCGTGATCGAGGCCGCCGACGGGCTCGGCATGACTGCGCGCCAGCGTCTGACCCTTGTCGAGCTGCCGCTGGGTGCGCCGGTGATCCTCGCCGGCATCCGCACCGCCGCGGTGTGGACGATCGGCGCGGCGACGCTGGCGACGACGGTCGGCCAGCCGAGCCTCGGCAATCTCATCTTCTCCGGCCTGCAGACCGAGAATTGGGAGCGGGTGCTGACCGGCTGCGCGGCGGCGGCGGCGCTGGCGCTCGCCGTCGACGGCCTGCTCGGGCTGATCGAGCGCGGCCTTGGCCGCCGCTCGCGCCCGCGCATCCTGGCCGGGCTCGCCGGCATCGCGCTGCTGCTCGCCACCTCGCTGGTCGCGCTGCCGCGCGCCGGCGGCGAGACTCTGGTGATCGGCGCCAAGAATTTCTCCGAGCAATATATCCTTGCCAGCGTGATCGAGCGCCGACTCCAGGCCGCCGGCTACCGCACCGAGCGGCGCGACAATCTCGGCTCGACGATCGCCTATCAGGCGCTCGCCGCCGGCGACATCGACGTCTACGTCGATTATTCAGGGACATTGTGGGCCAACATCCTCCGGCGCACCGACACGCCGCCGCCCGCGCAAATGCGCGCCGAGCTGGTTCGGCGATTGCCGGTCCAGGTCATCGGCCCGCTCGGCTTCGAAAACGCCTATGCGCTGGCGATGCGGCGGTCCCGCGCCGAAGCGCTCGGGGTGCGAAGCCTCGAGGATCTCGCCCGCGCCGCGCCGCGGCTTACGCTCGGCGCCGACCTCGAATTCCTGTCGCGGCCCGAATGGCGCGCCGTCCAGTCGCGCTACCGGCTCGCGTTCGCCGCGCAGCGTTCCTACAGCCCGACCTTCATGTACCGCGCCGTCGCCGACGGCTCGGCCGACGTCATCACCGCTTTCTCCTCGGACGGCCGGATCGCCGCATTGGATCTCGTCACCCTCGCCGATCCGCGCCGGGCCCTGCCGAGCTACGACGCGTTGCTGCTCGCCGCGCCGGGGACGGACGCCCGAGCGATCGCGGCGCTGGCGCCGCTGGTCGGCTCGATCCCGGTCGAACGGATGCGCCGCGCCAATCTGATGGTCGACCGCGACTCCGACAAACGCACGCCGGAGGAGGCGGCCCGCTGGCTCGACCCCGGTCCTTGACGCTGGCCGGTGCCCGCCCCTATGTGCGCCGCGCACCCATAAAGTGGCGACCGTAGCTCAGCTGGTTAGAGCATCGGTTTGTGGTACCGAGGGTCGCGGGTTCAAGTCCCGTCGGTCGCCCCATTCTTTTTTGACACCAGCACAGGACCGGCTTGATGGACTCGCTCTGGGATTTTCCCGATTTCGACGCGCATGAGCTCGTCCATTTCGTCACCGACCGCAAGACCGGCCTCAACGCGGTGATCGCGGTCCATTCGAGCCATCTCGGCCCGGGCGCCGGCGGCACCCGCTTCTGGCATTATGCGAAGACCGGCGATGCCGTCGCCGACGTGCTCAGGCTGTCGCGCGGGATGAGCTACAAGAATGCCATGGCGGGGCTTCCGCTGGGCGGCGGCAAGGCGGTGATCCTCGCCGACGAGGCGCGGGCCAAGAGCCCCGAGCTGCTCGCCGCCTACGGCCGCGCGGTCGAGGCGCTCGGCGGCCGCTACGTCACCGCCGAGGATGTCGGCATCAATGTCGACGACATGGTGGCGATCGCGAGACAGACGAAGTTCGTCGCCGGGCTGCCGGTCGCCGAGGGCGCGGTCGGTGGCGATCCGGGGCCGCACACCAGCTACGGCGTCTTCCTCGGCGTCAAGGCCGCGGTCGCCCGCAAGCTCGGCAAAGACAGCCTCGCCGGCCTCCACATCGCCGTCCAGGGCGCGGGCAGCGTCGCCGGCGGCTTCGCCCGCCGCGCCGCGGCCGAGGGCGCCCGGCTCAGCATCGCCGATATCGATGAGGGGCGCGCGCAGGCGCTCGCCGCCGAGACCGGGGGCATTGTCGTCCCGACCGACGCGATCATGACTCTGGAAGCCGATGTGCTCAGCCCCAATGCGCTCGGCGCGATCCTCACCGAGGAGTCGATCGCGGCCTTGAACGTGCCGATCGTCGCCGGCGGCGCCAACAACCAGCTCGCCACCCCGGCCGACGGCGACCGAATCCATGCGCGCTCCATCCTCTACGCGCCCGATTATGTGATCAACGCCGGCGGCATCATCAACGTCTCGACCGAATATCTGAAGGACGGCGACCGCGAGACGGTCCGCAAGCGGATCGAGGCGATTCCCGAAAAGCTCGACGCGATCTGGGCCGAGAGCGAGGCCACCGGCAAGAACCCCGCCAAGGTCGCCGGCGACATGGCCAGAAGGCTGATCGGCAGGGGCTAAAGCGGCTCGGGCCGGGGCTTGTCGCGGCCGAGCTTGTGCTCGCGGTAGAGGGTGTAGAGGCCGCTGGCGACGATCACCGCGGCGCCGGCCCAGGTGCTCGCCGGCGGATGGGTGTCCCAAAGCGCCCAGCCGAGCAGCACCGCCCACAGCAATTGGGTATAGTCGAACGGCACCACCACCGCGACCGGCGCGTAACGGAGCGCCGAGGTCAGGAACAATTGGCCGATGCCGCCGGCAAGGCCGAGGCCGACGAGGATCGCCCAGGTCGGCCCGTCATGTGCCGCCCCGTAGAAGGGCAGGCTGAGGCCGGTCACCAGGATCGAGAACAAGGTGAACCAGAGCACGATCGTCGGCGTCGCCTCGGTGCGGCCGATCTGGCGGATGGTGATCGTCACCGCGGCGGTCCCGAAGGCCGCGACGACCGCAAAGGCGAGGCCCGCCGCCGGCAAATGGCTGCCGCTCGGCCGCATGACGATGAGCACGCCGACGAAGCCCAAGGCGACCGCGCTCCACCGGTGCCGGCCGACCGGCTCGGCGAGGACGAGCGCCGACAGCAGCACCGAAAAGAGCGGCGCGGCGAAGCCGATCGTCGCCGATTCGGCGAGCGGCAGCCAGGTCAGCGCGGCAAAGGCGCAGACCATCGTCGTCAGGCCGAGCATGCCGCGGACGAGGTGGGCGAGCGGGCGCTGCGTCCGCCAGGCGCCGAAATTGCGGGTGAGGCCGATCCACGCCAGCAAGGGCGGCAGGCCGAAGGCGAAGCGATAGAAGGCCATTTCCGGAACGCTGACGCCGCGCGCCGAGCCGAGCTTGATCGCCGCCGCCATGAACCCGAAGCTGGTCGCGGCGCCGATCCTGAGGCCGATGCCGAGCAGGCGATTTTGGGTAGGAGCGGCGCTCATCTCTCGCCTTAAGCACAAGCCTCCGCTAAACCGCCAGCGAACATGCACGTCTACGCGAATCCGGCCCGTTTCCTGAAAATCGCGCGACCCTTGACCGCCTGGCTGGGCTGGTCGGGCGGAGCGCTGATCGCCGGCGCGCTCGCCTGGGGCCTGTTCGCGGCACCGGCGGAAGCGCTGCAGGGGGAAAGCGTGCGGGTCCTCTACGTCCACGTCCCCGCCGCCTGGCTCGGCATGGCGGGCTGGGGGGCGATCGCCGCGGCGGCGCTGATGCAGTTGGTCTGGCGCCACCCGCTCG
>JADMIO010852405.1_pt1 | contig 19974 bp, 25 predicted proteins | sample 8958161 | NCBI WGS metagenome assembly JADMIO01 (sample SAMN16585339, study PRJNA669376) | soil metagenome | isolation source: Crop rotation soil | place: USA: Cullars Rotation, Alabama | collected 2011
CTTTCCCGGCCGGCGCGCTCGCCCTGGTGCTGGCGCCCAACCTCGCCTGGAACGCCGCCCACGGATTCGCCACCGTCCAGCACACCGCCGCCGACGCCCATTGGAGCGCGGCCAGCCTGTTCCACCCGGCCGAGCTCGGCGAGTTCCTGGTCACCCAGTTCCTGGTGTTCGGACCCGTTCCGTTCGCGGTGCTGATCGTGGGCGCGGTCCTGCTGGTCCGGCGCCGACGGCTGGAGCCGGCCGACCTGATGCTGCTCTGCTTCACCCTGCCGCCGATCGCGCTCGTGGCGCTACAGGCCTTCGTCAGCCGCGCCAACGCCAACTGGTCAGGCGCGAGCTACATCTCCGGCGCGATCCTGGTGGCGGCCTGGCTGATCCGTTGGCGGGCGCGCCGCACCCTGATCGCGGCCTTCGCCATCCAGGCCGCCATCGCCGCGGCCTTTCTGGCGCTCGTGATGGCGCCCAGTGTGGCCGACAGCCTGGGGATATCCAACAGCGCCAAGCGCGCTCGCGGCTGGGCGCAGACCGCCGACGTCATCGTGCGCCGCGCCCGCGTCGAGAGCCCGGCCGGCCTCAGCGCCATCGCGGTCAACAACCGCTTCCTCTACTATGCCTTCGCCTATTATGGCCGCGCCTACCTGCGCGAACCGCTCGCGCCGCCGCTGAAGATCTGGCTGCGCGGGACCGAGGCCGGCAACCAGGCGGAATCCAGCGCGCCACTCACCGCCGCGAGCGGCCAGCGCGTGCTCGCCGTGGCCTATGAGAGCTGGTTCAACACCGAGATGGCGCGCGACTTCACCCGCGTGCTGGAGCCGGAGATCGACCACGTCTGGATCGACCGAAAGCGGCGGCGCACCCTCAACATGTTCGTGGGCGAAGGCTTCGCGCCACGGCCGCGCGACCCGGCGACCGGCTATCCTTCACCGCAGTGGCGGCCCGGCGACCGGGTCGTCGGCGACACCGTGAAGGTCAGCCTTTCCCCCAGATGACGCGCAGGGTGCGGTCGCGGCCGCATCCGACGCGATAGGCCATGTAGGCGGCGGGGTTCTTCTCGGCGTAGTTCTGGTGATAGCCCTCGCCCATCCAGAAGGTCGTGGGTCCGAGGACCATGGTGCGCACGCTGCCGCCCAGCTCCTTGCCGATCTGGGCCTTCACCTGCTCGGCCTGAGCCTTCTCCGTCGCGTCGGCCGCGAACACCGCCGTGCGATAGGACGGGCCCTGGTCGCAGATCTGGCCGTTCGGGTCGGTCGGGTCGATGTGGTGAAAGAAGGCGTTGACCAGCTGCGGATAGCTGATCACCGCCGGGTCGTAGGTGACCTTGATCGACTCCAGGAAGCCGGAGTGGTTCTCGTAGGTCGGGTTCTTGCCGGTCCCGCCGGCGTAGCCCACGACCACGTTCTTGATGCCGGGCGTGTGCTTGATGTCGTGCTCGGCCGACCAGAAACAGCCCCCGGCGAACACCGCCGTCTTCAGCGCGGCGGCCGCGGCCGGCGCGGCGTCGGAGATCATCAGGACGGATGCGGCGAGCGCGGCGAACAGTCGGGTCTTCATGGTCTCAACTAGCCTTCGGTGAAACGCAAGATCGTCAGGATATACGAACTCCGGGGCCGAAACGTTACACCTCAGGCCTCGGCCGCCACCTCGAACGTGGCCTCGGTCTTGGCCCTGACCTCGTCCACCGTCACGCCGGGCGCGAGCTCCTTCAGCGTCGGCGGTGACTTGCCCCGCGACACGTCGAACACACCGAGCTCGGTGATCACCAGGTCGACCACGCCCTGGCCGGTGAGCGGCAGGCTGCAGGCCTTCACCAGCTTCGGCGCGCCGGACTTCTCGGTGTGCTCCATGACCACGACCACGCGCTTGACGCCGGCCACCAGGTCCATGGCCCCGCCCATGCCCTTGACCATCTTGCCCGGCACCATCCAATTGGCGAGGTCGCCGTTCGCCGCCACCTGCATCGCCCCCAGGATGGAGAGGTCGATGTGCCCGCCGCGGATCATCGCGAAGCTGTCGGCGGAACTGAAATAGGACGAGGACGGCAGCTCGGTGATCGTCTGCTTGCCGGCATTGATGAGGTCCGGATCGGCCTCGCCCTCATAGGGGAACGGCCCCATGCCCAGCATGCCGTTCTCGCTCTGCAGGGTCACGTGCACACCGGTGGGGATGTAGTTGGCCACCAGCGTCGGGATGCCGATGCCGAGGTTCACATAGAAGCCGTCCCGTAGCTCCTGAGCGGCGCGGGCGGCGATCTGTTCGCGGGTCCATCCTGGCTTGAGTTCGAGGGCCACTATGCACCCACCTTTTCTTCCCGAGGCCGGGTGGTCATCTGTTCGATCCGCTTTTCGAACACGCCCTCGAACAGGCGATCCACATAGATGCCGGGCGTGTGGATGTTGTTCTTGTCCAGCGTGCCGGTCTCCACCAGGTGCTCGACCTCGGCGATCGTCACCTTGCCGGCCGTGGCCATCATCGGGTTGAAGTTCCGCGCCGTGCGCCGGTAGATCAGGTTGCCCTCGTGGTCGCCCTTCCAGGCCTTGACGATGGCGAGGTCGGCGGTCAGGCCCCGCTCCATCACATATTTCTCGCCATCGAACTCGCGGACTTCCTTGCCCTCCGCCACCAGGGTGCCGACGCCGGTGCGGGTGAAGAAGGCCGGGATGCCGGCGCCGCCGGCGCGGATCCGCTCGGCCAGCGTGCCCTGCGGATTGAACTCCAGCTCCAGCTTGCCGGAGAGGTAGAGCTCGGCGAACAGCTTGTTCTCGCCGACGTAGCTGGAGATCATCTTCTTGATCTGGCCGCCGGCCAGCAGGATCCCCAGCCCGAAGTCGTCGACGCCGCAATTGTTCGAGACGACCGTCAGGTCCTTAACCCCTGCCGCGCGGATCGCCGCGATCAGGTTCTCGGGGATCCCGCAGAGGCCGAAGCCGCCTGCCATGATGGTCATGCCGTCGAAGAGCACGCCCGCGAGCGCCTGGGCGGCGCCGTCCACTGTCTTGCTGGCCATGCCCGCCCTGTTACGCCGCGGCGCAGCAATTGAGAACTCCGGGCGTCAGAAAAATTCTAGTGCAAGGCAGGCAAAGGCGCCGTCCATTGGCGCCATGCACGCCAACACCCTGCTCATCCAGGCCCTGGTCTATCTGGCCGCCGGCGTCCTGTCGGTGCCGGTCGCCAAGCGGCTCGGCCTGGGCTCCGTCCTGGGTTACCTGATCGCCGGCGTCCTGATCGGGCCGTTCCTGCTGAACCTGGTCGGCGCACCTGGCGAGGTGCAGCGCTTCGCCGAGTTCGGCGTGGTGATCCTCTTGTTCCTGATCGGGCTGGAAGTCCGACCGGCGCTGCTCTGGAAGATGCGCACCACCATCTTCGGCTTGGGCCTGGCGCAGCTTATCGGCACGGGGACCCTGATTGGCGCGGCCTCGCTCGCCTTCGGCCTCGACTGGCGGGTGGGCGCGGCGGTCGGCCTGATCCTGGCCATGTCGTCCACGGCCATCGTCCTGCAGAGCCTGGAGGAGAAGGGCCTGCGCCAGGGCCCGGTCGGCGAGGCGTCCTTCGGCGTGCTGCTGTTCCAGGACCTGGCGGTGATCCCGCTCTTCGCCCTGTTGCCGCTGCTGACGCCGACCGGCGTCCTGGCCCCGGCGGTCAGCCATTCGACCAGCCTCCTGGGCGCGCTGCCGGGCTGGATGCAGGCGCTGGCCCAGCTGGCCGCGGTCGCGGCCGTGGTGGTCGGCGGGCGCTACCTGACGCAGCCGGTGTTCCGGTTCATCGCCGCGGCGCGGCTGCGGGAGATCTTCACCGCCTCGACCCTGCTGCTGGTGATCGCCGTCGCCGCGCTGATGGAGCTGGTCGGCTTATCGCCGGCCCTGGGCGCCTTCCTGGCGGGCGTCGTCCTGGCCGAGAGCGAGTTCCGCCGTGAGCTCGAGACCGACATCGAGCCCTTCCGCGGCCTGCTGCTCGGCCTCTTCTTCATCACGGTCGGCGCGGGCCTCGACCTGGGGCTGGTCCGCGACAACCTGCTGCTGATCGTCGGCCTGGTGCTGGGCCTGATGACGCTGAAGGTCGTGGCCATGTACGGCGCGGCGCGGCTCTTCCGCACCCCTCACCGCACGGCGCTCAGCACCGGCGTCGCCCTGGCCCAGGGCGGCGAGTTCGCCTTCGTGCTCCTGGGCTTCGTCCTGGGTGCGCGGGTGATGAGCGCCGAGCTCGCCCACCTGCTCACCGCCGTGGTCGCGGTTTCCATGGCCGCCACGCCCCTGCTCTCGGCCGCCTACGACCGGCTGGTGCTCAGCCGCACCGAAGACCGCGACGAACCCGAGAACCTGCCTTTCGACGAAACCGCGCCCGACGTCATCGTCGCCGGGTTCGGCCGGTTCGGCCAGATCGCCACCCGCCTGCTGCTGGCCAACAACTTCAAGGTCGTGCTGCTGGACTCGTCGATCGAGCAGATCGAGGTCATCCGCCGGTTCGGATGGCGGGTGCACTATGGCGACGCCAGCCGTATGGACCTGTTGCGCACGGCCGGCGCCGACAAGGCCAAGCTGCTCATCGTGGCCATCGACGACCGCGACAAGGCCTCCGAGATGGTCGAGGCGGCCCACCAGCTCTTCCCACAACTGCAGATGCTGGCCCGCGCCTGGGATCGCCGCCATGCCTACGAGCTTTTGAAGACCCCCAACGTCACCGTGGAGCGCGAGACCTTCGAGAGCGCGCTCAATCTGGGGCGCAAGGCCCTCCTGAAGCTGGGCTTGAGCGAGCGGCGCGCCGGCCGCGCCGCGGACCTGTTCCGCGAGCAGGACGACGTCTTCTTCCGCCAGCTCGCGCCGATCGCCGGCGAGGAGGAGAACTACATCATGGCCGCCCGCGACAGCCGCGAGACCACCGAGCGCCTTCTGCGCGCGGAGATGAAGCGCATCGCCGAGGAAGAAGATCTGGAGGACGCCCCGCAGTTCGCCGATCCGCGCCGTCCCGACGCCGAGCGGTTGGAAGCCGAGAAGGAGCGGGTGTAGACCTTAGGGAATGAGCCAGGCCCAGACCCTTCCGCCCCGCATCGCGCCGGTCTCCTTCACCGAGTTCGACCGCGACTTCTCCCACTTCTCCGACAAGCTCGGCGGCTCGTTCGCCCGCTTCGGCTTCGCGGTGATCTGTGACCACGGCATCCCGCAGGCGCGCATCGACGCGGCTCTGGCGGCGGCCAAGAAATTCTTCGCCCTGCCGGAAGCGGAGAAGCTGAAATACAAGCTGCCGGTCGGCGGCCAACGCGGCTACACCCCGTTCGGGGTCGAAACCGCCAAGGGCGAGACCAACTACGACCTCAAGGAATTCTGGCATGTCGGCCGCGACCTGCCGCCGGGCCATCCCTTCCGCAGCCACATGGCCGACAACGTCTGGCCGGATTCGGAGGTGGCGGAATTCCACGAGACGGTGGGCTGGCTCTACGGCGCGCTCGACGCCATGGGGCTGAAGGTGCTGGAGGCGATCGCCACCTACCTCGGCCTCGAGCGCCATTTCTTCGATCCCACGGTCGACTTCGGCAACTCGATCCTGCGCCTGCTGCACTATCCGCCGGTGCCCTTCGACGGGCCGCACATCCGCGCCGCGGCGCACGAGGACATCAATGTCATCACCCTGCTGCTGGGCGCCGAGGAGGCCGGCCTGGAAGTGCTCGACCGCGACGGCCAGTGGCTGGCGATCAATCCGCCGCCCGGCTCGCTGGTCTGCAACATCGGGGACATGCTGCAGCGGCTGACCAACAACCGCCTGCCGTCGACGACCCACCGGGTGGTCAACCCGGCGCCGGAGCGCCGCGGCGTGCCGCGCTACTCGACGCCCTTCTTCCTGCACTTCAACTCGGACTACGAGATCAGGACCCTGCCCGGCTGCATCGACCCGGCGCATCCGGACAACTACCCCGTCTCGATCACCGCCGACGAATTCCTCCAGGAACGGCTGCGCGAGATCAAGCTCGCCTGAGGCTAAAAGCAAAAGCCCCTCCCTGCGCGGCAGGGAGGGGTTCGCTTTTGCTTGGCGGTGAGGCCCTACTGCGAGAGCCGCAGCCTCTGCAGGTCCGCCGCGATCTGCTTGAAGGCCGTCTGCAACGATGCGCCGTCCGACGGGAAGTAGACGTGGCTGGCATCCGTGGCGCATCCGGTCAGCAGGCTGTTGGCGGACGGATCGCTGCCGACGTTGAAGCCGACGGTGTAGATGATGATCGGCGTCGCCAGATGCTTCATGTTGTTGCACAGCGTCGCGGCCTGACTGAACGCGCTTCCGTTGGTCGCATTGCAGTTGATGTGGTTGGACTGCTGACCGCTGCCCGGCTGCCCGCTGTCCTGGGCGATGACGCCCTTGCAATAGCCGGTGTTGAAGGCGCCGTCGGTCATCAGGATCACGGCCTTGATCAGGTGCGACTTACCGTAGGCGGCCGGCTGGCTCGCCGTGGGAACCAGGTCCGCCCAGTTGGGCGAGACCATGTACCAGCCCCAGGCCAGGCCAATCTGACCGGCGGTCGAACCGTCCGCCGTCAGCGCCGTGATCGTGTTCTTGAGCGCCGTCTTATTGCTGGTCAGCGGCTGGATCGCCGGCATGTTGCAGTAGTTCTCGTTTGTCGGCGGATAGACCAGGCCCACCAGCGCCGTCTTGTAGGAAGCGTCGGTGTAGGCTTCGGCGCCCGTGCGCTCGCTAACGCAGGTGCTGGCCACAAACGTCTTGTTGCTGCCCGAGCTGTTCTTGAACTTGAAGTTGACGCTGGGCGGGCTCGTGTTCGTGCCGGCCGTACCGTTGGTGCCGCCCTGGGTGGCCCCTCGCACCGTGCTCGCGTAGGAGCCCGCATTCACCGAGCTCGAATAGGGCACGATCGCCACCTTCGAGTAGTAGGGCGCCTGCGTGTCGGAAACGACCAGGTCGATCAGTTGGTTGGCCGCCGATTGCAGATCGATCAGCGGCGTCCCCTTCATCGAACCTGTGATGTCCAGCACCATGGCGACCTCGAGGTCGTTGCCGGCGCGGGTCACGGTGGTGTTCACGGTCACCGGATTGTGCGTGAAGGCGTCCGGCGCGAGCGCCGGCACCCGCACCGAGGCGACGGCCACGACCTTGGCGTCGCCGTCCGTGTTCAGCACGAAGTTGGACGACTGCAGCGTAGCGCCCGGGATCAGCTTCAGGTTCGCCGCCAGCGCCTTGTCGCCGATGATGTCGATGTCCTTGGTGGTGGTGGCGGTGGAGCGCGCGGCATAGAGCGCCGCGGCGTCCAGGGCGTCCTGTAGTTTCCCGCGCTGGCCGTTGATCTGATAGATATCGAAGATACCCATCGTCATCGGCGCCAGGACCGAAAAGGAGATGGCGAAGGTCACGGCGCTGACGCCGGCCTTGTTCGCCGCGAAACGCTGGATGGCCCGCAACAGGCTGACTGGGTCGAAACGATTTCGCATCTGGACACCCGATTCCTGAGAATTCGGGTAGAAAATTACCGATCAGCGTAAATGAATAAGTTACGAAGCACGGTAAATCTTTGATTCACCTCGTCTATACTTAATCGCTTGGAAATCTCGCGGCGACCTTTACGCGGTTCTTTGGCGTCGCGCCGAACGCGGCTAACCCAGCTTCTCCAGGTCGGCCAGGCCCCCCACCGTGACGCCTAGGTCGTTCACGATGCCGGTCGCCAGAGAATAGACCCAGCCATGCACGCAGACCCGCTGGCCCCGCGCCCAGGCGTCCTGCACGAAGACGTCGGAAGCGACGTTCCTCACCTGCTTGATGACGTTCAGCTCGCAGAGCCGCTCCAGCCGCGCACGCTCCTCGGGGATCGCCTCCAGCTCATGGCGGTGGTCGTGGAAGACCTCGCGGATCGGGTGCAGCCAGTGATCGATCAGCCCGCGCCGCTGGCCGTCCACCGCCGCGGCGATGCCGCCGCAGCCGTAGTGGCCCACCACGAGCACATGCTCGACCTTGATCACGTCGATCGCGAACTGCAGCACCGACAGGTAGTTGGCGTCCTGCGGCGGCGCGAGGTTGCCGACGTTGCGGTGGACGAACATCTCGCCCGGGTCGAGATCGACGATCTCGGTGGCCGGCACGCGGCTGTCGGAGCAGCCGATCCACAGGTATTTCGGGGCTTGCTGACCGGCCAGCCGCTGGAAGAAGCCGGGGTCGGCCTGCACCTTGCGCGCCGCCCAGGCGCGGTTGCTGGCTTTCAGATCGTCGAGCATCAGGTAACCACCGCGTCGGGCTGCTGGTTGGGATGGGCGGCCTGGAAGGCCGGGTGTTCGGCGGCCCGCTCGGCCACGGCGCGGATCGACGGATAGGGGGCCAGATCGACTTCGTAGCGGTTGGCGGAATAGACCTGCGGGATCAGGCAGCAGTCGGCGATGGTCGGCGTCTTGCCGAAGGCGAAGCCCTGGCCGTAGCGCTCGACCATGGGCTCAAGCGCGTCGAAGCCGTCCTTGATCCAGCCTTGCGTCCATTCGAGGATGCCGCCCTGGTCGATCCCCATCTTGTTCAGCTTGCGCCCTACGCGGGTGTTGTTCAGGGGATGGATGTCGCAGGCCACGATCAGCGCCATGGTCCTGGCGACCTGCCGGTCGAGCGCGGCCTTCGGCAGAATCGGCGGATCGGGATATTCCTCCTCCAGCCATTCCAGGATCGCGACACTCTGGGTCAGCACCATCTCGCCGATGTCGAGCGCCGGCGTCAGGCGCTGGCGGTTGACGCGCGTATACTCGGGCGAGCGCTGGTCGCCGCGGATCAGGTCAAGGGGCGAGTAGTCGAAGGCCACGCCCTTCAGCGCCAGGCCGATCCGCACGCGATAGGGCGCCGTGGCGCGCCAGGCGCTGTAGAGGGTGAAGCTCATCAGATCACCTCGAAGCTGAGCGAACCCACGCCCTCGATCTCGCCCTCGACGCGGTCGCCGCGGACCAGCGGGCCGACGCCTTCCGGCGTGCCGGTGTAGATCAGGTCGCCCGCCGCCAGCGTCCAGAGCTTGGAGGCTTCCGAGACGATCTCCGCGGTGGCCCAGATCATATCGGCGATCGTGGCGTCCTGGCGAACCTGGCCGTTCACCGAGAGCCTGATGCGCCCCTGCGGCGGCGCACCCGTCCAGGGCTTGATCGCCGAGATCGGCGCCGAGGCGTCGAAGCCCTTGGACGCGTCCCACGGCTGGCCCTTGTCCTTGGCCGCGTTCTGCAGGTCGCGCCGGGTCATGTCGACGCCCGCTGCATAGCCGAGGATCAGGTCCAGAGCCCTGCCGACCGGCACGTCGCTGCCGCCGCCCTTCAGCGCCACCACCAGCTCGATCTCATGGTGCAGGTTCGCGGTCCTGGGCGGATAGGCGACGTTCTTGCCCGGCGGGACGATCGCGTCGGCGGGCTTGGCGAAGAAGAACGGCGGATCGCGGTCGTCGCCGCCCATCTCGCGGCGGTGTGCGGCGTAGTTGCGCCCGACGCAGAGGATGCGGCGCACCGGGAAGTCGCCGCCGCCTTCGACAGGGACCGTGACGACGGGCGGCGGATCGACGACATAGGCGCTCATGACCTCGGCCTTACGACGGGTCCGAGCCGAAGTGAAGCAAAGGCCCCCTTTTTCTCTTTTCGTCATCGCCGGGCTTGTCCCGAGGATCCAGACGCGCCATCGCTGCCAGTCGTTCTGCGACGCCCGCGCTTGTGGATGGCCGGGACCAGCCCGGCCATGACGATTTAAGAGAATGAACTGGTGACGGAAAACCAAGGCCCCCTCGCCGACCTGGTGGTGATCGAGATGGGCACCCTGATCGCCGGGCCCTTCGCGGGCCAGATCCTGGGCGACTTCGGCGCCGAGGTGATCAAGATCGAGGACCCAAAAGTCGGCGACCCCATGCGCCAGTGGGGCCGCAGCCTGCCCAAGGGCCACTCGCCCTGGTGGCCGGTGATCGGGCGCAACAAGAAGTCCGTCGGCCTCGATCTGCGCACGTCGGAGGGCCAGGCCATCGCCAAGGCGCTGATCGCCCACGCCGACGTGGTGATCGAGAACTTCCGGCCCGGCGCCATGGAGAAGTGGGGCCTCTCCTATGACCAGCTCAGCGCCGGCAATCCGAAGCTTGTGATGGCCCGGGTCTCCGGCTTCGGCCAGACCGGGCCTTATGCCCAGCGCGCCGGCTACGGCCTGATCGGCGAGGCCATGGGCGGCCTGCGCTATGTCACCGGCGAGCCCGACCGGCCGCCAGCGCGGGCCGGCATCTCCATCGGCGACAGCCTCGCGGCCATGCACGCGGTCATGGGGATCACCATGGCCCTGCACGAGCGCGAGCGCACCGGCCGCGGCCAGGTGGTCGACGCGGCCCTCTACGAGAGCGTGCTGGCGGTCATGGAGAACCTGGTCACCGAGTACGACATCACCGGCTATGTCCGGGAGCGGTCGGGCTCCGTGCTGCCGGGCATCGCGCCCTCCAACGCCTACCCCTGCGCCGGCGGCGAGCTGATCCTGATCGGCGGCAATGGGGACACGGTCTACGCGCGCCTGACCGAGGCCATGGGGCGGCCAGACCTCAAGAGCGACCCGAAGTTCGTCGACCATGCGTCGCGCGGCGTGAACCAGCATGAGCTCGACGCTATCATCGCCGACTGGACCTCCACCTTCAGGCTCGCCGACCTGCTGGCCCTGCTGGAGGCCAAGGGCGTGCCGGCCAGCCGCGTGTTCCGGGCCCCCGACATGCTGGACGATCCGCAGTACCAGGCCCGGGACACCATCGTAACCACCGAGCACCCGGTGTTCGGCCCGATCCGCATGCAGAACGCCTTCCCGAAACTCTCGAGGACACCGGGCGCCGTGCGCTGGCCCGGGCCGGCCCTAGGGGCGCATACGGACGAGGTTCTCAGGGCCCGCGCGGGTTGCTCGGACGATCGCCTGGCCGCTTTGCGAGCCAAAGGCGTGATCTGAAGGGACGGCCGGTCCGCGACCTCTGCCGCGGACCGAACGAGGAGGCTGGGGTTCGCCTGACTCGGGCGAGGTCCCTGGGCCGCCGGTCCGGCCCCTGCGAAGGCCGCAGGCCCTCCTGGCGACCGTTTTACGGCCTAGGTCCGCGCGGGCCGAGGCGGCGCCTTGTCTCAGGGGGTGGCTTCAGGGTGCGGCGTCTTGACCTGCAGCAGTTCCGCCACGGCGGCGGCGACCTGCGTCACGTCATAGGGCTTGCGGATCACCGGCGCATCGAAGTCGCCAGGCGCGCCGCCGGCCTCGCCATAGCCGGTCGCGAAGACGAAGGGCACCCCGCGCGCCGCCAGGGCCTGGGCGACCGGCGTCACCGAATGGCCGTTCAGGTTGGCGTCGAGCACCGCCGCGTCGATCGGCTGGTCGAGCAGGGCCAGCGCCTCCTCCAGCTCATAGGCGGGGCCGATCACCCGCGCGCCGGCGTCGGAAAGGCCGGTCTCCAGCTCCATCGCCAGAAGGACCGCGTCCTCGACGATCAGCACGCGTGCGCTGCGCAGGTTGGCCGGGCCTGAGGAGGTCGCGACCGTCTCGGCGATCCGCGGCGCCTCGGGGGTCCTCTCCGGACGCGGCGCGACGGCCGCGGCGCCGGCCTTCAGCCGCGCCTGCACGCCGGCGGGGCGGAAATCGATAGTGGTCTCGCCGTTCAGTTCGCGGCTGGTCACCTGCTCAAGCAGGGTCGCGCCGAAGCCGCGCCGCGTGGGCGGCGTGACCGTCGGGCCGCCGGTCTCCGTCCAGATCAGCTCGAAGCCGCCGTCGCCCTGCCGCGCCCAGCTCAGGTCCACGCGGCCGGTCTCCACCGACAGCGCCCCGAATTTCACCGCATTGGCGGCCAGTTCGTGCAGGCCCAGGGCCAGCGCATTGGCGGCTCGCGGCGTCAGGAACAGCTCCGGGCCTTCCCAGGCCGTCTGGCCGGGCGCGAGCGCCCCGAGCTCGGCCGCGGCCAGGTGGTCGATAGCCGCGCCGCGCCACCGGGCGGCGGTGAGCAGTTCGTTGGCCGAGGCCATGGCTTTCAGCCGGCCGCCGAAATTCTGCAGGAAACCCTCAAGCGAGGTCGTGCGCCGCGCTGTCTGGATGGCCAGCGACTGCACGGTCGCCAGCACGTTCTTCACCCGATGGTCCAGCTCGGCCATCAGGATCTGGCGCTGCGCCTCCTCCAGCTTGTGGGACGTGATGTCCTCGACGATGCCGGTGGCGCTCGAGGGGCGGCCCCGCGCGTCGCGGGCCAGCACGCTGGCCACCCGCACCCAGACCGTACGCCCGTCGTCGGGCCGGATGTGGCGGAACTCGAACTCGTACTGGCCGCCGGCCGGACGCTGCTCGTTCTTGCGGGCGCGGAACTCCGCCCGGTCGTCGGGATGGATGAAGGATTCGAGCGCCTGGATGTCCTTGGCCGGCATCGGGCCGGGCGGGAAACCGGTGATCGCGGCCATCCGCTCGCTGACCACGAACACGCCGGCCGCCATGTCCCACTCGAACTCGCCCAGCCCCGCGACCTGGAGCGCCAGCTCCAGCCGCCTGTGCTCTTCGCTGTGGCCGTGCTCAGCAGACGTCATGCCTGGAACATAGGGCCCCGCGCGCCGGTTCGCGACAGGAACCATGCGGAGCGGCGGCGTTTGCGCCCCGACCGGGAATGGTCCCGGCTTTGCGGCCAAGCCGGGAACCGGCTAGGGTGACCGACGTTCAGGCCTACACCTCCCCGTCGCCCCGCCGGGGCCACCCTTCGGAGACTTCCCAATGCCCGCGAACGCCGTGGACCATACCGCCGACGAAGCCCGCAACGCGGTCAATTCCGCCAGCGAGCAGGCGACCAAGCTGTCCAGCGACGCGCAGCGCTCCTTCGCCGACGCCGCCAAGCGCATCGAGCGCGCCGTGGCCGAGGGCATCGAGCAGCTTCGCGCCCAGAGCCGCGCCTATACGGACACCGCCGGCCAGCAGATCGACCAGGCTCAGCAGTACGTCACCGAACGCGTCAAGGAACGGCCGCTGGCCGCCACCGGCGCGGCGCTCGGCGTCGGCGTCCTGATCGGCCTGCTGCTCTCCGCCGCGTCCTCGCGCCGCTGATCGCGTCAGCGACTCGGGGGCCGTCATTTTCAGGAAGTTCGTAGGCCTGTTCGCAGCCTTCGCCGCCATCGCGGCGGCGGCTGCGGTCTGCATCGTGGCGCTGGCCTTCGCCCTCTACGCGAGCTTGCGCGACGTCGTGGGGTCGGCCTGGGCGTCCGCGGCCGTGGCTGGGGTCGTGGCGCTCTTCGCCGTGATCCTTGCCGTCCTCGTGACCCGCAAGGCAAAGGTGGAGCCCGCCAAGGGCGACAACCGAAACCTCACCGCCCAACTCCTCGACCTTGCCCGGGAGCGTCCCCTGGTGGCCGTGGGCGTGGTGGGTGCGGTCGCCGCGGTGGTGATCCGCAACCCGCGCGTCCTCAGCGCCGTCGTCGCCGGCCTCTTTGCGTCGCGGCCCACGTCGCCTAAGCGTTAGGCGTTCGGAACAGCGAAGCTCCCACCTGCGTTGACTCCATCGATAGCGCCATCGTGGCGCGGATGGAGAAAACCCCATGCTCGGTTGGGCTCTTACATTCCTGGTGATCGCGCTGATCGCCGGCGTGCTCGGCTTCACCACCATCGCCGGCGCCGCCATCGGCATCGCCAAGATCGCCTTCTACGTCTTCCTGGTTCTGTTCGTGGTTTCGCTGATCATGAACTTCGTGCGCGGCGGCCGGGGCACATCGCTCTAGGTCTCGCGGCGATCCAACGACCAGGTGCGATAGGGCTCGTAGTGCGAGCCGGTCCACGCGAGGGCGGCGATCCGTATCGCCGCCCTTTCGATTTCGACCACATTGAACCCCGCCGGGGTCCCCCGCTCGCGGGTCGATAGGGTGCCGGCGCCCACCGCATAGGTCTTCCCGTCGCCGAACGGATAGGGCCAGGTGAAGGGCGCATGGATGTGGCCGGACAGCACGAGGTCCACGCCGGCCTCGGCGAAATCCCGCGCCGCCGCCTCTCCGCCCCAGACTCGCCCGGTCATCGGACCGCCGATCATCTCCGTCAGCGGATGATGGCAGGCGACGATGCGCACGCAGTCCGGCCGCGCATCCCCGAACCAGTCCACCGCCGCGCGAACCTGTCGCCTGGAGATCTGTCCCTTCGACCAGTTGAGCCGCGGCTGCGCGCCGCGCGCAGTATTGAGGCCCCGCACGGCGAACTCCCCGGCCATATGGACCTGCGCCGGCGCCGGCCCGATGGCGCGCTCGTAGCGGCGAAAGGGGGCAAAGACGCGCTCGGCCCAGGCGAGATAGGGCGCGTCGTGGTTCCCCGGGGTCACCAGGATCGGCGCCTCGATCCGCTTGAGCCAGGCGGCCGCCGCCTTGAACTCGTCCACCTCGGCGTAGCGGGTGAGGTCGCCGGTGACCACCACCAGGTCGAAGCCCTGCGCGTTCAGCATCTCCGTCGCCGCCGCCACGGCGGGCGCGTTCTCGCCGCCGAAGTGGATGTCGGACAGGTGCGCCAGGCGAACGGTCATCTGACCTCAGACGTCTTTCGCGATCGCCAGGATGCGGGCGACCTTGGGTGTGTAGCGCACCTCCGTCAGGGTCTTCAGCCGCACCGCCTCGCCGTCGAGCAGCGCCGGAATGCCATGGGCGGACCAGACGCGGGCGAGCTCGCAGCGCTCGACCTCGACGCCGGGCGCGTCGCGCCAGTCGCCGGTGAGCGCATGGAAGCCCAGGCGGAAGGCGTCGCGCACGTCCTGCACGTCCAGGGCGGCGCATTCCAAGGCCGCCTCGTCGTCGTTCATCACGCGCGAGGTCAGCGGGCACATGAAGACCAGCGCCTCGGCCTTCTGACGCTGCCCCGTGTCCAGCAGGTAGCGCAGCCGCCCGGTGAACGCGCGCCGCATGGCCCGCCGCGCGGCCATCCAGGCTTTCTTCGCCTGCCCGGCCCGCGCCGCCTCGCGCGCCGTCGCCCACAGCGCCGGCGGGCCCAGGATCGCGGCGACCAGGAAGCTGTGCCCGTCCACCTCGCCGCCGCCGATCGGGCGCTCGAACCCCTCCTGCAGGGCGATGCTGAGCGCCGTCTGCCAGGATCGCACGCCGTAGATCGCGTGCGGCAGCATGTTCATCGTGCCGCCCGGCAGCGGCGCGATCACCGGACCGTCCGGTCCAGCGAGTTCCGCCGCCGTTCGCGCGGTGCCGTCGCCGGCCAGGATGATCAGCAGGTCGGGCGCGGCGTCGACGGCCTTGCGCAGGCACTGCTCCAGGTCCCCGGTCTCCGGGGCCCAGACGTGGGGCGCAAGGCCATAGTCGGCCAGGATCTTTTCGATTTCAGCCGGGGCGTCCCGGCCGACGCTGCCCGAGGCGATGTTGGCCACCACCTCGACGCGTTTGACGCCCTTCATCGCCCCCAATTGGCTGGATCCTATTTGGCGGCGTTGTCAGCCTTGGCTTTGGCAGCCTGGCCGGCGTCGCGCAAGGACTGGCCGGCCTGGCTCGCGGCGTCGCGCACCTGGGGTTCGGCCTTGTTGACCGCCATCTGCAGGCTCTGGTCGGCGACGTCGCCGCCGCGGCTGAAGGAGCCGTTCACGGCGGCCAGCGCCACCAGCACGACGCCGCAGAAGGCGGCGACGAACAGGAAGGTCATGAAGACCGGATGGCGCCGGCGGCTGGCCCGCTCGTCCCTGCGCCCGCGTTCGTAGGCCTCGCGGACGTCGGCGCGAGCTTCCTTGGCGTCCAGGTCCGCGGCCCGGTTCATGGCGGCGGTTCGGTCGTCGGCGTCGAGACGGGCGTCAACCATCGGAAGTCTCCTCGACCCTGTGAGAGGGTCCTCATCTATCTTGCGGCGCTTGTTCCAACGGCGGGGGATGACGGCGGTTCCTGAAAGCCACACTATGCCCGCGCTGGGAGTGCTTCGCGGAACTGCCCCGCTGGCGCAGCGTTTGGGCCGGCAGGGGACAAGCAAGGAGAGCCTGACCTATGATGTTCAAGCCACTGATCGCCCTCGCCGGAGCTGGCGCGCTGCTTTGCGCCTGCGCCGACGATCCCCACACCACCAACACCACGCTCGGCGGCGCCGCGCTCGGCGCCGTGGCGGGTGCGGTGATCGGCAACAACACCGGTTCCGGCAACGCTGCGACCGGCGCCCTGATCGGCGGCGCCGTCGGCGCGGCTGCGGGCGCCGTGAAAGGTTGCCACGACCAGGGCGGCTGCGGAGCCTCGCCGGGCGGCCATCGCCAGTACTATGACGAGCGCGCTGGGCGGTACTATTACTACGACTCCGCCACAGGCCGGTATTTCTGGGAAGACGGCAGCCCTCGCTGAGGCGATCTGCCAAGGTGATATCGGCGAGGGCGGTCGGAATTGTCCGGCCGCCCTTGTCGTGTGCGGGGAGGCTCGAAGATGACCATTCGCAGGACGACGGCCGCCGCGGTGATCCTGGCGCTGGGGCTGGCCAGCTGCTCCACGATGCATTCCGCCCGCGAGCGGATCGTGAAGCGCGAGGGCCCGCGCTGTGCGGACCAGACGGTGCAGATCTATTTCGAAGCCTATTCGGCAGAGGTCACCAAGGAGGGTCGCGCGGTGATCGCTGCGGCGGCCGCCGACAGCCGGCCCTGCAAGGTCGCCGCCGTCGACGTGCTTGGCCTGGCCGATAGCATCGGCGGCGACCCCGCCTCCAACCTCGAACTGTCCAAGCGCCGGGCCCAGTCGGTGACGGCGGCGCTTTCCGCGGCGGGCCTGCCGGCCGGTGAGTTCAAGCTGTCGGCGGCGGGGGAGACCGGCGCGGTCACGGCAAGCGGCAAGGCTCGGCCGCTGCGCCGCCGCGTCGACGTGGTCCTGCACCTCGCCCCAAACTGAACCGCTTCCGCGCGGCGCGCAAAAAGGATGGGCGGGTCCGAAAACCCGCCCAGTTGTGCATCATCGAGAAAAGGGGTGCGGAGACGGCAGACCGGCATGGTCGCCGGTCTCAAGTCGGGGGGGGCGTCGCCGCCTCCGCAGCTCTAAGAACTCTGGGCGCTGAATTGCGTTCCGAACGCCGGTAACTTTTTTTATGGAATCCCAAGACCGCGTCCGCGCCGGGCGCAGCACACTGATTTCAAAGGCAATTCGAAAGAGCTTCGCAATGGATCCGCGATGAGGCGGAACGTCGCGCCCGGGCGGACGTTTTTCGTCTGATGGGCGATCCGCCCGCGGGTCAGGCGTTGGAGGCGTCTGAACATGCAATCCGGCTTCTTCGATCGACACGGGCCCACGCTCCTGAAGACCCCCAGCCATCGCGAGAAGGCCTCGCGACGCCTGTTCGCGGTGCTCTGCGCCGTGGCGGGGCTGGCCCTGGTCAGCGGCGTGGTCGGCTCGCTGATCCATCCGTCCAGCCATCTCTCCAGCCGGCCGGCGACCGGCCCATTCAGCTATTTCCCGTCTCAGTAAGGAGCCTGACATGACCGACTCCTCGACACCCGCCGGCGACGAACAGGGCCACACGGTCCTCAACGCCACCCGCGCCCGTCAGGGCCGCTTCGGACGGCACATGGTCTGGGTATTGCTCTTCAGCACCCTCCTGGCCGGGATCGGCCTCTTCGCGGCCTGGACCTGGAAGGCGCCCAGCCTGGCGTCGGCCAACTCCGACAACGGCCGCGCCAGCGCCGCCGGGGCGAAGAGCTTCGACGCTCCGGAACCAGCCGCCGTCACGCCGCCGCCCGGGACCGATCACACCGCGCCGCAGTAACCGCGAACGTCCAGGAACGCGAAAAAGGCCGCCCCCGATCGGGAGCGGCCTTTTTTATCCATCATTCGGACTCTCGCGCCTGCGCGCGAACGCTTCCGCCCTCAGACCACCGACTGGCCGCGGAAGGCGCGGATCACGAAGTTCACGACCAGCAACACCAGGAAGACCACGAACAGCACCTTGGCGATGGTCGCCGCTAGGCCCGCCAGGGCGACGAACCCCAGCACGCCGGCGAGGATCGCCAGCACCGCGAACACCAGAGCCCAACCGAGCATCGGTTCTCTCCTCGACGAAAAAGGGCGCCACGGCGACGCCCTTCTCGAAACGTGGAGCCTGTCGGCCCGTTCCGCCTAGGCCGCCTGCTTGGCGGCCTTGCGCGGATGGAAGAACAGCGCCTGGCCGATGGCCGCCTTCACCGTCTCGGGCTGGAACGGCTTGGTGATCAGGAAGGTCGGCTCCGGCCGCTCGCCGGTCAGCAGGCGCTCGGGGAAGGCGGTGATGAAGATCACCGGCACGTTGAAGCGGCCCAGGATGTCCTTCACCGCATCGATGCCCGACGACCCGTCGGCCAGCTGGATGTCCGCCAGGACCAGGCCCGGTGTCTTGCGGCTGACCGCGTCGACCGCCTCGGTGCGGGTCGCGGCGATGTCGATCACCGTATGGCCGAGCTCCTTGACCAGCGCCTCGATGTCAGCGGCGATGACCGGCTCGTCCTCGATGATCAGCACGTCGGTGGCGAGTTCGGCGTCGATCTCGGCCTGCGCCTCGGCGATCAGCTGCTCGACCTCGCTGAAGTCCGCGTCGAGGATCTGCGCCGCTTCCGAGGGCGTGAAGCCTTCGAGCGCGGTCAGCAGGAAGGCCTGGCGCGAGCGCGGGGCGATCTGCATCAGCCGGCGCGTGGTGTCGTCGGCGTCGCCGAGATCGTCCTGCGGGGCCTCCAGCTGGGCGCCGGAGCTGCACCAGATGGCGTGGAACACGTGGTAAAGCGCGACGCGGGGCGTCAGGTTGGCTTCCAGGGTCCGTTCGCCGGCGGCGAGCGCTTCGAGCGCGACGCGGACGTAGTGGTCGCCGGTGGTCTGGTCGCCGGTGAGGGCGCGGGCGTAGCGCCGGACATAGGGCAGGTGCGGCGCGAGGCGGGCTAGCAGACTCAAGGGGTGACCCCTCCCTTCGACATGAACTTCATATAGCCTATCGAGCGCGCATCCCGAGGCGATCCCCGACACGTCCCGATCATGGTGCAAAAACGCTACAATGGGGAACTTGTTCCCAAAGGAGCGGGTTTTCAGCATCTTGCGCGGCGCGACATGGGAACCCTGAGCGTAGCGGAGCGTTGATGGGCGACGAGAATGCCAAGAGGGGGCGGCCTTCGCGAAAGCGGCACGCCGACAGTATGATCGAAAAAATACCTACACCGGACCCGCGCAAGCCGTCCGCAGCGCTCGACGAGGCGCGCCTACGCCAGCAGGCGATCGGCGTGCGCCTTCGCCAGATGTTCGATGACGTCGTCAATGAAGACGTGCCGGACGAATTCCTCGAAATCCTGCGTCGCCACGACACCAAGACCGCGGAGAACGGCTGATGTCGGAACCCGCCGCCGCCCGCCCCCCGCGCTCCGCCGCGGACGACGACGCGTTCAAGGGTGAGCTCGTCCAGCTCATTCCGCATCTGCGGGCCTTTGCGCGGACGCTCTGCGGCGACCCAGCCGCCGCCGACGACCTCGCGCAAGACGCCATGATGAAGGCCTGGGACGCGCGCGCCAGCTTCCAGATGGGCACCAACATGAAGGCCTGGACCTTCATGATCCTGCGCAACCAGTTCTATTCCGAGAAACGCCGCTCGTGGCGCCAGAGCCAGCTCGACCAGGAGGCTGCCGAACGGACGCTGGTGGCGGTGGACGATCCGGAGGCTCCGGTGGCGCTGGATGAGCTGCGCCAGGGCCTGGCCATGCTGCCGGCCGAACAGCGCGAGGCGCTGATCCTGGTGGGCGCCGGCGGCTTCGCCTACGAAGAGGCGGCCGAGATCTGCAACTGCGCCGTCGGCACGGTGAAGAGCCGTGTGAGCCGTGCGCGGCGGGCCCTTCACGCCATCCTGGAAGAGGGTTCCTACGACCGCGACGGCGCGTCGGCGGGAGACGCCATGCGGGCTATCCTGGCGGACGCGGAGCGGTTAAGCACCGTCCGTTGAGGACGGGAACCGCTCCTTCATGATCGGCATACCCCCTTTTTCCGGCATACGCGGGGGTTCGCTGAGCACCATCAGGGTGCGCTTGACGGCGGCGCTGGCCGCCGCCCTGCTGCCGGTGTTGATCCTCGGGGAAAG
>JADMIO011227290.1_pt1 | contig 19972 bp, 12 predicted proteins | sample 8958161 | NCBI WGS metagenome assembly JADMIO01 (sample SAMN16585339, study PRJNA669376) | soil metagenome | isolation source: Crop rotation soil | place: USA: Cullars Rotation, Alabama | collected 2011
CGACAACTTGTCCACGTGGAATTCTAAGCTTAGGATCCCAATGTGCTGGAAAGTGCTCGATGGGGATTTTGGGTGTGCGGTCCGCGTACAGAAGACCGGTGGTTTCCTGATAAGTATCCACGAACTGCGTATAGCAGAATCCCGCAAATACGCCCAGGGAATCGACGGCTTGCAGCAAAGCCCCGTAGGCGGCGGCGAGGTCCTGGGCGGTTCGCGTCCGGCTGTAGCCCCAAGTCTTGTCCGAGTCGTTTGAAATGGGCGACTCCGCCGAATTCGGTCAGCATAATCGGCTGGCCCGCGTGAACCGCCTCGCCCACCCATAACAAGCGGCCGCCGGGGCGCTCGCGGTGCAGTTGTTCCGCATCGGGATCGGCGTAGCGGCGGCGGAGCGCTTCGGGATCCGGATCGTAATCATGAATCCCGATGATGTCGGTTGCGACGCTCTCCCACCCGTCGTTGCCTATGACCGGGCGGGTGGAATCGAGTGTCTTGGTCAGGTGATACAGCGCCTGAACGTAGTGCCGCTGGGCCGGGCTATCGGGCAGATCCGGCACCCCCCACGATTCGTTGAACGGCACCCACGCAATCACAGAAGGATGGCTGGAATCGCGATCGATGGCTGCCTTCCATTCGCGCGTTACTCGCTCGATCGAAATCGGCGTGTAGCGATACGCGCTCGGCATTTCTTCCCAAACGAACAGGCCCAGCCGGTCCGCCCAGTACAGGAACCGCGGGTCTTCGATCTTCTGATGTTTGCGAACACCGTTAAAGCCCATGGCCTTGACCAGTTCAATATCCAGGCGGATGGCTTCGTCGCCCGGCGGGGTCATCCCCGATTCGGGCCAATAGCCCTGATCGAGCACCATGCGAAGGCGCATGGGCCGCCCGTTCAGCACGAATCGATCTCCCTGCACGGCGATGGCGCGCAACGCGGTGTAGCTTTCCACCTTATCGATCAATTCGCCGCGCTCCCCCCACAATTCAACGTGGGCTTCGATTAACGTAGGTTTCCCCGGGCTCCACAGCAGCTCGTTGCGGTAATCATCGATTCCCGGGTCGGAAAGAGAAATTCGCCGATGCACCTCGCCTGCAATGACGGAGTACGTATCGTTGGCCAGGACCGATGATCCGGCGCGAAGATCCACTTTGAGGCGCAGACCCTCGCGCGGCAAGCCGTCGATCATGGCGCCGAATGCGATCTCCCAGTGCGGCATGTTCGGTCTCCACTGGAGGCTCGAAATGAAGGTGCGTGGCACACTTTCCAGCCACACGGTCTGCCAGATTCCCGATGTGCGCGGATACCAGATGCTATGGGGCGTCCTCAGCCAGTCCTGCTTGCCGCGCGGTTTTTGCAGATCCAGCGGATCGTCTTCGGCGCGAACCACGATCACCTGCTCGCCCGCCGAGCGCAGGGAATCGGTGATGTCGCAGTGGAACGGCGTGTACCCGCCGTCATGTGTAGCGGTGAGGTGACCGTTCACCCAAACGGTTGCACGATAGTCGACGGCGCCGAAGTGCAGCACCAGCCTTCTGCCCTCCAGTGGAGGCGCTTCGAATGAACGGCGGTACCAGCACAACGGATGAAAATCATCGTCGCCGATTCCGCTGGCGCGCGTTTCAGGGGCGAAAGGGACCTGAATCTGGCGCGACCACTTGACCTCGCATGGATCGCGGTTCGACGCCGACGGGTCGAACGCGAACTCCCAAGCGCCGTTCAAGGAGATCCAGAAGTCCCGCCGCAGCTGGGGGCGCGGATAGCCGTGAGTGTCCTGCACCATGCGGTATGACGCCGCACGGTCATTAGCGTTGCACATCGGGCGCTTCGAAACACGTCTGATTCAACGGAGTCCAACGCGTAGAGGATTCGGGCCTTTTACGAAGGGATTCCCTTCCGAGTCGCCCGCGTTCGCGGGACGACTTACTTGAGTCTGTCAGTGATCGATTTTATGTAGGGCCGGAGTGTGATCAGCGCCGGAGAGGTATCTGTGAAGTTTCTCGATGATATTGTTGTGTTTTCACATCTGAGATGGGATTTCGTTTATCAGAGGCCGCAACACTTGCTATCGCGTCTGAAACGCGGGCGGCGCGTGGTTTTCATCGAAGAGCCCCATCCCGAACCTCAGCCGGAAGCCGGGTTCGGAATCAGTGAGGCCGATGAAAACCTGCTCGTCTGCACTCCGGTTCTGCCGCGTTGCTCGTCCCAGTTTAGAGAAACTCTGCTAAAACACGCTGTTGATGAATTGCTTCAGAAGATCCGGCCCCGCAAGTATGTCCTGTGGTTTTACACGCCCATGGCCCTTCCGCTGGCCGCTGGATTGAAGCCGGAGCTGATCGTATACGATTGCATGGACGAGCTGTCGGCGTTTAAGAATGCGCCGCAAGACCTTCTGCAGCGCGAGCAGGAACTGCTCAGCCAGGCCGACCTTGTTTTCACCGGAGGCCAGAGTTTATTTCGAGCAAAGCGCGGCCTGCATCCGGACGTTCACTGTTTCCCCAGCAGCGTCGATCGCACGCATTTCGCAAAAGCTCTGAATCCCATCGAGCATCCGCTTCAGGCCGGGATCCCTCATCCGCGGCTCGGCTACTTCGGGGTGATCGATGAGCGCATGGATCTCGATCTGCTCCGTGTGCTCGCGCAGAGCCGCCCGGAATGGCACATCGTTATGGTGGGTCCGGTAGCGAAGATCGACCCGGCAGACCTTCCTCAGGCTGCAAATCTCCACTACCTCGGCTCGCAGCCTTACCAGCTGCTGCCGGCCCTGCTTTCCTCGTGGGATGTTTGCCTGATGCCGTTCGCGATCAACCAGGCGACCCGGTTCATCAGCCCCACCAAAGTGCTCGAATATATGGCGGCGGAAAAGATGATCGTCAGTACCGCCATTGCGGATGTGGTGGAGCCGTACGGCGAAATCGTGTGGATCGCGCGTAATCATGACGAATTTATCGAGGCGTGCGAGCAGGCCCTGACGCTCGACTTGGGGGCACAAGCCGTCCGCCGCGCTGGAATGAACCAGGTTCTGAACCGGACTTCCTGGGACGATACCGCAGCAAGAATGGAAACGCTGATGGAGGCGGCCGTGAACAGGAAGCATTCAGGGCGCAATTCGAACACGGTGGGCACGCTCATCGTCGGAGCCGGACCCACCGGACTCAGCGCGGCCTACCATCTCCAAAATGATTACGCGCTGCTCGAGCGGAACGACACAGTCGGCGGTTGGTGCCGGTCGATTGAAAAAGACGGTTTCATTTTCGACTACGTCGGGCACATCATGTTTTCGAGTGAGCCCTACGTTCACCGGATGTATAAAATCCTGCTGGGCGACAACGTTCATTGGCAGGATCGCGAGGCCTGGATCTACAGCAAGAATGTGTATACGCGGTATCCGTTCCAGCAATCGCTTTATGGATTGCCGCCGGATGTGATTCGTGAATGCCTGATCGGGGCGATCGAGGCGCGATTCGGTCCGATTAACGAGCCATCGCACAACGGACACACGAATGGACACCACCGCATTGAGGACTGCTGCGGCGACGGCATTCTTGAAGCCACCGCGCCCTTCGCGTCACGGCAGTGTGAACCCCCGCAGAGTTTCGAGCAGTTCATCTATCGCGTCTGGGGTGAGGGCATCGCAAAACATTTCGCGATTCCATACAACCGGAAACTGTGGGCCGTGCCGTTGAATGACATGGAGACCTCCTGGCTGGGCGGACGCGTCCCGCTACCGGATCTTAATGAAATGATCGAAGGCGCGATTTCTCCCGCCCGGAAACCCGTGGGGCCGAATGCGCGCTTCGGATATCCGTTGCGCGGCGGCTTTCAGGCGTTGATGTCGGCCTTTCTGCCCCATTTGCGAGGCTATCTTCATCTTGAAGCCGATGTCGTTTCGATTTCACCGTCAAACCGCACAGCCCGGCTCGCCGACGGACGCGCGTTTCGCTACGAACAGCTTATTTCGACCATGCCTTTGCCCCGGCTCATCGACAGCATCGGCGCGGAGGCTCCCGTCGCAATTCGCAATGCCGCTTCCGGTCTCCGCTACACCTCTGTCCGCGGGGTGCATATCGGAGTGGGGCGTCCACAGATCACCGAGAAACACTGGATCTACTATCCCGAGGACACCGTTTTTCATCGCATCTTCGTGCAGGGAAACGCGAGCCCGTTTTGCAATCCTACGGGCGGCTTTGGAGTGACTTTTGAAATTACGTACGGCCCCTCCAAGCCGCTTCCGTGCGATGGGGCCGAGCTGGTTGAACTCTGCATCCGCGATGCGCGGCGCGTCGGCTTTATCCGGGAAGACGATCCAATCTGGACCTCAGCGATGGTGGATCTGCCGTTCGCTTATGTGATTTACGATCACGGAAGGGCGGAACGCGTCCAACTCATCCGCGAATGGCTGAAAGATCACCGGATCCTGGTCGCCGGACGCTATGGCGAGTGGGAATACTACAATTCCGACCATGCCTTCATTGCCGGAAAGAAGGCAGCGGAAGCGGCTCGCGACCTCTCGGCCGGCTCAATCGTTCAGCCGGACCCGTTTGATACCGATGAAGCCAACGCGCGCCGCGACGCGAGTCCTCAACGCGCCTGACGCAGCTCTTCGGCCGCCTCGGAGAGCTCCGGGTGGTGGTTCGTCTCCAGCTCGAGCAGGCGAGTCCCGAGATTGTTTTCGATCAATTCCGCCGCCACCGAGCCCCCCAGGATAAAAGAGATGATCGCCAGCGTCAGCAATAGAGTCGCTCGAAGCAGTAAGCGAAGCCGGCGATCATAATACGCCAACTGGCGCTTCACGCTTTCGGCGCGAGTGTGTTCATGCCGTTCCATGTCGCGATATTCGCCGGTCAGACCGCGGAAAATTCCGCTCATCGACCACCATTTCGAAGTGAGGTTGGATAGAAAAATCGAAGTCGCGATGATTAACGCTACCGGGGCGCAAGCCGCTCCTACGAACTTTGATACATCCAGGCTCATACGATTCGGCCGGCATCGAGCATGCCATGGCCCGCGGAATCGAAACGCAAGCGCCCGGAGAGAGTCACACGAGCGTATGGCGCGGAAATCAACCAACCAGGAACAGGGAAGCGGCGGGAATCAGGGCGGCCATTCGAAAGGCCAAAGCAAGAAATCGCAGGGGCGCAAATCGAGCGGCCGCAAGAAGAGCGGGACCTGACGTTTCCAAAAGCTTAAAATTCGGCGCTCGCGCGGGTTGTCACCTGGGCAAAGCGCGAATTGTTGTCGGAAGGACCTTTCATCGTGAACGGACCAATGGAGGTGTGGGGCGGCGTTGAATGCACCGTCAACCGCGTCGGCGACTCCTATTTCGACCAGTTAGAGTGGAGCGGGCACAGAAAGCGTCTGGATGACCTGGATCGGTTCGCGGATCTGGGGATTTCAGCGCTGCGTTTTCCCATCCTCTGGGAACATTGCGAGAACGGCGACTGGGCATGGACCGATGCGGCCCTGGAGCGGCTTGGAGCACTCGGCATTCGTCCCATTGCCGGCCTGCTGCATCACGGGAGCGGGCCGCGCTCCACGAATCTGCTGGATCCTGAGTTTCCTTTGCGCTTCGCGAACTACGCGGCGCGGGTCGCGGAGCGGTATCCCTGGGTTGTCGATTTCACTCCGATCAACGAACCGATGACCACTGCCCGGTTCAGCGGGCTGTATGGATTGTGGTATCCGCACCGGCGCAGCCATGCCGATTTTTTGCGTGCGCTGCTCCATCAATGTCGCGCAATCGCACTCGCGATGCAGGCGATCAGAAAGGTGCAGCCGCACGCGCGACTCATTCAGACCGAGGATTTCGGGCGCACCTACAGCACCGCTGCGCTCGCTCCACTTGCGGGCGATCTCAATGAACGCCGGTGGCTCACGCCTGATCTGCTGTGCGGGACCCTGCAGCGCGGTGGCGCGATGTGGCGATACTTTCTGCAGCACGAAATTGCGGAGGAACAACTGATCTGGTTCCCCGATCATCCTTGCCCGCCGGACATCATCGGAATAAATCATTACCTGACCAGCGATCGCTTCCTGGATGACGAAATCGATTTGTATCCGGATGAGCAGCACGCCGCTGCGGGCCCATTCCGGTTCGTGGATCTGGATGCGGTCCGGCGCTGCGGGGATTGCGAGCTCAGCGCGGGCGCCGTATTGCGAGACGCATGGAAACGATTTGCGATTCCGGTTGCGATCACGGAAGCTCACCTCGGCTGCACGCGAGAAGAGCAGATGCGCTGGCTGGCGGAAGTCATGACGGACGCGCGCGCGCTTTCCGCCGAGGGTATCGATGTGCGCGCCGTCACTGCGTGGTCGCTGCTGGGCGCCTTCAACTGGAACGTTCTGGTGACCTGCGATGACGGCTACTATGAGCCGGGCGTTTTTGACGTTCGCGGGCGGTCTCCACGGGCGACGGTGCTGGCTTCCATGGTGCGCTCATTCGCGGAAGGAAAAATTCCGGATCACGCGCTGCTTGATTCTCCAGGCTGGTGGCGCCGTCCGGAACGGCCGCTTCACGCCGCCGCGCACGGACGGTCCTACTGTCCGGACGGCGAGAATCCAAAAAGCGCGCGGATTCACTGCGCGCACGTGTGCATCGAAGACGGCCCGCAAGAACTGACCCGCGCCTTCGCTCTCGCCTGCCAAGAACGCGGCATCCGCAACGTGATCCAGGCGATTGACGCGCCGGTGAACGAACACTGCTGGGCTGTGATTGCTTGCGGCGGCAGCGTCGAATTCGCGCGGGCCGCACTGGCGCGAAATATTCCGGTACTGCTGATTTCGCGGATGGATCGGCTGGAGGGAGCAATCAATGTTCAGCCGAGCTGCGATTCAGGGGGTCTCCGCGATTTCGCGAACAACGCGCTCGACCTGCTCATCGACGGTGAGCCGGGTGTGTGGCAGCTTTCCGACGGGGTCGCGGTCCCCAATGAAAGCTGAACCCGAAACCTGAAACTGATCGTTCGAATCCTCGTCCGAAATAATCCAAGGTCCAATGAGCGGGTGATCGGGACCATGCGAGCAGTTTCAGCGCGGGAAGGCGGCTCGAACCGCGGACATCCCGGGGACATCTTCGCCGTGCTCTGAGGGCCCAACTCGAAGTTCGGTTTGCCAATACTCCAGCCGGCGCGAATGTTCCTTTCTAGCGGCTGCGATGACGTCCGCCCTGGTCAGGAGGTGGGCTGCGATCCAGCGCAGGCCGTCCGGCGATAGCCAGGCGCAGAGGCCCAAGCAAGCCTCGGCGATCAAAACGAGCAGCAGGATCAGATTCATCGTACTCCTCCAAGATTACGATTCAGGGCGCGGTCAAACACAAATTACCGCGATGGTGTTTAGAACGTAAATGGCCCTTCCGTCCTGGGCCGCTATGTCGCCGTACTACGGTCCGGCCAGTGGCAAGTATATGAGGCCCGTTGACAACGACGAACTGCGGAGATGGTTGCGAAAAAGCGTGCTACGGCGACTCGATCGAAGGGCGGGCGCGACTTCAGGTCGTTTAGGACCGCGAAGAAACATCGAAGAAGGTCGCGCGGATGTCGCAATTATTTGGAGCAACGGCCACCAATGCACCTTTCTGGATGGCCCTGGATTTTGTCCGCCAGAAGATCCTATTCCCGGCGCTGCGTGGCAGCCGAAGATGCCCGCGCGGAAAGGCTATTCACGGCGTTGCCGGTTGGGCTGGCGACGAATGATTTGGATGGCGTCGATCACGTCACCCTCCTGCACGCGATCCATGACCGCCAATCCCGCGCGGATTGTCGCGAAAACGGTGTAATCGCGATCCAGGCGGAAGTTGTCGACCAGGTTGAAATAAACCTGCGCATCGCCGGTGTCGCGGCCGCGAGTGGATATTCCGATCGAGCCGCGGGCGTTGCGTGCGAATCCAACTTCATCGCGCATGAACTCCCGGGAGAGTCCGTCGTATTCGTCGGCGCCGGGGCTTCCGCCCTGGATCACGAAGTTCGGCACGATGCGATGGAAGGTGAGGCCGTTGTACTGGCCAGCCTCGGCGAGTTGGGCGAAGGTCGCGACCGTTACGGGAGCTTCTTCGGTCAATAGGTCGACCGAAATCGTGCCGAGGCCCCGCATGGCGATGCGGGCCGTTGAGCCCACCAGTCCGCGGATGTATTCGGCTGAGGGAAGAGCGGGAACCGGGAGACGCGTGTTCTGTGGGGCGACTGGCGTTCCGGTGCGCGCGCTCAGGATTCTTGCAGCGAGTGCCGCGACGGCAGGATCGCGATCACGCAGCGTCTCACGCAATAGCGGATCTGTGCCGGGGTCGTCGATTTCACCGATGCGGGTCAGCACGGCGATGCGGGGATCGCGCACGGTCATGGCTCCGCCGGCGGTCAGTCGATGGAGGGTCGCGACGAGTTGAGGAAGCCGATCCTTCAGGCCGGGCGTATTCTTCAGACGTTCGGCTCCGGCGCGAATGAGTCCGGAATGTTCGCTCGTGAGCGCCCATGCCGCATCGTCGGGAGTGGTCATCGCGGCGATGGCGACATCCGGATTCATATCGCGGGCGAGCGCAGCCAACACAGAGGAATCGTTCAAAATACGCGCCGCTTTCGCGACGTATACGCGGAGTTGCCAGGTTGGATCGGCCGCCATGCTCTTGATCGCGGCTTGCGCGCCTGCTGGATCGACGGCGGCCAGAGAAACCAACGCGTGCGCCCGAGTGCGCCAACCGCGGCCGGCGGAGACAAGCGGAATGAGCGGCGTGGCGCCGCATTTCAAAGTGCCGAGGAGATCCACGGCGGCCAAAGCGACGTGATCGCTTGAATCGCTCACCGCGGCAACGGCGCGGTCGCACGTCGGTGCGGCACGCAGGGCCTCGTACCGGACGATGGGCGAAGGGTCGCGAAGCCATGTGCGAGTCTCTATCACGGCGAGACGGCGGACCTGCGCGCTCCGATCCGTGAGGGCGCTGGTCAGCGTCGCGTTGTCATGATCGCCGGCGGAGCGCAGCGTAAGGAGGATCAGCTCGCGGATTTGTTCTTCGCGATTGATGGCGAAAGCGCGGTGGAGCGCGTCGATGGTGCCCGCTTCAGCTTTGCGAAGCGGTTTGCCGTTCAGGCGAAAGAGCGACTCGAGTCCGCGTGCAGCGCCGGCTCGCGCGAGCGGATCCGCATCCCTCAGCCCGGCCGCGAGAGTCGCTTCGGCATCGTCCGCTAGCGGCTTCGCCCGGCCGATCGCTTCGAAAATCGCGGCGCGGACAGATCCGTCAGGTTCCCTCTTCAGCGGGTCGGCCCAAGGGGCGTTCGCGCGCATCTGTGCGAGGGCTCCGGCGGCAACTCGCCGCACGCGCGCGTCAGGGGAGGTGAGTAGCCTGAAAACAGCGTCGCGATGATCCGGATTTTCGAGACGTCCCAGAGCGCGGGCCGCGAGCATCTGCGATCGGGCGTTGCCGCTTCCGGCGGCAGCGAGCAGCAGGGGAACAGCGGCGTCCCGCGCCTGTTCGGCCTCAAGCAGCGCGCGATCCGCGGCGTCCTGCGCCCCAATCTGCGCGATCGAGAGGAGCAGTGCGGGAACGAGGCTGCAAGCGGCCGCTCGGTTCATCATGGTTCCTGATTCTATCGACTCGGAGCACTGCGATTTGACCCTGCTCCTCATGCCCGATATAATCGCATCCACTCAATGAGACTTCACCATTCTGCTCTCTTGCTTGCGTCTTTTTCCCTTGTGACGGCGCAGCCGCCCGCAGCAAAGGATGCTTGGGATACCACCCAGGCGCGAGGGAAGACGCGAAACGTCAGTTTTTCAACAGACGAAGGCACATGGATGTCGGTGGACGTTTCGCCCGACGGGAAATGGCTGGTCTTTGATTTATTGGCCCATATCTATCGCGTCCCTGTCGCCGGCGGGCAGGCGGAGTGCCTGACTCAGTCAAGCGGCGCCGCGCTCAATTTTCATCCGCGCTATTCGCCGGACGGCAAGTCGATTGCGTTCGTCTCGGATCGCGGCGGCCAGAACAACCTCTGGATCATGAATGCGGACGGGTCGCAGCCGCGCGCGGTTTTCGCCAACAAAGACGTCCGGGTCTTCGAACCTGCGTGGACTCCGGATGGAGAATTTATCATCGTGCGGCGCGCGAATGTCGCCAGCCGCGCGGGCGGGGGCGGCGGGCTGTGGATGTATCACAAGGACGGCGGGGAAGGCGTTGAAGTCATCTCGGCGACGGCGGCGCGCGCCGCGGCCTGGCCTTCGGTGTCGCCCGATGGCAAAAAGGTGTACTTTCACTCGGTGGTTTGCGAAGGACGACAGAGCGGGCAGCAGGACGCCGTCCAGGGATGCCAGCAGATCAAGCGCGTCGACCTGAAGACGGGCGTCGTGGAGGACATCACATCCGGGCAGAATCAGCAGCAGTCACGCGCTTCGTCTGGCGGCGGCGTCGCGCCTGAGGTTTCTCCTGACGGCCACTGGCTCACCTTCGCGCGGCGCATTCCGGACGGGACCATCTCTTACAAGGGTCATAAGTTCGGGCCGCGCTCAGCGCTGATTTTGCGTAACCTTGACACGGGGGCGGAGCGCGTCGCGATGGATCCGATCGAAATGGACATGGCCGAAGGGATGAAGACGTGGCGCGTGCTGCCCGGCTACAACTGGACCAAGGATTCCAAATCGATCTGGCTTTCGCAAGGAGGAAAGATCCGCAAACTGGATGTTGCGAGCGGACAAGTGGAAACCATCGCGTTCAGCGCCAAAGTCGAACGGACTCTTTCGGAGATGGCGTACAAGAGCGTCCCGCTCGATGAGGGTGCGGTCGCGGCCCGCTTCACGCGCTGGCCCACGGCATCGAACGGGAAGCTCGCGTTTCAGGCGTTCGGAAAGATCTGGATCGCGGACGGGGACGGCGCGAAGCCGCATCGATTGACGACGCTCCCGCCGCAGATCTTCGAATATTCTCCGGCCTGGTCGCCGGATGGAGCGTCGATCGCCTTCACAACCTGGGAGGAGAAACGCGCAGGCCAGGTGTGGATTAGCGCCGCGAGCGGCGGCTCGCCGCGGCAAGTGACGAAGGCGGCGGCCGAGTATGCGCAAATTGCGTGGTCGCCGGATGGCCGCGAACTGGTGCTCGCGCGTGGATCGGGTGAAACGTTCCGCGGCCGAACCATGGTGGAGAATCCGTGGTGGGAGATCGTGCGCGTCCCCGCATCGGGCGGTGCGACGACGGTGGTCGCGGTCGACAAAGCGGCGGGCGGACGCCGATCGATCGTCCAGCCGAGTTATGGGCCCGAGGGCCGCATCTTCTTCCCCGAATTTACCACCGAGCGCCGGGAGGGCCGTGAGCAGCCCATCACCGATTTCGTCTCTGTCCGTCCTGACGGCAGCGACCGGCGCGTGCACATGAAGTTTCTTTTCGCCGACGAAGCGGTCATTTCTCCCGATGGCAAATACGTCGCATTTCAGGAAGGCGACAACGCGTATCTCACTCCGTTTTCCTGGAACGGCATCGGAGCGGAGCCGCTTCAGGCCGACAAAAAGAAGGGCAAGTTCGCCATCAAGGCGCTGTCGAAAGAGGGCGGCATGTTTGTCCACTGGCGCGACGCCAACAGCGTGGAATTCGGCAGCGGCGCATCGCACTACACGTATCATCTGGACACGCAAAGGACCGACACGGCCAAGATCGCGCTGACCGAGCCTCGCGACGTGCCCAAGGGAATGGTTGCGTTGACCGGAGCGAAGATCATCACGCTTGAGAATCGGCGCGTAATCGATCGCGGCACCGTGGTCGTCAAGGACGGGCGCATCGCCTGCGTCGGCGAATGCAACACGACGGGCGCGACCCTCATTGACGCCGCCGGGAAGACCATCATCCCCGGCTGGATCGACATGCACGCGCATCATCATCGCGAAAACGCGGGCATGGTTCCTCCGCACGACTGGGAGAACGCGATCTATCTTGCTTATGGCGTCACGACCACGTTGGATCCCGCCCCTTGGTCGCAGAATGTTTTTTCGACCGCTGAATTGATCGAAGCCGGTCTCGTGCTGGGGCCGCGCGTTTTCGCGACTGGCGATCCGTTATACAACGGGGATGGTCCGCGGCAGAACGAGCTCACCAGCGCGGAGGTTGCCGAGCAAAACGTGAACCGTCTGGCGAGCTGGGGATCGGTCTCGATCAAGCAGTATCTTCAACCGCGTCGCGATCAGCGGCAGTGGGTGACTGAGGCGGCCCGCAAGCGCGGAATGATGGTGACCGCTGAAGGCGATTCGCTTGAATACAACATCGGAATGATTCTCGACGGGCAGACCGGGTTCGAGCATCCGATGAGCTATGCGCCGCTCTACAGCGACGCGGCGAAGTTTTTCGGAATGGCGCACGCCGTCTATTCGCCAACGTTCATCGTGGGTGGCGCCGGACCGTGGAATGAGGAATATTTCTGGCAGGAATCGGATGTCTGGAAGGACGAGAAGGCGCGCCGCTGGCTGCCGTGGCGCAATCTGATTCCGAATACCCGGCGCCGCATCTTGCGTCCCGCCACAGATTATAGTTTCCCGATGATCGCGCAAGGCCTGGCCGACATCATCGCGCAAGGCGGCTATGGAGCCATTGGATCCCACGGGCAGCAGCACGGCATCGGCGCGCATTGGGAAACGTGGATGGCTGCGTCCGCACTCGGTCCGATGGGCGCACTGGAAGTGGCCAGCCTGCATGGGGCGCATTTCCTGGGAGTGGAAAAGGACCTCGGCTCGATCTCCGTGGGCAAGCTGGGTGATCTGATGGTGCTCGACGCGGATCCGCTGGCCGATATTCGGAATACGGCAAAGATCGCGTACGTGATGAAAGCCGGCCGTGTCTGGCAGGCATCCACGCTTGATGAGGTATGGCCCGCGAAGAAACCGTTCGGCGACTACTACTGGGTCGACGGCAACGCTCTGCGATCAGACGATCGGTCGGTCGATTACTGGGACCGTCGCCGGTAGCGAGACACCAACCATCCTCTAGTTGAGAAGCTTCGGCGGCCGGCGTTTGTACTTAACGTCGGCTCGAAATTACCGCCGCGAAAGCGTGTTCCGGTACACTTTCCCAGCCTTCATCACGAACACGACTCGCCGTACGGCGGTGATGTCTTCGAGCGGATTGCCGTCAGTTGCAACCAGATCAGCCTGCATACCCGCCGCAATCGATCCGATCTGATCCGCCATTCCGAGCGATTCGGCCGCAATGGATGTCCCGCTTGCGATCACGTCGGCTGGACGTTCGTGTCCTTCCCTGACGCGATAGATGAATTCCTCCGCGTTGCGGCCATGCGCGCCCGCAACTGCGTCGGTGCCGAGCACGATCTTCACCCGATGCCGCCGCGCGCGAGGGACGATCTCGCCCAGCGTGAGAAGTAATTTCTCGCGGGTGGTCTTTTCTTCCGGCCCGCGTCGATATGCATCCAAGTTCTCGATGTAGTTGTGCGACACCAAGAAATTCGGGTCGAAGTAAATCCCACGCTGCGCCATCATTTCGAGCGTCTCGTCATCCAGGCCGTAGCCGTGCTCAATGGTCGTGACCCCGGCATGTACCGCGACTTTTTCTTCGGGAAGAAATCGCGCGTGCGTCACGGTGCGGAAACCTTGGGCGTGAGCTTCCGAAACGGCGGCTTCCATCTGCTCGTCCGTCATGATTGTTTCTGGCCCGCCGGTCGCGGCGAAGATCTTTACCAGGTCCGCTCCATCGGATTTCAATTTTCGAATTGCGGCGCGAATCGCTTCGGGATTGCCGGTCCGGTAATTGATCGGATTCATCGCTGTCAGGATGCGCGGTCCCGGGAGGACCCCTTTGTTGATCCGATCCCGCAGCAGCGCGTCCGTTGGTGCACCCACCGATTGCACCGTCGTAAATCCGCCTTGAAGCGTGACCCATGCGTTTTCGGCAGAATAGAGTACCAGCGATTCGCGGCTTTCGGCATTTCGATTGGTTATGTGGTGCGTATCGTCGAAATGCCAGTCCAGGTGGACGTGCGTATCGATCCAGCCGGGCATGACGGTCAGCCCTCGCAAATCGTAGGTCGACTTGCCGGCGCCCGCGCCCACGGATTCGATTCGCGAGCCGTTGACGACGATCTGTTTCCCTTTCACCGTACTGCCCTTGCCGTCAAGAATGGTGCTGGTTTGGAGAATCAGCCGATCCGGGAATCCCTGTCCAGGCGCGACACGGCAGGCGAGCAGCACGAACGCGGGAATGACACGCAAAAGCATGTTGCGGATTATACATGCTCCGCGCTCGCTCCGGGCTTCTGGTTCTAGCGCAGCGCTGTCTCCGCGGCTTCGACCGCTAGTCGCGAGCGAGCAAAGACTCGCCGGAATTCCAATCTGGAGTAACTGGTCGCGCACGTCGCGGAGAGATGGATCTTCTTCACGGGTCATGGGCCGACCAGGCCGCCGTGAAGATCGCACGATTTGTCGTGCTACGCCGCACTCAACTTGTTGCGGGAGATCACGACTCGCTCGCGTTGCAGCAGGAGCCGGAACGCCAGGCCGTGCGTGATCAGAAGAAGAGGCACGTAAGCGGCCAGGATAAAATAAGCGGCGCCCAACAGGCCTGGCGATTCTGGGAGCGATATGCGGCTACCCAGGTAAAACGCAAAAAGGAGGTCCGCCGCTCCGACGATATTGAACACCCACACCGCAAGAGTCCCAGCACGTGTGCCGAGCGCTGCCAGAGCGATCAAAGCGAGTATCGCCGTCGACAGATCGCCATAAGCCGCTGGCTGGGCGAAGGACGCGGGCAAATCGCGAGACACTACGCCCGGGACCACGAATGCCAACCCGAGAAATCTGAATCCGTGGAGCAAGAGAATCGGCTTCAGGTTTTCCGGTCTGGGGAGTTTCCGCAGCGCCGGCCAGATGTACAGCCAGGCTACTACGCCCCACGCGATCAATCCGAATACGGCGCTGATTCCGAACAAAACTGGAAATGGCATTGAAAACTCCTGCGTTACCGAGCGGCCCCGTCGCCGAGCAAGCCTGCCAGCGCGTTTCGCTCGCCTGACTGATATTTGCCGGCGCCGGCCGGCCTGTGACAGGATTACGAAGGATTGAATTTTGCGATGAAATCGGTCACAAAATCGCCTCGCGCGGCAAAGAGTTTATAGTGAGCGAAGTAGATCAGGAGCTTCGCGCTCTCATGATCGCGTATCAGGGCGGGTCGCTCGAGGCATTTCAGGAGATCTACGCCCAGCTAGCCGCGGGAGTGCGCCGGTACCTGCTGCATTTGGCTGGCGGCTCGGACATCGCCGACGATCTGCTTCAGGAGACTTTTCTCCAAATGCACCGTTCGAGAGCCGCGTACAACCCAAGCTACCCGGTGCGACCCTGGATCTTCGGTTTGGCGCGCAACGTTTTTTTGATGAGCCGGCGCGCGGCGCGTCAGCAGGCAAAGATGTACGAATCGCGCGAGGATCTGCCGGAATATCCTGTGGTGCCCGAAGCGGAGCGACTCGGCTCGCGCGACGAGATCCGCAGAGGTATGGCGAGTCTACACCCGGACCAGGCGGAAGCACTGCTGCTGCACCACGAGTGGGGCTTCAGTTTCGAGGAGATCGCGGGGATGCTGGGGATCAGCGCCGCGGCGGCTCGCGCACGCGCCAGCCGGGGAATGGCGGACCTGCGCGTGGCGCTGAACGGTTTTCAGAGGGCTCGCGCATGATGGAACGTTCACAGCGGCCGCCGGAAGCGTTAATGCGAGCGATCGCGCAGGATCTGAGGCCGGTCCGGCCGGCGCCGCAACCCCTGCAGCTGGCCTTGCGGATGGCTCCTCTTGCTTTACTGGTTTCGTCGGCCATTCTCATCGCGATCGGTCCGCGATCGGACTCCGGAATCCTGGGACCGCTTTTGACGTGGGGGGCGTCCGCGGCGCAATTCGTGTTGGCGATTGCTCTTGTGTGGATCGCGGCGCATGAAAGCAGACCGGCCGGCCGGCTGCCGCGACATATCATTTACTTCGCTGCGATCGCGGCGATGTTGACCGTCGTCTTTGTCACCTTGCTGACCTTCTCCAAAAGTCCAGCGAGCGTCATCTTGAATGCTCCGCCACAGGTGGAGGAAAAGCTGCGCGCATTTCCGTGGATCGTCGGATTGATATGCGGCGTCGGAAGCACAGTCGCCGGCGCTATCCTCGTACTCTTCTTCAGCAGGGTATTTCGAAGCTCGCTCGCGACGGGGCCGATGGTCGCGGGCGCACTCTATGGCGCAGGCGCGGGCCTCGCGATTAATGCCGGCTGGCGGATTGCGTGTCCGTTTTCCACGCCATGGCATGCGTTGGGGGCGCATGGATCCGCGATCATCGCGACAGTGCTCGTAGGAGCGCTGATCGGGCGCTTCTTGGGAAATCGTCAATCAGCGATTGTTCACAAAGATTGGTAAGACGCTGTTCATCGTGGATTCAGAAACGTCATCCAATCTTGATCTCCAAATCCCTTGCGTGTACTTGGCTGTCCGGGCGGACGGCCGGTTACTCGGCCAGCCCACCCTGGGCGCCACTCGAAAAGCGTTTCACTCACGGCATAATAAGGTGTGAATAGCCTTCCATCGAGCCGCCGCTGGAACCCTGCGACTTTCTTCCTCGTTCTGGCATTTTCTACGGTAAGCGTCATCGCGCAAGCGCCACAGCGATCGGCGAGCGTGCATCCTGACTTTGAGGGCGCCTGGAGTTCCGCGACCGCCATTCCCCTCGAGCGTCCCGCCCGGCTGAAGGATCAAGCGTTCTACACGCCCGAACAAGCAGCCCAATTGCAAAAAAAAACGCGCGGCGCGGATGACGATCCGCTCAGCCGCTTGGAGACCGGTTCGCTGATGCTGCCCAGCCTGCGGACGTCCATCATTACCGATCCTCCCAATGGCTTGCTTCCCAGCCTCACTCCAGCAGCGGCCGCCATTAAGCGGGATCGCCTGAAACGCCTGGCCAATCCGGCCGTGGCGACGGACATGGGGCTCCAGGATCGATGCCTGCTCTTCCCAACCTCCGTGCCGCCGATGATCCCGTACCGCTACAACAGCAATTATCAAATCGTTCAGACCGGGGATGCGGTTATGGTGCAGGCGGAAATGATCCACGAAACGAGAATCATCCGGCTCGATCGCAGCTCGCATCTGCCGTCGAATCTCAGGCATTGGCTGGGCGATTCCGTGGGGCACTGGGAAGGCGCTACGCTGGTGGTGGACACAACCAACTTCAACGATGCTGGCGGCTTCTACGGGGACGCCGGCGGAATGTATGGCTGGGACCGCAACATGCACGTTGTGGAACGCTTCAGTCTGCTCGACGCCAATACGATTCTCTATCGCTTTGAAGTGGAGGATTCTACCGCCTACACGCAGCCCTGGAAGGGCGAACTGACCATGACGCGGATGTCAAAACCGCCTTATGAGTACGCCTGCCACGAGGGCAATCGGGATTTACTCAATACCCTGAAACTCTCAGCGCCGGAGCCGCAGTAAGAAAGGGCTCGGCTGAAGTGCCCCTCCGAAGTTATAGAAGCCACGCTTCGTGGACGCAGCCAACGATACCAGAAAAAAAGCGCGCTAACGTTCCCTCACGCAGCGCGCCGTCAACACCAGCTTTCGATTCGTGGATGACCCGCCCTTTTTTTAGAACACAAATTTGAGGCCAAATTGAACCAGCCGCGGCGCAACGCTCATCGAGGTGATCTGGCCGAAAGAACTGCTGTTGACTGTCGTCCCGGGGTTGGTAAAGTTCGGGTGATTGAACGCGTTGTAAAATTCGGCGCGGAACTGGATATTGGACGCCTCCGTCGGTCCGGGCGTCTTGAATGTGCGGCCCAGCGAGAAGTCGGCGGCGCTTTCGGGCGGACCGAGCACGATGCCGACGCCACTCGAGCCCCATCCATAACCATTGCCGATTGCCACGGGAGCGCAGTTAAGCGAGTTGATGTTGAAGTAGTTGTTGAGTTTGGTATCGACGGCGCCCGGATTGACGATACTGCCGTAGTTAAACCCCGGGCACATCTGTGCGCGAGATGTACCGCCGAAAATGTTCGTGAAAGCGCCGTTGGTGAAGGTCAATGGATTGCCGGACTGCACGGTGACCACGCCTGAAAGCATCCATCCGTTTCGCAGAGCGCCAGTGAAGCCCTTTCCGCTCGAAGGCGCTTGCCAGACGAAGTTGCCGACGATGCGATGCGGTGTTTCATACGACGCAGGGCCGTACCCGTTCAGCGGATGGAGCGCGTCGCCAGAAACGCCGCCGGTGCCGGGGAAGGTCCCATTGCCGGTATCGTCGGTGAGCGTCTTGCTGAATGTGTACGCGATCTGGCCCTGCAGGCCGCGGCTCATCCGCCGCTGCACGACTACTTGCAGCCCGTTGTAGTTTGAAATGAAAATTTCCTGCGCCAGACTGATCGTGGAAAAGCCAAGATAAGATCGCCGCGCATTGATGTTGGCGGCGGCCGTGGTCGGACCGGTGAAATTCGACGCGAGAGAAGACGCGGGATTCACGGCTAGACCAGCCTGATTGATATTCTGCGTTCCTTCAAGATGCGTGCTCTTGGTGCCTACGTATCCGACTTGAACCATAGTGGACGGGCTGAACTGATACTGCACATTGCCACTGTACTGCTGCACTGTGGGAGGAGTGAAAACCGGGCCGGGCAGGTTGAGCGTCAATTGAGAGCTTTGCGTCCGAGGGAGAAAGGTCGGATAATCGGACGCCAGCGGCGGCGCCGAAGGCGGCCATGGATTCTGGAACGTGCCGGCCGCCGCGAGTGTAGCCGAGTTCGATTGCGAAATTTCGAACGGCGGGTCGCCCACGAATTGATAGGCATCGTTGGCGGACGTTCGAGCGTAATAGATGCCGTAGCCGCCGCGGATCACGAGGTGGGGTCTGGCATTCCAGCTAAAGCCGACGCGCGGTCCGACGTTGCGGTAAGAGACTGGATTTTGGGCAAAAGTATTGTTGCGATTCACGGCAACGCCGGCCGGCGGGGTGCCGAAATGCGATACGTAATTTGCCGGGACGATGAATCCGGTGTACAGATTTCCGCTGGCCGGGAAATCATTGGTTGCCAGCTGCGGCCAGAAAGCGGCGAATTTTCCCTTGTCATCCGAGATCTGACCGTACGCATCCCAGCGCAGTCCAACGTTGATGGTCAGCGTACGGCTCGCGTGGATATCGTCCTGGAAATAAAGTGCGTAGTCTGTCTCCCTGAATTCCTTTTCGGCGTCTCCGCACAGACTGCGAGCGCTGGAAAGATTGCTGAAAGCGCTGCCGTTCTGCGCGGCGCTCATCCCGAGCAGGAAATCCGGGAAGGTCGAAAACCCGATGGTGCCGCGCGTGGTTTCGGGATCGGCGAAGGGCAGGGTGGTCCGTTCGGTATCGAATCCCATTTTGATGTTGTGCCTGCCGTGAATCCAGGTGAACTGATCCCCCAGCTGGTAGCCTTTGGTGTTCGCCACCTGGCCGTCATTGAATGTGCCGCCGAGCGCGAACGTTCCAGAAACCGAGATGATCGGCGAAATGGGCTGCGAGCTGCACGACGGGACCATGCCGAGCTGCGCGTTGGTAATCGGATACAGACTCGAAACCAGTCCGTAGATCCGATGGTAGCCGGCGCTAAACTGATCGATCATCGTGGGCGAAAAAATGTAGCTGTACTTCAGCGCAACGTTGGTATTCTCGTTGAGATTGGTGGCCGGAGCGCCCGGCAGGTCGGCGGTGCTGAAGGCGGAATATGTGTAATCGCGAGCCCAGAAGTAGCGCTCGCTGAATTTCTGCTTGGGCGTGGGGGTGAAATCGATGTTCCCCAGCGCCTGATCTTCGTTGAACGTGGAGGGAAGCGAGAAGGAAGAGAATCCCCCGGTATTCACGCTGCTTGGCTGAAGGACCACCTGCGGCGCCGGAATCAGATAAGAGCCGTCGGGCAATTTCGTATTCAGAAGAGTGAGCGCGACAGGATTGATATTCGATCCGTCCGGCGCGATCTTGGCACCGCCTTGCTGGCCGGCCTGACCGCCGAATTCCGCTCCTAG
>JADMIO011285657.1_pt1 | contig 19972 bp, 13 predicted proteins | sample 8958161 | NCBI WGS metagenome assembly JADMIO01 (sample SAMN16585339, study PRJNA669376) | soil metagenome | isolation source: Crop rotation soil | place: USA: Cullars Rotation, Alabama | collected 2011
GGTGGCGGCCGTCGCCGTTGAAAGAGCTTGAGCGACGGCCAGCAGAAAAGCAGCCGTCACGATCAAACCCGCCGTAGCGGATCGGCGCAATCGCAAAGTCTTCATCGCTCCACCGTGTAACTCATGTCATCGAAGTACACTTCGCACCACTTGCTGTTGGCCCACTGCATGTTGCACAGGCCGAACCGGTCAAAGGTCGCGCCCCGTTCCTTGTCGCCCGGCTGAAGCGCAGCGGTGACGGTCTGGTCGCCCATGGTGAAGCGGATCTCGCCCCGTCCGCCTGCGCCGGCGGGGTCGTACTCGAGCGTCCAGTCGTACTGCGTGCCGTCCGGGCGGAAGTTGGCCTGCTGGCCGATTCGTTCCTTCGTCCCCTCCGACGTGCCGTACATCGGCTGGAACAGCCGCCCCGTCTTGGAGTAGCTGTCGAAGTAGACGCCGACGAAGTTGTGCAGCGGCCAGCCCTGGCCCTTGGAGTTGAACCAGCCCAGGGAGAACGTCGAGTCGATGGAGAACTCTTTGGCGGCGAACTTGCCGCGGGCGACGAGGTGGTCGTTGAGCGTAAGCTTCCCGGTCCGCCCGCCGTAGGACGCCTTGAACGGGTCCTCGCTGGGGTTGCAACTGTAGAGCCGCCCGCCGATCTCGCCCTTGCCCTTGCCGCCGGCGTAGTTGGTGGGGCTGAAGCCGAAGTCGTTGTAGGCGTACTGCGCCGGCTCGCGGTAGCGCTGGTGGTTGCCGCTCCCGTTCCAGCCGGGGTCCCTGGCGAAATCCTCGGCCTGCCCGTCGATCGTCAAATCGTCGAAGTAGGCGACCAGCTCCTTGCCCGGGATGCGGGGCGTGAACACGCCGAAGCGGTTGAATTTCGCCCCCGCCTTCCGGTGCCCGTCCGCCAGCTTCAGCCGCGTCTCGTTGCCGTCGAACGTGAACACGACCTCGCCCGCGCCGCCGGCGCCGGACGGGTCGTACGCCACCGACCAGTTGTGTTTCGAGCCGTCGGGCGGCACGCGCAGAAGGTCGGACGACTTCAACTCGCGGACGTTCTTCTCCTGCGCGCCGCCGGCGGCGTTCACGAAAGCGCCGCCGGCCTGGTAGGCGCCGGTCCCGTAGGTCACCTCGATCAGGCAGCCGTCGGGCTCGTTGGAGGTCTGCAACCGAAACCCGACGAAGTTCACCGGCCGCCAGATCTGGTCGCCGGGGGCGTCGTTGAACCAGCCGACGTACACGTTGGTGCTGGTGTGCCAGCCGGCGATCGACTGTCCCTTCAGGACGCACAGGCTGCCGGAGGCGCTGAGCTGGTCTTCAAACGACTTTGGCGAGATCGACTTGCCGTACCACGCGGGACGGAGTCCCGCACCGAACTCGCCGCCGATCTCGCCGCGAGCCTTGCCGGCGTGGTTGGTCGCGCTGTAGCCGAAGTTCTGAATGACCAGGGGCGGGTTCTTCGGGGCCTGGCGGTTGTTGTGACCGTCCCAGCCGGGGTCGCGGTCGAACGCCTCGGTCCTGGTGGTCGGTTTCGTCGCGGCGCGTTCCGCCGCCGCCCGAGCGGCCACCGCAGCCACGAGCGCCAACACGACCACCGCGATCGCCGCCCGCGCTGCGCCTTGCGCCATCTGCATGGAACCTCCCGCGCTTCTCCAATGCGACGGCTGCCCTTGCGGCAGCCGTCGACTTCACCGCCCGGCGGTGTATCGCAGGTCGTCGAAATAGATCCGGACCATCCCGCCGCCGCCGCTCGGGAAGAAGCCGAACCGGTCGAACCGGGCGCCTTCCTCCTTCGTCCGCCGGTCCAGGGTCAACGTCGCCGTCGCCTCTCCCAGGGTGACGGTCAGCGTCCCGTTGCCGTCCGCGCCGGCCGGGTCGTACTTCAGCGTCCACTGGTAGGACTGGCCCGGCGCGGGGCGCGGCGCCCGGTCGACGTTGTTGAAGATCCGCCGCGTTCCCTTGTCGGTGATGACCGCCGGTTGCAAGCACCGGCCGAGGCGGCTTGGCCCGGCCAGGTATACGCCGAGGAAGTTGTCAGACTTGTCGAGGTGTCCTTCCTGCTGCTTGCCGTTCTTCAGGTGGTGCGGGATGTCGCGCTGGGAGCTGTTGAACCACCCGAAGGCCATTTCCGAATCGGGCGAGCCGACCAGCAGCGTCAGTCGCCCGCTGGCTTCCAGCGGGTCGTTCAGCGTCAGCGGGCCGATGCGGTCGGCGTAGTAGCCATAGGCCTTGGTCAGCCGCCAGAAGGTGCCACCCATCTCCCCGGGCGAACCGCCGGCCAAGTGCGTCTCGGGGCTGAAGCCGAAGTCGTGGTAGCCGGTGGGGAGGTCCTCGGCGTAGTGCTGGCGGTTGCCCGAGCCGTCCCACTTCGGGTCCTTCGCGAAGTCCTCGCTCTTGCCGTCGTACTTCAGGTCGTCGAAGTAGACCTTCACCGGGTTGCCCTCCTTCATCCCGGCGAGCAACCCGAAATGGTCGAAGGTGGCGCCGGTCTGCTTGAACCCCGGCGGCAGGTCGACCACGAACGTCTTGCCGTCGTAGTCCGGCCGGCCGACCTTCGGGCCGAACATCGCGCGCTGCTCGGCCGGCAGCGCATCGGCGGCGGCCTGGAGCTTCGCGTCGAGCGCCCGCGTCGTCTCGTCGCTGCGCAGGGAGCGGAGGGTGAACTGGAACTGCCCGTTCCCGCCGCCCGCCTGCGGGTCGTACGTCAGGGTCCACTCGTACGGCGTGTGCGGGTGGAGCGGCGAGGGGCGGAAGCGGCCCGGGATGTAGGGCGTCACGAACGTCCCGCAGAACTCGTTCTTCTGGTTGCTCATGCGGACGGCCAGCCGCCCGCCGTCACGCTCGAAGTCAAAGTTCAGCCCCAGCCCGTTCTTCGGCCGCGCGTTGCCGACCTCCTGTTGGGCGAGGAACCACCCGAACCAGATCCCGCCGCCGCCGCCCATCGGGTCGAACGAGAACTTCCCCGACGCGGTCAGCTTGTCGTTCAGGGTCTTGACCGGAATCTTGTCGGCGTAGAACGCCTGCTGGGTTGCGCGGAAGACTTGCCCCCCGAGTTCTCCCGGTTGCCCGCCGGCGTGGGCGGTGGGGCTGTAGCCGAAGTCCTGCACTACTTCGCGAATCGCGCCCGCGTCGGGCTTCATCCGGTTATTGAACGCGTCCCACCCGGGGTCTTGGTCGAACGATTCGGTCCTGACGTGCGGCTCGCGCGTGTCCGCTGCGAGTGCGAAGGGCGAGGCAATCTGGACGCCCGCCAAGACCGCGAGCATGGTTCCGAACAACCGCTGCATGGATTACTCCTGCCGAACCGTGTAAGTCAAGTCGTCGAGGTAAATCACTTGGCCGTTCCCGTCCACCCAGTTCGAGACGATCCCGAACCGGTTGAACCGCGCGCCGCCGGCGCGGTGACCCTCGGCCAAGTCCAGGGTCGCGGATTGGCCGTCCAGCGTGATGGTGACTTGTCCCTTCCCGCCGGCGGCGGCGGGGGAGTACTCCAAGCTCCAGTCGTGCGAGCGGCCGTCGGCGTTGAGGCGCGGACAGTTGGCGATCGGGTTACCGGGGTTGCCGCCGCCCTGGTCGCCGTTCAGGCGGTACGTGGGGTGGAAGAAGAACCCTTCGCGGGCCGGGCCCTTGATCGCGACGCCGAAGAAATCCTTGGGCAGGTAGTCGGTCCAGCTCCGCGGTGATTTCGGGGAGCTGGGGTTGATGGTGACGCTCTCGGGGACGCGGAAGAAGCCGATCAGCACCGAACTGTCGGTGACCGCCCGGCGGACCGTGATCTTGCCGGACGCCCGCAGGGGGCGCTCGAGGCTCAGCGGCTCGAGCCGGTCGCCGTAATAATTCAGACCATCGGGCAACCGGACGTCGCCGCGGAACACCAACCCGCCCAGCTCCCCGGCCGCCTTGCCGCCGGCGAAATGGGTCGGGCTGTAGCCGTAGTCGGACAGCGGCCGGACGTCCCGCGTCTGGTACTCCCGGCGGTTGTGAAAGCCCTCCCAACGCGGGTCCTTCGTCAGGTCCTCCGGTTCGCCGTTGACCGTCACGCGATCGAGCCAGATCTCGGCCTGGGCGTCGGCGTGCTTCATGACGTTCAGCAGGCCGAACCGGTTGAACGTCGCGCCGTCGAGCTTGTGGCCCGGGTCGAGCTTCGTGACCGTCGTCTCCCCGTCGAAGGTTGCCGTAATGGTCCCGCCGCCGTCGTTGCCGGCGGGGTCGTACTTCAGCGACCACTCGTGCACGGCGTCGCCGCTGGCAAAGCCCTTGGGTTCCGGTTTGCCCGGACCGGCGGAGGTGAAGTGACTGCTGCCGGCGCGGAAGCGGCTGGTGTCGTACTCCTCATACGCGAAGAACGTGTCGCCCCGGCCCTGGAGGCGGAGCACGATGCTGTTGGGCGTCCGCCACTGGTTGGCGGTTTCGGCGTTGAAGAAGCCGATCAGCGCCATGCCCGACCCGCGCTTCCAGACCAGCCTGCCCGACGCCGTCAGCGCGTGGTCGAGCGTCTTGGTCGGGATCTTCTTCGCGTAGTACGCCGGTTCAGCGGCGATCGTGATGGCGCCGCCGATCTTGTGCCCCGAGTACCCGAAGTCCTGGCGGACCCTCTTCGGCTTGGCGGCCCTGTTGTTGTGCCCGTCCCAGCCGGGGTCGTGGTCGAACGTCTCGGTCTTCGTGTCGCCCTTCGCGGCGGCCGGCGCGGCTTTGGGCGACTGTCCGCGGGCGATCCGCGGCAGCAGCATGGCGGCGACCAACAGCAGCGTCGCGACTCCCCTCGTCACAGTCATGGCCGGCCTTGCTCCTTTCGCGCCACGGCGGCGGCGCCGATGCCGTACACGTAGCCGTCGTTGCAGGAGACGACGACCTGCGGTTTGCCGTCGCCGGTCACGTCGGCGATGGCGACGCTGCTGGTGTAGTTCGGCAGCGTGAGCTTCCACTTCACGGCCCCCGCGGCGGCCTCGCCCGGTGCCTGGCCGACGGCGAACACGTCGCCGGCGACGGTGAAGACGCACTCGTCACGGCCGTCGCCGTCGATGTCCGCGACGGCCGGCTCCGTCGGCTTCTCTCCCGGCAGCGGCAGCCGCCACTTCAGCGCCCCGGTGGCGGCGTCGAGGCATTGCAGCTCGCGCTTGCCGCCGATCTTCACGCCCGGCACGAACAAATCGAGCCGCCCGTCGCCGTCGGCGTCGCCGGGCACAACCCGCACGTCGCTGCCGTAGTTGGGGTGGCGCGGGTCCTTCGGGTCGAAAGGCGTCCGCCAGACCGTCGTCCCGTCGAGCCTCAGCAGCGCGATCGTGTTGACGTTGCGGTAGAGCACCTGCGTCGTCCCGTCGCCGAGGAAGTCGTACGCGACACTGGACCCGTAGTACGGGTCGCCCGGCAGCAGGTCGCGCGCGTGCTTCTTGAGTAGCAGCTCCCCCGTCCGCCCGTCGGCGACGCAGAAGACGTCCGGGTAGTTCGTCAGTACGTCGTCGCACCCGTCGCCGTTGAAATCGAAGATCGTGAACAGGGTCGTGCCGAACTCGCGGTCGTCGGTCGAGTGACTGCGGAACCACATTTTCGCACCTGTACGCCCGTCGAGCAGGGATGTCTCCGCGCCGACGCGCCGCAGCTCGACCAGCAGGTCCGTCTGCCCCGGCCGGACGAACTCGCCAGCTTGCCAGTAGAGCAGCCCGGGCACGTTCCACGGCGGGGGGTCACCGGGGAAATCGCTGAAGTCTTGGTGCCAGAGCTCCTTGCCGTCGGCGTTGATGACGGCGATCCGCGCGCAGTCGCCGGGGCCGCGCGTCGCCACGACGGTTTGAAGTGAGCCGTCGCCTCGGAGCGGGGCGAGAAGCGCCCCCTCGTTGAAGTTGTTGCTCGTCATCGCCCGCCCGGGGACGCGCCAGAGGCGCTGGACCGAGCCGTCGGGTTGCGGGCGGATCGCCTCGGTCGTCTCGTTGCTCCCCTGGACGATGACGGTCGGCGGTTCGCCGGGGCGCAGCCGGCCGACCACCGGGGGCGACGAGGGCTCCGGTGCGAACTGCGAATGGATCACGCTGACGTCCATGCCGTCGGCCGCCAGGGTCGCATGCTCGTCGGAGGTGCTCGTGCGGAACAGGACCTTCGCGGCGGCCGCGGCGTCGGCCTGCCCGGCGGGGGTGTAGATGGACAGGGCCCGCAGGTGGGGGCCGGTCGCGTGCGCGACCGGGCGGACCGTGCCCTTGCCGTCGTGCTGCCAGCACGTCAGCTCGTTGGCGTCGCTCGAACCGTTGCCCGCCTTTCGGGTGAAGAAGACCGGTCGGCCGCCCGGCTCGAGCGGCTCGCAGAGGACCGTCCGGCGGGGGAGCGACGCGCCGCTGTTCACGCTCGGCGGGAACCCGGGCAGGTCCCACGTTTCGAAGGTTCCTTCGGTGAGTTCCCAGACGGGCCGCAGCTCGCCCCCCTTGACCGAGAACGCCGCCAGCGGCGACGGCTCCGGCCGCCGCACGCCCGTCTCGGTCTTCGTGCACAACAGCTCGGCCACGCCGTCGCCGTCGAGGTCGCGCGCGCCGGCCATGAACCAGCCCGGCAGGTCGCGCTTCACCTTCCCGGTCATCGCGTCCAGCACGAGCACGTGCCAGCGCAGGTCGCGCGAGTGGTTGAAGACGCTGACGAGCAGGTCCGGGCGCCCGTCGCCGTCCACGTCCTGCACCGGCAGCGGGTTGACGGCCAGGCGCACGGTGTCGGCGGCGTCGGGCATGTGGATGCCCGGCTGGTGCAGGTCCCAGCGCCACAGCCGCTGGAGCTTCCCGTCGCGCCAGCCCATGACGGCGATGTGGTGGACGAAGTCGTCCACGATGACGAACTCGTCCGGCCCGGTGTTGTCCAGGTCGACGGCGCCGAACCACCCGTACGCCCGCCCGCCCAACTCCGGCGATTCGCTTTCCAGCTTGAACGGCGCCTGGGCCGTGAGCTTGCCGGTCTGGGCGTCGAGGAGGGTGAGCTTGTACCAGGGGAGCATGGCGACGTCGGTCCGCCCGTCGCGATTGAAATCGCCGAAGATCGGCTCGGCGACCCAGATCAGCGAATCGGTCGTCGTCTTCCACTTCTCCCGCCACCGGCCGGCGTCGCGAACGCTCAGGCTCACCGTGCCGAGGTACGGTTCGCGGTCGGGGTAGTTGAGCGGGGCGCAGTCGATGCGTTGCAGGCCGGGCACGTCGCTCAAAACCTTGCCAAGCTTCGTGTTGTAGGGCTGGTTGATCGAGTCTGATGTCGGCTGGCCGTTTTGGTCGAGGTCGTACAGCGGTGGGGCGGCGCTCATCTCCGCGAGCAGCCGTTCCCGAGAGGTGCCCGGGACCAGCACATCCTCCGTCGGGAGCGTGACCTGGTGCTCGCCCGCCTTGAGCGTTGCCGCCAGCAGCGTCTCGCGCGCCGACACGCGATACTTCCACGCGATGGCCGGCGTGACGATGTCGCCCTTGAGCATCGACCGACCGCTGAGTCGTCGGTCGCCGCGCGACTCCCACCACTGGCCCACCCGCGTCGGCAGCGGGGCGCGCTCCGTCGCACCGGCCGGCGCCGTGGCGGGCGCGGGTGCGGGCGCCGTGGCGGGCTCAGAGGCGGGCGCGGCGGCGGCGGCGGCGGCGGCGGCGGTCACGAGCGCGACCATCGCCAGCGCGATCATGACCCCCGCGGCTCTCGCTGTGTGCTGCACTATTGCTCCCGTGCGAACGTGGCACCGGCGCCCGGCCGAGCCGAAGCTTGGCCCATTACTGCGCCGTCCACCCGCCGTCGACGCAAAGGCACGCGCCCGTCACGTAGCTGGAGGCGTCGGAGGCGAGGAAGATCGCGGCCCCGCCCAGCTCCTCCGGGTTGCCGCTGCGGCCCATCGGGATCTTCTTCGCCAGCATCTCCGCCACCTCCGGCCGGGCCAGCGCGGCCGCGTTCATCGGCGTGTTGAACGACCCCGGGCAGATCGCGTTCACCTGGATGTTCAGCGGCGCCCACTCCAGCGCCAGCGACCGCGTGAGCTGAAGCACCGCGCCCTTGGTGGCCGCGTAAGCGGCCTTGCCGTTCGAGCCGACCAGCGAGTAAACCGAGCCGATGTTGATGATCTTGCCGGACCGCCGCCGCGCCATGTCCCGCCCGGCCGCCCGCGCGCAGTACATCGCGCCGGTGACGTTGACGCGGAACACGTCGTCCCAGTACGCGTCGTCCGCCTCGAGCATCGCGTCCTTGCGCACGGTGCCGGCGTTGTTGACCAGGATGTCGACCTTGCCGAACTCCGCGACCGCGCGGTCCACCATGGCCTCGACCTGCTCGCGCCGCGCCACGTCCGCCTGCACCGCGACGACGCGACGGCCGGTCTCGCTCGCGATCGAATCCGCGGCCTGCTGCACTTCATCGAGGTGGCGGCTCGAGATGACGACGTCCGCGCCCGCGCCGGCCAGCGCGCGGGCCACCGCGGCGCCCAACCCCTTGCTGCCGCCGGTGACGAGGGCGGCTTTGCCTTTGAGACTGAACAGGTCGAGTCCCACCGCGGTTGCTCCCACAGGCCCCGATTAGTGCGCCGAGCAAATATAGATATTGCCCTTGATTTATCGCTAAAACCGGCGAACATCAAGCCCGCGTCACGCGGAGGAGCGAAAAGATGCGCTGGACACGCTGCCTGACCGTCCTCGCTCTGCTCTCCCTCACACCCCCGGCAACGCGCGGTGCGGCCAACGGGAAGAAGCTGATCGAGTGGGGCTTCGACCAGCCCGACACCGGTTTTCTCCGCCAGCACATCGGGCAGATGGAGGCGACCACGCCGTTCGACGGCACCGTCTTCAGCGTCAACACCGACCACGGCAGCGTGTTCACCGACGCCTATTGGGGCGCGGAGACCATCACCTCGGCCCAGTTGACCAACGCGCTGGCCGACCTGCGGGCGACGCCGTTCAGGAAGTTCACCGACAACTTCCTGCGGCTCAACGTCACCCCCTACGGACCCTCGGGCGGGATCGACTGGTTCGACAACTTCGGCGCGATCACCACCAACAGCCTGGCGGCGGCGCAACTGGCCAAGGCCGGCGGCGCCAAGGGCGTCATCATCGACACCGAGCAGTACACGCAGCAGATCTTCAACTACGCCGCCCAGCGCGACGCCAGGACCAAGTCGTTCGCCCAGTACGCCGCCCAGGCCCGCCAGCGCGGGGCCGAGATCATGCAGGCGTTCCAGCAGGGCTACCCCGACCTGACGCTGTTCCTGTCGTTCGGCCACAGCATGCCGGGGCTCCAGGCCGCCAACGAGCCGTCGAACCTGCCGCGGGTGGGCTACGGGCTGCTCGCGCCGTTCCTTGACGGCATGTTCGACGCCGCCGTGGGAAAGACGAAAATCGTCGACGGGTTCGAGCTGGGCTACCCGCTCACGGTCGCGCGCGACACCGCCGACCGCATCGAGTGGGCCATGAATTACATCCACGACAAGGGCAAGCACCCCGATTGGTGGAACGTGCTGCCGGTCGTCGGCACCGACCACGACAAGTACGCCGACCACATCTCCGCCGGCTTCGGGACGTTCCTCGATTACGGCGCGTGGGACCCGAACCGCACGGACAACTGGTTCACGCCGGCCGACCTGGAGGCGACGCTGCGCACGTCGCTGAACTTCGCGGACGAGTACGCGTGGCTGTACTCCGAGCACCCGCGGTGGTGGACGGTGGCCGACACCGGCATCCAGGGGCTGTCGCAGCCGTACATCGACGCCGTGCGCAACGCGGTGCCGGAGCCGGCGGCGGGCGCGGCGCTGCTGGTGGCGGCCGCGGTGGCGGCGTGCGGGACGCGTCGCAACCGGAGGCGCGAGACGATCGGGCGGCGGGCGGGCGCGTCGCGGGGCGCCGCCGCGGGTGGAAGGGGGTGACCTGATGGGCAGCAGGCTGGGGAGAGGGAAAGCATTCATCTTCGCCGTCGTCGCCGTCCTGGTCGCCGGCGCGGCGGCGCGGGCTTCGACGCTCGTGACGGAGACGTTCAGCTCGAACACGGACCTTGCCGGCTCCGGCTGGGAATCGCTGAACAACCGTTCCTCGCCGCAGAACTTCGGCTGGTCGAACACGGACAACACCGGGAGCAGCGTCAACCCGCCGGTCAGCGGCACGGCGACGGGCGCGGGCGAGCTGGGCGGGACGGTCACCCGCGCGGGCTCGCCGGCCAGCTTCTACGCCTACAACGTCGGCAGTGTCGACCCGACGGTCGACGACATCGACGCCCGCGGCGTGATCCGCTACAGCAGCGGCAGCGGGGGGTTCAACCTCGGCTATTTCCGCGGGGCGTCGTCGTACGGGAGCGGCGGAAACGCGGTCAACTTCGTCGGCTTCTTCTTCGACGACGCCCGCAACGCCTACGCCACCGTGTTCGATGCCAACGGCAGCCGCTCGCGCGACGATTCGCCCTACGACCTGGTCGCCGGGCAGACCCACGCGTTCCGGATGCAGTACAAGACCAATGGGTTCAACCCCGACACGCTCGTGCTGACGCTGGACGGGAACGTGTTCACGATGGGTCTCGGCCCGATCACGCCGCCGCCGCTGCTGCCGTTCACCCACTTCGGCATCCTCCCCACTTCCGCCGCCGGACCGTCCGCGCAGATCTGGCTGGACGACCTGACCTTCACGACCAACCCCGCCGTCCCCGAGCCGGGCGCGCTGGGCGTTTTGGGCGCGATCAGCATGGCGGCGCGGCGGCGCGGGCAACGGGAACGACGAAGGGTGGTACTTCGCGCATGACGACCATGAGAATCCTCGCGCTCATCGGCATCCTGGCGATGAGCGGCGGACCTGTGCGCGGTGCGGAGGAGGCGTCGGGTGGGCCGCGCGTCCTCCAGGATCATCACGGGACGGTCAAGTCGCTCGCGTTCAGCCCGGACGGGCGGCTGCTGGCCAGCGGGAGCCGCGACAAGACGATCAAGCTCTGGGACCCGACCTCGGGCAAGTTGCTGCGGACGCTCGACGGCCACACCGCCGACATCTACTGCGTCGCGTTCTCGCGCGACCAATCGCTCCTCGCGAGCGGCGCCGACGACCACACCGCCCGCCTCTGGGACGCCAAGGCGTTTCAGCCGCTGCGCACCCTGTCCGGCCACGACGACACCGTTTGGTGGGTCGCCTTCAGCCCCGACCAGAAGCAACTGGCGAGCGCCAGCTCGGACCTTACGGTCCGGCTCTGGGACGTGCGGGGCAGCGGTCCCAATCGCGTCCTCCGCACGAACCACACGGCGCGGATCAAGGGCGTGGTGTGGCTCAACGCGACGACGATCGCCACCGCCAGCAGCGACAAGACGATCCGCTTCTGGGACGTCGCGACCGGTCAGCAACAGGCCGTTCTGGAAGGCCACACCGGCGGTATCGAGACGCTCGCCCTCTCGCCCGGTGGCGACCTGCTCGCCAGCAGCGGCGAGGACGCTACCGTCCGGCTGTGGGACGTCGCGCAGCGGAAGTTGCTCCGCACGATGGAAGGTCACGTCGGCGAGGTGAACGCCGTCACCTTCTCGCCCGACGGGCGGACCGTCGCCAGCGGCTGCAAGGACAAGACCGTCAAGCTCTGGGACGTCGCCTCGGGCCAGTTGAAACGCACCCTCACCGGTCACACCGGACGCATCGAATCGCTCGCCTTTTCGCCGGACGGCAAGACCCTCGCCTCGGGCGGCGGGGGCGGCGACACGTCCGTGCGACTTTGGAATCTCGCCGCGGAGTCGCGGTAGCCCCGCGACATCCGCGTACAGAAGGAGTTCAGGATGAAGTCAGCTCTCGTCGTTCTCCTCTCGCTCGTTGTTTCGCTGGTCGCACCCGTGCCGGTGCGGGCGGACGATCCTTTGACGCAGGTCCACCAGGACTTCAACAGTGACCCCGGATGGGAATCGGTCAACAACCGTGTCGTGGCCTCTGACCCGCCGACCATCAAGCAGGACTTCGGCTGGTCCCAGACCGACCACCTCGGCCAGGGCAGCCCGGGCGGCGAGATCGGCGGGAAGATCTGGCAGTCCAAGACCCCGGCCTACTACGCCCTCCCGCTCAACCACCCGTTGAGCTTCAAGGACAAGTTCTCCTTCTCCTGCCGGATCGCGTTCATGCCGACCGGCGGCGGGGGGGCGGCGTACCTCGGGTTCTTCAACCACAAGCTCCAGGGCTGGCGCATCTGGAACTCGATGGCCGTCCGGCTCGGTGGCGAGACGGGCGGAACCGCCGCCTTCGGCGCCGACTCGATGAACGGCCTGTGGCAGGCCGTCGGCGGCACCGAGGGCTACCTCCACGTCCCCGTCGACGGCAAGCCCCACCTGCTCCGCTTCTCCTACGACCCCGACGCCGTCCCCGCCGAGTGGACTGACACGAAGCTCCGCGGCTACCTCACCAGCAGCCGCCAGACCACCGAGCAGATCCTCGAGAAGGCGAAGAAGTCCGAGCCCGACCTGACCAAGGAGCAACTCGAGAAGCGGCTCGAGGCCGCCCACGCCGAGGGGCTGATCTACTACCTCCAGCGCACCGGCCACGAAAGCGTCATCGGCTTCACCAGCTGGTCGGGCCGCTTCTGGGGGTTGCGGGAGGGGAAGAAGGAGCCGCTGCAAGGCGCGATGATCATCCAGCTCGATGACGGCAAGGCGTTCAAGTTCTTCATCAGCAAGTCCGGCCGCGACAGCGAAGTCGCCATGGACCGGTTCGGCCTGTTCAACCTCCAGCTCTACCACCAGTACATCGACCTGTACCTGACAGACCTCACGGTCAACGACCACAAGGTGGACCTGAGCAAGGACCCCGGCTGGGAAGCCCGCGGCAACCGCGTGCAGTTCGTCGAGCAGGACTTCCAGCGGCAGAACTACGGCTACAGCGAGACCAACTGGGCCGGCAAGCAGATCGGCGAGGTCGGCGGGATCTTCAGCAGCGCCGAGAACCAGGACCCCATCACCGGTTACTACGGCGACGACATCGGCAAGCTCACCCTCGACGACCCGCTCTCCTTCTCCGGCAAGGTCTGCTTCGCCGAGGATTCCACCGACGCCGGCATGCAGATCGGCTTCTTCAACTCCGCCGACATGAAGCACACGCTGCCCCCCAAGCGGCAGTTGAAGACTTCGGCCAACACGCTGGGCATCTACATCGAAGGCTCGGCCCGCGGCGGAAAGCAGTTCATGCCGCAGATCACTTCGGCGAACGATAAGTACTCGGAGAAAGAAGGAATTCTCTTCCTGCCGACGCAGAAGCCGCGGCCGTTCACGTTCGAGTACGACCCCAAGGCCAACAACAACCTCGGCCGAATCACCGTCACGCTCGACGACCAGAAGGTCGTGCTGGACCTCACCCCGGAGCAGCGCAAGGGCGGCGCCACCTTCGACCGGTTCGGCGTGGCGAACCTGCGCAACGGCGGGAAGTTCGTCACGGTCTATTACGACGACCTGACCTACACCGCCCGCCGCCCGGCCGACTACAAGCCGGTCTTCCACAAGCAGGAGGTGACCAAGGTCGAGTACCCGCCGACCGGGCGGAAGTATTGACCGCAGAGAGACACCCCCGCGCTCCGCTCTGGCAGGCGGCGCACCGAAAGGCGGCGGCATCCGCCGCGAGAAACCTGCAACCTCGTTCAAGGGAAAGCACCATGAGGAACCACGTGTTCAAGTTGTTAGGCCTCTTCGTCCTGTCGGCGTGCGTCCTGCTCCAGCTCGGCGCGCAGGAGAAGGCTAAGACCAAGACCGAGACCTTCGACCGCGACCCCGGCTGGGAGGGCGTGAACAACCGTTCCGCCCGGAAGCTGCCGCCGGAGACCATCAAGGAGGACTTCGGTTACAGCGGCGGCACCCACCACGCCGGCGGGAAGAAGGCCGGCGAGATCGGCGGCTACATCGCGCAGGCAGGCGAGTGCGCCTACTATGCCGCGCCGATCGAGACCAAGACGCTCGACCAGCCGATGAGCGCGTCGGGCACCTTCGCCTGCGCCGACGGCGGCTACCACCTTCAGCTCGGGTTCTTCAACTCCGGCTCGACCAACGAGTGGCGCACGCCCAACACCCTGGGCCTGCGCCTCCAGGGCCGCGGGAACTACTTCATCGCGTTCGCCGACTACTGCACCTCGCAGTGGCGCGCCGGCGGGCAGTCCTTCACCGAGGACGCCGACAAGACCTCCAGCCGCGCCAAGTCCACGTCCTTCGCCAGCGGCCTGAAGCCCATCAAGTGGTCCATTAAGTACGACCCCAACGGCAACGGCGGCAAGGGCGTCCTGACCGCCACCGTCGGGGACCACACCGCCGTCTGCAACCTCGACCAGGGCCACAAGGCCGACGGCGCCACCTTCAACCGCTTCGGCATCATGAACGTGATGAAGAGCGCCGATAAGGGCAGCGAAGTCTGGTTCGACGACATCACCGTCGACGGGCGGCAGGAATCGTTCGACCGCGACCCGAAGTGGGAGGGCAAGAACAACCGCAAGAGCTGGAAGTCGGAGATCGTCCGCCCGCGGTTCGACTTCGGCTACAGCCCCACCCATTTCGCCGGCGGCAAGGGCAAGGGCGAGCTCGGCGGCATGATCTTCCGCGGCGACTGCCGTTACCCCGAGAAGATGGCCTGCTACGGCGACAAGGTCGGCCCGCTGACGCTCGACAAGCCGTTCAAGGCGTCGGGGAAGATCGCGATGACCCGCGGCGTCACTGACGCCACCGCGCTGTTCGGCTTCTACAACTCCAGGGAGAGCATGCGGCAGAACCCGTCGCAGAGCGACGGCGTCCCGGAGAGCGTCGTCGGCGTCCACCTCGAGGGCCCCAGCAGCGAAGGGTTCCTCTTCTACCCGGTCTACCGCATGAAGGGCGGCGGGTCGAAGGCCCCCAACACGCGCCAGTTCCAGCACATCCACCCGGACGGCAAGAGCCACGACTGGGCGCTGGACTACAACCCCGACGGGGCCGGCGGCAAGGGTCAGATCACCGTCACCTTCGACGGCAAGACCAACACGTTCGACTTGGAAGAAGGCGCCAAGGCCAGCGGCACGCAATTCGACCGGTTCGGCATCGTGACGAGTTGGATCGACGGGAACAGCGAGAACGTCTACTGGGACGACATCACCTACACCGTCAACCAGTGAGGTGACGCCGGCGTCCGCCGCCGCAGCCCCCTCTCCCCGCAGCCCCGGGGAGAGGGGGCGAGCGGCGGCTCCGCTCCGGGCGGCGCGCCGTTTGTCCAAAGCGGTGCGCGCTCGCCTGTAGCGACAGGACGGACCCCTATGTCATCCCGAAGGGTACTCCCGAGGGATCTCGGGCCGAGGAACACCGCTCGCGGACCGGAGATCCCTCGCGAGTACGCTTCGGGATGACAGCACTCGCGATTCTCACGTCACAAGTGAAGGCGAGCCGCTTCAGCGCCGCCGCCCGCGCCGCAGGGCGAGCAACCCGCCGCCGAGGAGCCACGCCGTCCCCACCGGCTCCGGCACGCCGACCGTGTAAGTGAGGTCGTCGAAGTAGACCGTCTGCCCGCTCCCGTCGATCTGCGTCGTGATCATTCCGAACCGGTTGAAGTGGGCGCCGGCCTGGCGGTCGGCCGCGGTGAGGTCCACCGTCGTCAACTGCCCGTCGAGGGTCAGGCTGATCCGGCCGAAGCCGACAGCGGGGTTGTACTCGAGCGTCCAGTCGTGGCTCTTGCCGTCGGGGTAGATGTACGGGTCGGGCGTGCCGCCGCTGTGGCCGCCCTCCACGTTGGTCATGTACGTGGGATAGAAGTAGAACCCTTCGGCGCTCGGGCCTTCGATGGCGGCGCCGACGAAGTTTTCCGGCGTCGCGTAGTTCGACGTGCCGCTGCGCATGCTGTCGGTCGAGTGGAAGAACCCGATCAGCGACGTGCTGTCGGAGACGCCGCGGAGGAACGCGACTTTTCCCGAACCCTTCAGCGGGTGCGACAAGTCCAGCGTCTGCTGGAGCCGGTCGCCGTAGTAGGCCATCCGCGTCCCGCCGTACTGGGCGCCGGAGTCGCCACGGAAGGTGTCGCCGCCCAGCTCCCCCGGCGCCGCGCCGCCGGCGAGCTTGGTGTTGCCGCTGTAGCCGAAGTTGAACCGCGGGCGGACGTTGGCGCTGGTGTAGATCGCCTGCGCCCGCAGGGCGTCCCAGTTCGGGTTCGCGTTGAAGTTCTCGAGCTGCCCGTTGATGGTGAGGTCGTCCACCCAGAACCGCCCGGCCCCGTCGGCGCTCTTGATCACGTTGTAGATGCCGAACCGGTTGAAGGTGGCGCCGTCGGCCTTGTGGCCCGGCGCGAGGTCGCTGAACGTGGTCTGCCCGTCGATGGTCGCGGTGACGCGGCCCAGCCCCGAGTTGGCGGACGGGTCGTACGACAGCGAGAAGTTGTGCACCGTCGCGCCGCTGGTGAAGTGGAACTCGTCCCCGCTGCCCGGGAATGAGCCCGCGCCGGCGCGCCACTTCGACGTGCCATACTCCGGGTAGGCGTAGAAGTAGGGCCCGCGTCCGTAGAGCCGGAGGGAGACGGTGTTGGCCGTCCGCCACTCCTTGACCGTCGCGGTGTTGAAGAACCCCAGGACGGTGTGGCCGCCGCCCTCGACGGTCAGCTTGCCCGATACGCTGAGCGGGTCGTTGAGCGTGAGGTTGCCGGGCAGGACCCTGGCGTAGTAGGCGGGCTCGCCGGCGGGGGTGATCAATCCGCCGACCTCGCCCGCGCCGCTCCCGGCGTGGGTGGTCGTCTGGAAACCGAAGTCCTGCGTGATCTGCCGCGTCTCGGTGGTGGTGTTGCGATTGTTATTCCCGTCCCACCCGGGGTCGGCGTCGAAGTGCTCGGTCTTCATCACCATCGACTGTGCCGCCGCCCCGCGCGGCGGGGCCGCGAGGGGCAGCACGAAGGCGCCGAGCACCGGCGCCCCGGTCAGAAGCAGCCGGTCGCGGTGCACCGGTCGAATGGCTTGAAGCATCGCGTTAGCTCCCCTTTTGTGACACCTCCGCGCCGGGCTGGTCGATCGTGAAGGAGTAGAGCGCGCCGCCGGCGCCGACGCTGAACCGCAGCCGGGCCGTGCCGTCCGGCGCGAGGTCGTGCAGGGACTTATTGCCGGCGAACGTGACGGTGTGACGGAGCGAGTCGCCTTTCAGCGTGGCCTCGCCCACCGGCGCCTTCTGGTCGTTGCCGCGAAAGACCTGGACGGTGATCGGGCCGACGCCGTTGACGAACAGGTCTCGGCCGTCGAACCGGAGCGGCCGGGTGAGCAGCGTGCCGCCGTCGACGGAGACGAACCCGTCGGGGCGGAGCCGGGCGCGGAAGATCCCGCCGCCGCTGACCCGGTGGTCCCTGGGCTGATTCTTCCCCCACGAGGAACCGCCGTAGTAGTAGACCAGCTCGTCGCCGATGCGGAGCGGGGCGTTGCTGAACTCCGTCATGTAGCCGCCGTCGTTCTTTCCGTCGTTGCCACCCTCCTTGCCGTTGGGGATGAACACCTCGGGCTGTCCGGCGTCGTTCTTGAACGGGACCTTGTGCCAGTTCAACCCGTCGCGGCTGCACAGGAGCTTGAGGAACGCCGAGCCCGAGGCGGAGTAGGGGTAGTCGCCGGCGCCGTGCCACACCCGCAGCCCGCCGAGCCACATCGAGCCGTACCGCCAGGCGGTGGTGGAGTAGTACTCGTCGTACGGCTCGTCGCCGTTGCGCTCGGCGGCCGGGGGGATCAGCGCGAGGTGCTCGACCCGCTTCAGGTCGACCAACTGATCGAGTCGGTCGAGGAACAGGTAACCGCGCGAGCGCAGCCGGTTCTCGTTCTCCACGTTCGCGACGCTGGCGAACCGCATGTTGGCCAGGAACCGCTTGCCCTGCTTGTCGTGGTAGAAGGTGGTGACGTCGCCGGTGCCGTTCATGTGGCGGCCGTCCTGGTCGAGCATGCGGCTGCCGGCCACCAGCACCTGCGGCCCGCGCTCCCAGCTCTTTCCGTCCGCCGAGCGGACGTAGTACGTCCCTTCGCGCCCGCCGCCCCAGTTGGCGAAGAAAAGCCACCCCTTGTACGGGTACTCCGCGTCGGTCTCGTCGTAGGTGAAGGAGAACAGGTCGACGTTGCTGGCGCTGGTGCCGCTCTTGGGGTCCTTCAGGTCGATGGCGATGCGCTGCGGCTTTCCGTCGTCGCCCTTCACCCAGTGCATCGCGTCGGGCGAGGTGAAGCGGAAGATCCGGGTCCGGTCACCGTTCTCGCCCGACCAGCTCGACGCGAACGAGAGGGCGAGCATCACATACTTCTTGAGCTTCGGGTCGTAGACGATGGTGCCGTTGGCCTCCAGCGTCGCCTTGGTCGACCCGAACTCATCGCCCAACGCGATGACCGGCTCGTTGCCGCCGTTGTCCTTCTTCGGCTGGTGCAGCGTGCGCACCAGGCCGTCCTGTCGGCTGATCAGGTAGTCGTCGACGAAGAGCTGCGCCTCGCCCGAGTTGAGCTTCAGCGCTTGCGGCGGCGGGTCGTCGGCGCGCGAGGTGCGGCAGACGAGAAGGGCGGTGAGGGCGAAGACGACGACGACGGGGCCGAACCGGTGCCGATCCAGGGTGCTCGATGGTTTCACGGGCCTTCCGGGGAAAAACGAAGATAACGGCGTCGTCCCATCGGTCCGCCCCGATGGAAATCGCGCCGTCGAACCTGCGCCGCCGGAGCGGCACACGGTCGGAAAAAAAATTCCTGCGCGCCCGCAGGTCGCGGGCGCGCAGGAGGAAGAACTAGATGCTGACGACGATGTTACGAATGCCGACGCCGACGCAGAAGCCCGAGCGCGCCCAGCGACAGCAGCCCGAGGCTCGCCGGCTCGGGAACCGCCGTGTAGGTGATGTCGTCAAGACGCAACTGGTTCCCCTCATCGTGGGCACCGGCTCCGCCCTGAACGCCGTCGTTGTTCGTACGGCCCCACACGCCCCAATGGTCCAGGGGCCCCATGGCAGCAACTTGGTCCGAAGTCAGAACCAAGGTGTTGGTGGTTGAGCCGAGCGTGAAGCTGAAGGTCTTGGTGGTGGCGTTCCAGTCAAACTCGAACGGCTGCGCAGGGTCGCCCTCCACCAGATTGGGCACCGCCTTCGTGCCCGGATTTGCCGTGCTCCCGGTGGCGGGATCGACCGTGGACCTGCGCGACGCCATGCCAGGCGCGGCCCCATTGTTCCCGTCGTCCCAGGACACGTACAGAGCCGAAGTGGGGCCGATGCCGAGGGGTGAGTTGACGGTGGCGAAGCCACGGCTCCAGCCAAGGTTAAGCGTGCTGCTCGACTCGGCGTTCATCTGTCGCAGGACGCCCTTCACATTCATGTTGGTCGTGTTGAAGTCGACCGGGCCGCCCAGGCTCACGCCGTAGAACATGTTGGGCGCACGGGTAAACACGCCACCGATTTCGCCTGCGCCAGAGGCGGTGCCACCGGGCGGAGCGACGGCCGTACCGGTGTCGTCGGTCGCTTTCCAGCCGTAATCGTTCGCGATTTGCGGCCCGGCCCCGTCGGGGTCAGTCGCCCCGTTTGAAGCGTTGCTGTTCACGCCGCCCCAGCCACGCGAACTCGGATCCGTGTCGAAATGTTCGGTAATCGTTGCCGCGAACGCGGACGCGCTGACGCCCAGCGCCACCACAAAAGAGAGGAACTTGAAATGCCCTGCCATAAGTTCTCCTCGAAAAGCCCCCCACACACAAGGAAATGATGAACTCTCGCTGCCTCACAGGTCCGGGGATCGTTTCACCTCCCGCACCCCCCTCGAGCTGGCCTCCACCCGTGCACGGACTACACCTGTACCCCTGTAGTCCGTTGCGCCCGACTGCTCTCGCATTATGTCCCATAATTCCCGGGATACAAATGCGACCTGAAAAGAATCGATTATTTCCGCCGCGGCGGGGCGAGAGCGTTGTCCCATGGGGCCGTCCCGATGGGACGCGCCCCGTCGGACTTGCGCCGCCGGGGCGGCACAGTCACGGGGAAAAAAATTCCTGCGCGCCCGCATGGGGCGGGCGCGCAGGAAGCATAACTACGTGGGACCAAAACGTCTTAGCCGAGCTTACGCGCGGCGGCGGCGGCGGGCGACGAAGCCCAGCCCCGCC
>JADMIO010879508.1_pt1 | contig 19971 bp, 19 predicted proteins | sample 8958161 | NCBI WGS metagenome assembly JADMIO01 (sample SAMN16585339, study PRJNA669376) | soil metagenome | isolation source: Crop rotation soil | place: USA: Cullars Rotation, Alabama | collected 2011
TGTCGCAGCTCAGTACGCCGGCAGTGTCTATGATCAGGGAGGATACGTTTTCGCAGCCGGCATGGTGCTTTCGTTTGGACCTTCGGCATTCGTCATCGCCGAACACGATCGCGACTTGGGCCGCATTGTAAACGTGGTGCGTTACGAAGGTGAGCACATCGTGCTTTATTACAACGACCGCAGACTGTACTCGCAGACCGCCGATCACAGCCGTGGCGGCAGCCATCCGATCTTGCAGTAACTGAAGCCGTCGCGAAAACAGCCGCTTCAAAAACAAGATACCCGCCGGCCAGTTATGCCAGGCGGGTATTGTTGTTTTTGAGTCAGACGCTAACGGAGAAAGTGAGCCACGTCTTCGTTGACTTTTGTCGCTACAGGATTGGCCTTGTGGCTCTCCTCACACCACGTTTGGTGGGTGCTCGATGCTGGTCGATGACGGTACAAGCGGTGCGTTCAAGGCCTGTAACTTTCCGATTACCTGTTCCACGACTCTCTCCAGGAAACCAGCTGGGAAGTCGGGTTCGTCAGGTTTGCCGTAAGCGCAGCCTTCGGGGAACGTCCATCGTGAGTTGACGCAGAACCGGCATGGTCCTTCGGATCGCTTCAAGTGATTGTTCGAATTGTCGTATTCGAGATTGCCCAGCAGGAGCTCCTGCGCAATGCCCTGCCCGATAAGGGAACTGGGGTCGTACAATTCCTGCATCAATGGAATGGCCGCGACGGGATATTTCTTTGACCATTCCTGCAGCCCTTTTGTCACGATTGCGGTATATCCGTCACCCTTACCGTCTTTCGGATCGATGACTCGATTAGTTGCGCGAAGCTCTGCGTAAGCATCGGGAAACTTGCCGACGAACTCCTGCAACTTCTCAGGGCTGAGACGGCAGTGGGGTTCAAAGTTGTCGTCATAAGAGAAATGCGGCGAGATAATGATCCGCGCTCTGAGCCGATACGGCCGGCCGTCAACTTCCGTTTGAATGTCGAGATAGTGTGGATCGCGGGCAGTCATTTTCAGCAGTCCGTAGACTTCCATGTTGGTCCACAGCTTAGGCGCGATGAACGGCTCAAACATGCGGTTGAACATTTCAAATGCGCTTTCACCGCTGAAAACGATCACCTTTGGGTTGCTTTGAATCAACTGCTTGAGCACCCAGGCATTTTTGTTCACACAATTCTCGACGACTTGCTCTTTGTTAATCTCGAACTGGGCCCCCCACCCGGGCGAGGCGCAAGCGACCATGTCCAATTGGCAGACGTCCTCAGCCATTTCGAGGTTTGGGAGGTTTTTCTGACTCCGCAACCAGCCGCTGACCTGTTCGAGAATCGGAATCACACGCTGGTAGTAACCGACTACATTCTGTTGCACCGGCAATTCAAGACCCTCGGGCAGGTCCATGTAGCCGGCGATTATTTCGCCGCTTTTGAAGGATTGGTCCGGCCCAAATAGCAGCACGAACGGATGCTCCGGATCCCACTTCTGGACGAATTGGTCTTGCGAGCCGTCTTCATAAACGAGCTTGACCGTCATGTTGCGTGCGGCATTCTCGCGTCTGGCAGATTTCAGGTATCCCGCTTGTTTCGCTCTAACTGCTCCATCCTCCCGGATGTGCTTGCGAATGAACTCCAGCGAAAAGCTCTCCTGATGCGTCGTGCGATGCCGGTAATAATAGGCATAGCGTGCAAAGCTGCTGAACAGAGGATATGCCCAGCGAGCACCGTCCGGGCCCGGCCAGAAACCGGTTAGGTTCGGGTTGATCCCGATCGTCATTACCGGTGATTTCCGGCAGCCGTGCAGGATCTGAGGATTGGCGATCGCCTGACCCCGGCTGACTCCCGGCACACTTCGGGCCAGATCTTTGTCGCGGAACTGCTCGTTGGTCCGCTCAAGGAAAACTTCCGGGTAGGCCTTGTTGAAATCGAAAGAGGGATAAGGTCCGTAGGGCGCCGGCTGCCAGAACCAGTCGCACGAACGGCATTTGGTCGTTTCGCCAACCAGCCGGACCTCAAGGGGTTCGCCTGACAGATCCTCGAAGCCCATAAACTCGTCTCTGACGGGTGGGTCTATTATCATTCTATCTTTCCTTATTTGGGTTCGGCTGCGGCTTTCTCGAGAATTTCGTTTGGCCCGCCCCAGTGGATTTGCGCCAGGAGCATGCCGCTGTCGCTGACGAAACCAAAAGGTTTGTGCTGGGTATTGTTACCCATGACCCAAACTGCCCCAGGCCCTAAGTGAACGGGGATCTTGTCACCTTCCTGTTCCCGAACTTCGACGACTCCTGGATGGTCTTCCTGAAACTTGGCCAACGTGAGATCCCCTTCGAAGAGGTCATTCGGATTCTCACCCACGTCCAGGTATTCGCCATAGATTCCCTCCAGGCACACCGTCTGTTCACCTTTGGTATGCAGGTGTCGCGGGAAGATTACCTGTTCACCGGGCGTTCCGGTTGCGAGAAGAATGGCTACCGCCTCCTGCGTGTTTGGATCCGTCTCGAGCATGATCATGTCGTTGTGACAGCCTACTTCTACTCGCGTTAACTCGGCGTGCTGCTTAACGTACTCGCGATAAATGGTTCGTCGCGCGCGCGCATCGATTGCCGGCACTGGTTCTAGAATTTGGAACATCTTAGCTCTCCTTTTTCAAATTATTGCGATGGCGGATTGAACGTGAATCAAGCACCAACTCTCCTTCGCGATATGATTCCGGTACCGCGCCAATCATGAATTGGGTGTGGCGCGGAGCTCGCGTTCGGCCGGGAGAAGAGGAACGAGCGGCTGTACCTGCCAGCTACTCTCTAATCACTTTGTGTTCAGGACGGCAAACGAGAAACCAGCGTTCATCACCGTACGATCCGTGACGCTCTCCCAGAGATGCACCGTAAACCCGTTCTCGTTGACATCACCGTAGTTCGCCGTGATAAGCGGTGCGTTCTTATGGTGCTCTGCCGACACAAGGACCCCGTAAGCGCCCCCGACCGTTTTCTTAAAGACGATGCGGATCTGTCCAAGGGGAGCTCCTCCGATCATTTCCAGTGTCCAGTTGTCCGAACCCGAGAGCTTCGTGTACTTACCGAGCTCGTATCCGACAGAACCGTAGTGAGTCATATCAGCCATGTGTTTCGCCTTCGCTCAATCGAAGAAAATCTCGCCCGGGTAATCGCGATGCGCGGGCGGGACGAAGTAGTACGCACCTTCTACGGGCTCAGCAATCCCTTTGTCGGGATCCAGTATGTGATCGACTCCGCGGAAGAGAGGATTTAACAACCAGATATTGTTGATGAACTCAAAACCGGTCTGCTGGATGTTGTTCTGAAAACTAATAAAGTGAAGGCCATAGATCTTCTTGCCAGTCTCCGGATCGATCTCAATGGTGTTGCCGCCGCGCCGTCGAATGCGGGTGTCCTGGATATTGAATACGTTCTCCTCCCCGGGTTGCAGGGGCGGGAACGGACCCTTGAACGGGGCAGGCGAGCGATCGCGCATGCCGCCGCGGGCCTGAAGGATGTGTGAATCGCGATAGCCCAGGTTTACCTCGGTCGAGTTAGGCTCAGGCTCGAGCAAGGCGCCGCTGGGGCAGTGAATGACGCGGCCCGTGTCTCGGTCACGACCAATCGCACGTAAGCGGGCTTCCTCGCCTATGAAGACCTTCCCGTATACGTCGGTGAAAGTGAAGTCGTCCGCGTTCCACTTATCGAGGTTCTCGATGTACTTGCGATGCACCATGTACGTGCCACCGTTGTAACGCGGATCGTCACGGTTCGTGATGGGCTCGCCCGGGTACGCGGGAGCCGGGTGTGGCAAATAGATCTTGCTCCGGTAGTACTGGGGATCGTTCGCGATCGCGTCATCGAGGTTACTCTTTGGATCGTGCCAGCCGATGTGGTCGCGCCCGAATCCCGTGACGCTGTCGTGCACCCGCACCACCTCCAGCTTATTAGGCTCGACCACTCGAGTCCGCACGTCATCCCAAAACTCGTGCTTCAATGTCGGTGGGGGATTCGATTCAAAGTAGAGGATCAGGTCACTCTCGCCGCTCGACAACCATGACCGGTAGGCCTCCTGGAATTCGTTCTCGTTGGGATCCCTCCCCAAAGTGGCGGCGAGGCGACGCTTTACGAACAGGTCGTCCCCGGCGGCCGCCATGGTGCGCAGGTAGATCGGCGTATTCCGGTCTATCCCAAACCGCGTGGGAACGCGTGGCTTGAACACGCCGCCCGGCGGAAAGTTCTGGATGGACTCCTCCGGGCCGCGCTGCTCTAACTTGCCGCGGAAAAACGGAAGTCCGAACGCAACGAGGAGATTCAATCCATCCTCACGGCCGGGCCGGGCATGTTCCCGTCGTACGGCCTCGATGGCTTTGAGGACCTCGATGGCCCTCTGGCGGTCGTCGAACGGGAGGTTTAGCTTGACGATAAGCAATTCCGCCGGTGGGGGTGTGTCGATACCGGGACGTAGGTTCATTCTGAGATCTCCTTGGAAAGCGTGATCATCACCATTGGAACAGCTCGAACTCAGAGAATCTGAACTCATTGTTCGGAGCAGTTTTGCCTTTCTTTGGCCAGTGCTTCGCACCGAGTCGCAAAAAGACTGCATCCGCCAGCGCCGGGACAGCCACCGAACCCGACAGCACCCAGGCTTGGTTGAACTTGTCCCGATAATACGAGTTATAGACGTACCCATTTCGCGTAAGGCGAAGGTGGCCCTTCGGACTGTCCTTCTTAGCGTAGCCGACGTCGCGCCCGTAGTTGTTGTACAAGTTCGAAGACTGGGGTACCGCTTTCTGCGGTTTCGTTGGGTCCTCGACGACGAAAAAGATCAGCCCGGGGCCGTTGTTCCAGCCGATGCGGAATCCGTCGTCCTCGTCGCGCTCACTACTCGCATACGGAGGGGCTCCGTGGACGTCAAAGGTCAGGTTGGGAATTTGGTATCCGGCATCAATGTGCAGGGCGGCCAACTCGAAGGTCGTACCCTGGTTGGGGTTCGCGACCTCGAAGGACATACGTGCATCAAACCCGCCATGGATCGAGTACGCGGTGAACGCGGCCGCGCCCGAGTACTCCTTACCCTCGATCTTGATGTGCAGGCCGTCATTCACCTCAATAGTTGATTCAGTGTTGGGACGAGAATGGCCGAGCACCCACAGGTCCCGGTTGACGTTCGTGCCGGCGAAATTATCGCTCACGATTAGACCCCGTCCATGCATGAGCTCGTGCAACTCGATGACAGCTGACGCGGCGTATCCGGCGACACCCGGCGATTCGGACAGTGCCGCGAATTCTTTTGGTGATGGCGCCCGGTATCCGGCGGTCGTTGTGACCAGCAGTTGGGCCGCTCCGGACTGATAGCCCACCGCGCGATCAGCACTGACCATAACCAGAGACGCACCCGACTTATGGGCCTCGTTCGCGGCGTCGTCGCTGGAAGAGCCGGGTTCTGCCATTAGACACTTCTCAGCGCGAGTACCCACGAGTCCGAGTGTCTCGGTATTGCCCGCGATTACTGTCCGCCAGGTCAAGGCGAAACGATCGAGCACAGCCAACGTCGCCTCGACCTGCTCTTTGGATGCTCCTTCGGCGGCGCTGCCCAGGGTGATCAGCAACTGCGTGCGGCGCCCGAGCAGACGCAGGACTTCTTCGAGGGTCGGGTGGTAGAGGGAATCCGGCGGACTATTCCGGACCCATGGTTTGTCCTCGCCTCTGCTTGATGTTTCCTTATTGTCACCGTCCAGAACCATCGATTGGAACGTGGCGCCGGCGTCGAGCTTTCGTACGTCCGCAGCGGTGAGTTCAGATACACGAACCGGACTGCCCGTGGACGCTTCCAACGAGTCCGTGGCGCTGCATATTACCACGCCGTCCTTGGTGAGTTGCGCACCGATGATCAAACCATCGGCTGCCGCGCCCAAAGCACCCCAGTACGCCACCAGGGTATCTCGTGGCGCGTAATGACTCAGGCCACCATCGGCCCAGATTAGTTGTCTCTGCATTTGGTTCTCTCCTATTCGCTGAAGGTCAGCGGCTCTTCTCAAGACGGCGCAGGAATTGAACATTCAAAGCCTCGCCGCCAACAATTTGCTTCAGCCCTGGATAAGACTGATGAAGGCTCGCTGGCACTGCAACCGGCTCAAACGAGCATGACAAGTTCACTAAATTGTCCTTAGCAAGATCCTGAATCAGCGAGTTCTTCGATGAGTTCAGATCAGTCCAGTGTTCCCAATAGACGAAGTAGTCTGAGGCAACAACTACGATCGCGCCGTCCAAGCCGGACAATGTGCCGGCCTGAATTTTCGTGACTGCGGTGGTGACGTTGTTGAGAAACTGCTCCGCGGTTGAAGACTGGGCACGTGAGGCCACCAGCACGTTGACGTGACCCGACTGCCAGTCGACATTTTTGTCGAACAGAAAATACGGTTTCTCGAGTTCCAACCCGCCGGAAAATATCGTTGGCCAGTCGCTGGTAGAGCGGCGCGGAGCTGCAAAACTAAACACGGTGCTGTGTAGATCCGCATATGCTCGACCTGCGATTGTGTCCTTGGCGTCATTGTAATCTTCCTGACTTTCGTAGAAGACCAACGCAATTTCGTCCGGCACCCCGTTGGGCACATCTACCGGCAGGACCGCCGGCAAATACGCTGTCAATCCGAGTGGCGACTGAAATTGGGGAGTACCCGGAATGAAGGTGGTACGAAGTTTCTCGTGAAATTTGGTCCGGGGCGGACCCTCGACACTGAAACCCCGCCAGACACGAACCGAATCCGGCCGCACCGGAATGCCAAGTGTTCTATGTTTCCGCCGCCATCGTCGAACGCGCTCGCCGAATTCCAACATGTACGACCGCAAAGCAGTCATTCGTTCGTGGTAGGGCGTGTCGGAGCTGACCAACAGGTTACTTCGCTTGACACTGAATTTCTTGAAAGCTGCTTCCAACTGGTCAATGCCGCCTTCCACTTGCACGCCAACATGTTCGGGCAAGTGTAGGACCTTGTTCTTGACTGCCGTGCCTTCAACCCGAGGCAGGTTTTGTAATTCCAGTCCCACAAATGGCTCGAAGAAACCTCGCGCGCCGTAGATAGGACGGCCGCCGATAATGACCGCCCTTACGTCACGGTCTTCGGTCTTGAAAAAGACCTCCATTGCATTGTCCGACTCCAACGGACTGCGGAGAATAAAGAAGTCTGCCAGGCAGCCGGGTGCGATGCGACCGACAGTGTCGATTCCCAGGCAGCGCGCCGCGCCGGTCGTAACCATCTGGAAGACCTGATGGTCGCTTACGATCGAGCCAATCGCTTCGAAGAAGTACTTTGCGTTCTTCGCCTCGTCCCAAATGTGTTTTGAGCCACTGGGGCTCCAATCCGATCCTAAAGCGACGTTTATACCGGCGGTGACCAATGCTTCCATCTCGAGAGTGTCACCGTACAAAAGCAAATTAGAAACAGGCGACCAAATCACGCTGATGTTGCGGTCACGCAGAAACTGAATGTGAGCCGGATTACGAACGTCGATACCACAACCGTGAATCAGGGTGAGCGCGCTACTGCGTACTGCCCCCGCATCCTGCATCGACGGGTGCGCCATCAGAGCTTCAAACTCCAATCGCGTATACGGATCGACGCCCGGTACATCGTCGCCAAATCCTGATCGCCCTTCGGCTAAATGAACGAGCGTTGCCTGAAGAGTGGGGCGGTTGGTGGCGTATTCGCCAATGATGGTCTTTGTCTTGTCGTTAAAATCAGTCTTCAAATTCACCTGCAGTGGCGTTTTTGAGTCTGGCTCAAAAAAGTCGACCACCGAAAGGACCTTGCCCGTGAGTCCTAAGTCACCCGGCACCCCCGTACCCCGGCAAATCAAAGGGTTCCCATCGCCACCCATTTGTCGATCAAGATCTCCATCTTCCTGGAGCACGGTAGTGCCACCAGCGATGGCCTGGATTTCGGCAAATGCCGGAATGAGATTTCTATTCTGAGGAACGAGTGCTTTTACATCACTGAAGAGTTTGCTGATATCGTTTTTGTAGTCGGCGTCCCGCCTCCAGTTAAACCGGTTGCCAAAGTAGGGCTTCTTGTATTTTGTCTGATAGTCCCAAATCGGCAGGACGTTGTAGCCAGTATGCGTATGCAGGTCGATGAGGCCCGGAAAGATCCAATCGTTGGGTCCTGTTTGAACCAGCATCGCATCATCAGTCAACGGCGGTCGTCGCCGGCTGACGGCCTCGATGACTCCGTCGCGCACCAGTACATAGCGATCGACCGCGGATCCATCGGGCTGGACAACTTTGCCGCGAAGCAACAGGGGACGCGAGATTGTCAGTTTCATGAGGACTTTTCCGTAGCTAGTAATCCAAAATCAAATCCATTCGATCGGGTTTCCCTGGATCTCCTTGTTGATTGCCTCGAGCGGATTGACTGGTTTGTCTGGTCCAATAAAGTAGTTCTCTGGCCGCTGAGGATGACCGGTTTGCGTAAACCGAATCTCAGTCTTGCCCGCAGCATTGGCCTTGGTTCTCACCACTTCGCCGATCTCTTTGGCCTCGCCGCCCCACAAAGCAAAAACAACCCGGTGATCACTCGAGGTGCCCGCAATCAGCGTGTCGATAAGGCGATTTGTAAACGGCTCCCAAACTCTCTGGTGTGAACGCCGGTGTCCCGGTTGGCCGACATCAGTTTCCCACTTCGTATAGGTCAGCGTGCGATTGATCCAGAACACACCTTGCCGGGACCAGTGCCCAAATATTTCTGCGGGCGATGGCAGATTAAACTCTCCGCTGGCTAAGCAGATTCCCAGTGCCAGGTGCGAAATCCAAAGTGGGTTGGGCCCGTAGTTCCATTTGCCCCACTTGTCGTCCGGGCTGTACTTGAATTCGTCCGGATTGAACACGACGCGCCTGTCGACCAGCGGGTACTTAGCGCCCGCACTGGTGGTGGCCAGCGCAGCCGCGAGCAACGTCTTCAGGCTTGGCGAAAAACGACTCTTGATGTCGTTCGGATCGGGCGTCCAGCTGGTCAGGTTTCCCTGTTCAAAGGAACGGCCTGTTGCCTGGTTCAGTTGCGTGTATGGATCGTTGCCAAAGATCACTACGCGTATCTCTTCAGGCTTCAAATCGCGAAAGGCTTTGAAGACATGGGCGCCGACTGGCCCTCCCTGGTTTGTCTCTTGAGGCCAAATTAATTCATTCGGCTCCAAAGTGGTGCCGTCATCCACCGCGTCAAAGTTCAACTCGACATTTGCAAAGTGAGGCTGCCAGGCCTCAGGCAATCGCGTACGCCAAGTTCCAAGTTCAGATCGAAGTCGTGAGTTTAACGTCGCCACTGAACCTCCTTTTAATCTGTTGAGAGTGAGCCCGGTCGTAACAGAATCGTTGGGATCCTTCTATTACCACTACACGTTTGTAAGGTTCCAAAACGCAGATGGTTCTGCGACTGGCACTTTTGCTAGCGCCTTTTATCAGTGCCGCCGGGTTAAGTCAATAGCCGGTCGGTGACTTGGTGGGAAACGTACCCTACATGGTATCCCCGTGGAAAAGATCAGGATATTGGGAAGGAGTGGAAAAAAGGAGTTACGAAGTTGGATGAAGGAATGGTTGAAAATAAAACCGTAGATTAGTGGACGCTTCGCTGGGCGGAGGCCGACTCTTGGTGCGCCAAGCAACAAGAAAGGAGGCCGAAGCCCAGCGATGTGTCCACTCGGATACTACACCGTGCTGCGACAAAGTAAAGAACCTACTTATTTGCGATTGGAGATGGTGCGCTATGCCCGTGAGCATGGCAATAAGCCGGCCGCCCGCTACTTTCACACCACCGTGCGCACGGTGCGCAAGTGGGTGCGGCGCTGGCAGCCTGGCTCCCTGGCGGGTCTGCGGGATCGCAGTCGCGCGCCCCTACATCCGCGGCAAAAGATTACGGCCCAACAACGTTCTCAAGCGCTCGAATTAAAACGCCAACTGCCTTCCTGGGGCGCGGCCAGAATCAAACGTGACCACGGTCTCCGGCTCAGCGAAAGAGCCCTGCGCCGCATCTGGCGCGAGGCCGGCCTGCTCCGTCGCAAACGCCGCAAGCATCTCACTAAACAGAACCTGCGCGCCGTCAAAGCACAGTGGCGATTGTTCGAGCAAACCTGCATCGACACTAAAGATCTGAAGGATATTCCGGAACTCTGGCCGCAGATCCAACGCTTCAAACTGCCGCTGGTCCAGTACACGGCCCGCGAGGTCGTCAGCGGCTGGCAGTTTATTGCTTACGCCCAGGAACGAACCCTGGCCTACTCCAAGCTCTTTGCCCAAATCATCATTGCTCATCTCCTGAGCTGTGGAGTGAAGTTCAAGGACTCTCGCTTTCAGACTGATAACGGCACCGAGTTTGTCGGCAGTTGGCAATCTAAATCCGACAGTGCCTTCACTCAGACCGTCTGTGAAATCCGCGGTCTCAGTCATCACACCATTCCGCCGGGATCTCATCGCTGGCAAGCCGACGTCGAAACCGTGCATCGCTTGATCGAAGATGAGTTCTATGAAGTCGAGCAGTTCGCTTCGCGAGCCAACTTCCTGGCCAAAGCTGCCACCTATCTTTTCTGGTTCAACGTCGGTCGCAAGAACAGCTACAAAGAAAATCAGACACCCTGGGAGATCATTCATGCTCGCGACTCGCGCATCAGCCCGCGCATCGCTACCTTAGCCCCGATCTTCCTCGATTCTTTGTTTATGAAAAAGCTCGACTCCAAACTCATCTGGGGATACGATCTTGTTCCCTATCCCTCGGTCGGTGACTTGGTGCCCGATCGGTCGCGATTCGGAGAGTGATCTTCGAAAAGAAGACTCGTAGGGCAATTATGCCTGGCGCGCATTCTTCTGTAGGAACGATTGGTGCGGGCCAGTAATTGGAGCTGCTTTGCCGCAAAGGTCCTATCTGAGCGCGCGGAGCGCGCGACGGCATGAGGCCCGTAAGCCCCGGGATCAGGGGCAAAAACAATTCCGAGCCCGCGGAGCGGGCGACAGCGCCTACGACTAAACAGCTTTTTGAAAAGCGAACAACCCCTGACACTGCAAATCTTTGCCTGGTTTCGTAAACGGCTCGCGGGCTTAGATCTTGCTTTGGATTCGATCCTGGGGTTTGCTCGCTTCGCTCACTGCACCCCAGGCTTTATGCCGTCGCGTGCTCGGCGCGCTCTTTCGCGCTCCCTCTAGGTGGGTCAACTATGTGAATCCGTCCCGATCACCTGTCTGAATCCGGGTGTGAATGAGAATCTCGAGCTTATTTTTTGTGCAAGGCTATACGCCGGCAGAAATCACAAGTCCGTAAAGCGGAAGAGTGAAGAGGCATTGATATCAAGGCTTAAGTTTCAGCCATCCGTTTCACGGACTCCGACGTCATCATGCTCGGACTCGCAACGATGAATCAGTGGGCTATTGTCAGTTGTCGGCTTCGCAGACTCTTGGGGCAAAGCCAATTCTAATTGCTGACGTTTGTTGCTAACGCTCAGCGAAACAGTCATGACTTGTTGGGCATATTCAGTTCCGGCTTGGTTTGCCCACGATGGCAGGTGGTGCAATTAACAGTTGGCGATTCACTCTTCAGGTTCTTAATTGATTTCAGTAGATCGCTATTGATGGTGGTTGTCATCCTCATCATGTCGCGGGCGATCTGCTTGGTGGGTTTATCTTCCTTCTCCCAAGCGTTTTCCACGTGACAGTGCGTGCAATTCACGCCGAGTGATTTGGCATAACCCAATTCCATCACGCGCAGCAGCCGGCCGGCTGGCATTCCTTTGAGAATCTGAATGTTCTTGAAAACTTCCGCAGCCGGTTTGTCTTCCTGTCCCGCAATGGCCTTGCGCAAATTGGCTAACGCTTGCTCCTGATTGAACGGCGCGCCTTCTTGCGGACTTGGTGTCGCTTGCTGAGTGTGTGTAGCTTGCGGAGTGGGCGTTGCGGTCATACTGGGCGTTGCTTGCACAGCGGTTGTCGTGTCTGATGAACTGCGCGCTGCCCGCAGACTTGGACCAAAAACAAATACGCCCGAAATAAGAAGCAATCCGGCGCCAAACGGTATAACCGCTACTGTCTTTCTCACTATTTTTGTCCTCGCTTATCTGGAATGACGTTTGAGCTATCGAGATCGTTAGCAATGACTCGTCTTTTCGGACGAACACTACCCTGCTATCGACCCAATGTCCTGAAGCGCACCTTAAGAATATCTGACAGATTTCTGATTTGGGAGACTTGTGCGGAGGTATTGAAGCCAGCAAGCGTCTTCTTGTTGGCGTGAGCAGAAATGTGGTGTCGAGGTGAGGTTTGTCGATTCGTGTGAAGCTCTTAGTTTGGTTGGGCCAGTAAGGAGGGATATTTTTCCCGTCATACCTGCTGTTCCACGAAGCGCACCTGAACTTGCAAGCATCGTTGAGAGCACAAGCATTGTTGAGAGCAGAAGACCAAAACGGGCCACCCGGTATGAAAAGGGTCGCCCGTAGTCTGAGAAAATGTTGGTGCCCGCTAGTAGATTCGAACTACTGACCCCTCGCGTGTGAATCCTCCCAAGGCCATTTTCTCGCGTTATCTCCAATTATCAAAAAGTGCTTCAAAGGCCGATGTTTATTGGCTAATAATGAAATCAGCCTTAACTTGACAGCTCTGCTACTCTCACAAAATAGCATCCATTTTGTGTGCGAAAGTGTGTGCGGTTTTTGGAGGTGAGAAATGCGAGAGCGAGTTGGTTCAATCGTGAGCAGGAAGAGTCGCGTCGCGAAAGGAAAGGTAACTTGGTGGGCGCGCGTAACCTACACCGATCCGGTGACCGGGAAGCGACACGATCGACAGCGGCGAGCCGAAAGTAAGAGTCATGCGAAGGACCTGGTGCAAGACCTCATCGCCGAAGTTGATAAAACCGGCGGACGCTCACTCGCGAAAGAGCACATGACGTTTTTCGATCTCGCGACGTATTACGAGAAGGAGTATCTCAAGCCCGCCGAGTACGTCGATGGCCGTAAAGTAGCCGGCGTCAGGAGCATCGTGCCAGCCAAGGCCAACGTAAAAGCCCTGAAAGACCATTTTGGCAAGCGCCTGCTTCGCGGCATCACTCACAGCGATATCCGGGAGTTTCGGGCCATAAGGTTGGCGACCAAGACCAGAGCCAAGAAACAGCGGACAATCGCCGCGGTCAACCGCGAGCTCGAGAAGATGCGCCGGTTATTGAATATCGCCGAACGCGAAGGCTGGATTTTGCGAAATCCGATGCGTAGCGGCGACCCATTAATCAGCATGGCCGACGAGCGCAAACGTGAACGCATCGTCACCCGGGAAGAAGAACTGCGGTTGCTCGCGGGCTGCGAGAATCGCTACCGAAAACATCTACGACCAATTCTAATTTGCGCGCTCGACACCGGCATGCGGTCAAAGACTTTCTCGTGTTCGGCTTCACCGACAATGTGAAGAAGAGTTGGACATCCGGTTAACTGACCAGAACGGCAGAGATACCACTGGAATCGATTATATTGCCTCTTGAAGCGCCTTCGTTCAAAAAGTGTTACATTTTGACGTCACCGGAGATTTATGCTTGACCACTGTATGCAGTAGGAGTAAAATCCGTCCCCCACAAGTTGTTGGGGTTAGGGTACTAGGCGCCAGCCAGATGTTTGATGTAGGAGGCACAAACTATGAAGCAACTGTATGCCGGAAATCCAAACGGGTTAAGAGAAAAACTTTGGTCTTTAGATTTGGAAGCAATTATGGTTAAGCTAATGGACCCAAGAGAAGGTGAGGGTTGGTCGGAAAGCTTAGCGGCCACCGCAATTGAGGAATACCGTAGATTCCTTTTCCTGACGCTGACTAGGCCAGAACCAATCGTTCCCACCAGCTTTATCGACAATGTTTGGCATGCCCACATACTCGACACATCTAAGTATCGTGACGATTGCGAGAGTGTATTTGGGTTTTTCCTCGACCACTTTCCTTACTTCGGAATCCGAAGCGACCAGGATCGTGAGGCACTTGATTCAAGTTTTCAAGATACGGCTAAGATTTACGAAGAAGTATTCGGAACTTCTTATTATGTAAATGCAGCCCCAGACTCGGCCGGTAATTGTACGTGTACAGATGGATGCCCGAACTCCTGCGGGACATGCGCCGGCTCCGGTATTAAAGCTAAGAACCCGATGCAGCTGTCTGAACGACCAACACTCGCGATGTTCAGAGAGATGAACGCCACGCTTCAAGCGTCAATAGGCACGAACCCAACCCACTAGTCGCGATCTCTGACTAAACGAGGTGACGAAAAGGCCGAGCTTATCAGGGCTCGGCCTTTTTTCTAATGATCGATCGCGTTAGCCTCCAGGTGAGGCGCTGAGTCTAATACAATCCTTCCTCCCGCAACGCCTCACGAACAGCCATCGAATCCACATGATTGATGTCGAGCACCGCGACGGTCGCACGACCGATTGGCGTCTTACCCCGCAACCAGACGCCGTTCCATTCAAAATGCTCAGACCATGGGTCAATGCGCGGATTGAAGAGCGGCGTTAACTCGCCTGTCTCTGGATCAAGGCCAGCGATGTTTGGTCCCTTACGAAGATTGCAGGAAAAACATGCCCACGCAAGATTCTCAGAGTCGCTCTGGCCACCGTGCTTCTGCGCGATGATGTGATCGATGTGAAAAGGGAGTTCGCTTACCGATTCTGGGAATAGACAGTATTCGCAACGCCCGACTGCGCGGCGACGAACTTCGACTTCGAGCGTGCGGCTTATACGCGCCATCTCACGCGTGAGAAGTTTGGAGCGAACGCCGAGCCCGCGACTTCATCAATTCCAGCAGCTTGCCGATGTGCCGATAATGCTCCAGGGCTTCTGACTCTTCGTTCGTGAGATCGCCTGTCTTCGCCTTTTCGAGCAAAGCACTCATTTGCTCCCGGTCGGTTTCGTTGAAGCCTATTCCTAGAATTGCTTCAGAAGCTGCGCGAGACCAATCTGCGGAATCCGGTTGGATGACCCGACTCAGGATGGCTGCTTCACTGCTTTCAAGCTGGGTGCTCATAGTTTGTTTTTAGCATACCGCTAGGCACGAAGCAATCATTTGCCTCTCATGGCCTCAACGTTGCTTCTTAGTCATGCCGGTGAACGCTGGTACTATACCGAAAGCTTGAGGGACGTACCAAAATGAGAACAAGACAGAACGCAGCAAAATCCAAGGGCCGGAGCACGAAAAGCGAGAAGGTTGAGATCAGCAGCGGCAATGTATTCGCTGATCTTGGCTTCGAAGATTCGGAAGAGCGTCTCCGAAAGGCAAAGTTAATCGCTCAACCCTCGAAGAAAAAGCGAGGGCGAACTCAAACAGCGCGGACGGATTGATGATTACCATGAGCATCGACGAGCTCATAGAAGAAATCAAAGCACTGCCTGCGGGTGAGCGTCGGAGACTCGTGGAGATCATCCTAGAGCTTGAGGAAGATTCGACGCCTACTCCCGCATCATCCCAGCGGGTTCAATGGCTCGATGTAGAAGCGCGCGCCAAGCGCATCTTCGGAAACAAGGTCTTACCAAATCTCGTCCTACTTGAGCGCGAACAATCATCGTGATGAGAACGACGAGCCACTATCCTTAAGAGTAACTATCTCCGAGTAGGTGCTGCGCACCTGAAAAATAGGGACACGCCACCCCCTAAAAAATCGGGTGTGCCGTATACGTTGTAGACAAAATGTCTACATTGTCTACTGGCAGAAACAAAGGACTTAAGGATTTTGTCTACAATCGTAGACAAACGCGTTAACTTTGTAAACAAGCTCGTTGACAATGTGAACCGTTACCGGAACGACAAACTTAGAGAAGCAGGGCATGTGCCACCTAAGCGTGCCCCGCTCGAATCACAAGTATGCAGGCCTGGCAGTGGGGATTCTGATCGCTCCAAGAACATCGAGTATTAATCTAAACGAAAAAAATTATTCTCCAAAAGTCGCTGTAACCTCCCTCTATCAATATGAGGCTGACGGAGCGACCACGAGGTCTCAAGTGCTGGACGCCATGTCCATAGTGCTCCGAACCGAGCCCCGAACGCTGCGGACCAAAAGTCCTACGCGCTCAGGACTCACAGGGGCCGCTCCAGTCAGCCTTGCCGCCGTGCCGCCGCTGACGTGCACAGTCGGAAGTCGAGAGACACCGATTACGACCGCCAGCACAAGCCGACGACTTTGACTCACCGCACCGAGCGCCGCCGCACGATTTTCGCGGCCACGTTACGGTAGCCAACGCGCAACGTTGCCGGAGCGGCACTGCACATCTGCCGATCCGCTCCGGAGGTGAGTCACCGCGCAACGGTGCTGGACGGATCCAGCCTCTCCTGTCCGAGCCGTTCTTGGGTGCTCCAACAATAGGGGCACCCAAAGAGCGAACACGAGGATGTGCTATGTCTATTGTGAGACCTGACGCAGAAGAATGGCGATTGTTGAGAATAGAGGACGCTACACGCGACTGGCTGGAATCGCAAGTTTTTCCAACCACTGCCTTAGTTTCGCAACGAGTTCCACGTCAACTCCGGAAAGGTGTTATCACGCCGGCTAGGGTCGTCGTTGAAATTGACGCGACCTTTTTTCCGTTTTCAGTCGAGCAGAAGGCCGCCTGAACGGAGAAGCCAACTAGCTCAACCAAGAAAGCGGACAACTATTCAGGGCAACTAGCAGTCTAAATGAGCACTTGCCCGTGCCCTTTCTTAAACCGTAGCGATTAGAAGTTTGTGGGTTAGCCATGGCTATCAAGAACCTGGCCCCAAAACTATCAGAAGGGATGCCGCCGTCGAGTTCGATCGTCCTTGACGTGCTATTGCGGCGTTACCTTGTTTCCATCGGTCTCAAGAAATACAAGTCATTATTCTCTGTGGCGGAATTACAGCAATTCGCGCTGCTCGCCGTTTTCCACGCGGTCAGTAAGAATCTATTTGAGAATATAACCGTTGACGATTTTGCTGCGTGGGTACGGCCAAATGAAGTCTACAGCCACATCCGCATACTTCCTGAAACAGACGAAGGTAGAGAATATGCAGCCGGGCAATTCGCTAGGAGACAAAAAAACCTCGACGGGGAACAGACTGTAGTGTTGCGCGGGGTGGAAAATGTCAAGGCCTACATCGCTCAAATCTTTATTCGGGTAATCAACAAGGAATTAGGCTATGAGAAAAAAGAGCGCGACATCCGGAAGAGATTCGAGGACACTGACCCATCATGTGTGAGGCGAGCCTCCCAAAACGATGAAGGCTTTCAACCACTCGACATCATCTTGCGTCAACTCCGAGAACAGCGCGAGGGCGCGGAGGAAGAGGCAGTTCGTTTTGTAGTAAGAAGCATTCAAAAGCGGATGACCCAAACGGATATGAACATTGTGGACTTGTTAATTGTCAACGGCTATTCACCGCGGGAAGTCGCGCGCTTATGTCGAGTCGACGTACAAAATGTCTACCGAATTTGGCGAAGTTTCAAAACTAAGTTCACAGTACAGTGGCATCGTCTGTTCGGAAATTACTAGGCGTTTTTCTCACATGAAACGTATATCGCACAAATCGAGGAGGGAGAGCATGACGTAAATAGAAGAAAGCCAAAATTGCTTTTTTACCAGCATGAGCTGAAAAGTTCTGCTTCTTTTTTTTTTCGTGAGGAGAGAGGCAAATGTACGAAAAGATAGAGCAGACAGTAAAGCGTTTGCATTGCGCGGAGCCCAAGATCAACAAGGGGCTCCTTTCTTTTTTACACGGTCGTCTTTCAGGCAGGGATCAACTTAAAATCAAGGAGCACCTGCTGCGTTGCGAAGTCTGTCAAAGGGATCTAAAACTTCTTCGAACATTGAAGCGAGTGTTGGAGCGGGATACCGCCAAAGCAGCTTTATCTTTTTTGAAACGGCGCGCCTAAGTTTTTGAACACGCGTTCACCTTAAGTTCCCACCCTTAGGTCTTCCTGTCGTTCTTTCTCGAAATCTCTGTCATTAGTCTCCTAAAAACGATCAAATCTTCCGTCTATAAAGTGGAAGACGTTCTTCCATTAGAGCCACCGGTTGAGGCGCTTGTGACTCGAAACTCAATCGTTAAGATAAGGAGATCATCGGTCATGAGCGTAATCGGAATAAAACGGAAAGTCTACTTTGCTTATCTCTCAAGTATCAACGACAAAGCAAGCCCCGACGGCGTGACGTTTTTAGCCGGCAGTGTGGTCACTCTATTAGTGCCAATTATTTTCTTGTGCGTCGTAGTCAGTGAGATCTGGCCGTTTATTATGATGGCGTCCGACTATCTATTGGGGGCAATCATCGGCCTTCTGATGCTTAAGAGATCATCCGGCGCAATACTGAGTTGTGTGCCGGTAGCCTCAACTCCGAATGTCATAGGGTCCGCAGGAGCAACGAGCCTTAAGCTCGCAGCCTAACATCCCGCCTATGCCCTACATTCTGCGCGTTCGCCGAGCGCGCTCATGCCTCCTTAGACCTCAGGTCTGTAAGATGGCATTGGCTACCATTCTTTTGGGGTTGCCATTCTCTATTGATCTCACCGTAGATGTGAAAGACCAGAAGAGCCATGGCTTCGCACAACCGGTTCCAGTCTACTTCCTTAAATGAAAATTTGTGATGGAACGGGCGGTAGTGAACAAGTGAATTTCTGAGTTGATAAATTCTCTTGGCCACGTATGACTCACTTCTTACTCCGGCGGGGATTGGGTCGTTCAATGCTGCTGCAGTGGCCTGCAGATCTTCTCCTACCGCGTAGGCCAGCAAAGCCTCTAAGCTAGGTTCCTCGCGCGGATACCATCCGAGAGCCGTTTCAAGCGTTTCCGCCATTTCCGCCCAAGGCTTCGATATTTCAAGAGTCGTCATCAGCTTCTGCGTATGGGTGTATGCATATAGAGCCTCCAGGCACCGGTAGAGCGACAGGAAAAGCGCGCTTGGGTGCATATCTAAAAGAGATCGGCACAAAATCTCGTAGGGAATATACGCAGGGCTAAGCTCCGTTATCATGTTCAGGATCGTGGCGAGCTGCTCGTCAATCCATTGCTCAATCCGACGCCTATCGGCGAGGCAGATGAGAAAGAACATTTTGAAGGACTCTTCTCTCAGCAAGTCTGCGACGGAGAACAGTTGGATTTTGGGGTAGAGGCCAGACACCAACTGATGGTCATGTCCTATATAGCTGGCGATCGACTCCTTGTCGGCGACCTCGACGATATTTCGTATCTGGGAAGGCAAAACAACCGGCGTTGGCTTGAGCTCGGATAAAACTACGGTCAGGCGCCCTCCGTCCAACTGCTCCACCTGAAAAAGACTTGACGCCTCTGGTACGTCGAGCCCGGTGGTTACAAAAAATGCACGATTGTAGAAATCGAATCGCGCAATCTTCACGGAGGCAGAGAACGATAGCTCATCGACTAGCGTCGCGTACTTTAGGAATGCTTTTCCTAGTTTGTCGTTTGTTATCCAACGAGCCTTGCCTGCGTTTGAAAGAGGCTGGCCACGTTTTAGGCAGAATTCATCCAGCGCGCTAAAGATCGCGGTGTTAGCCTGAATCATATTGCGCGTGTGCATCAGCTAGCTCGCCAACAGGGCTCCATATTTGGTATGTCGAACCGTTCTTCAATGAGCACTTTGAAGGCTTCATTAAATATGGTGCGTTCATATCTGCCGACTTGACCTACCTTCTTGTCAAGAATCTCGCTTAGCACGTCGAGCTTCAGGAACTCTCCTAGTTGTTGCGTGTCCAGCTTTGATAACCTTGCCTGTAGCGCCTCGGCGTTTTCAGTGACAGACCGCATCCGCTCGGCGCGCTCCGTGGACGTCCTTTCTAAGCCGGGTCTTCCGACCACGTGCTGTGCCACGGCAACTACGAAGCCTATGCGTGCAGGTTGGCTTCCAAAAATGTCTTTCCCTCTTGAGAATCGCCCGCCAGGCGTACGTTCGTCGTATCGGTCGAAGCTGTTATCCAGATCGACGAGGGTCGACAGCGTCTGATAAAAGTAGCTTTGAAATGTG
>JADMIO011319579.1_pt1 | contig 19971 bp, 16 predicted proteins | sample 8958161 | NCBI WGS metagenome assembly JADMIO01 (sample SAMN16585339, study PRJNA669376) | soil metagenome | isolation source: Crop rotation soil | place: USA: Cullars Rotation, Alabama | collected 2011
ATATCTCAGCCAGCAACCAAGAAGATAAGCAAGTTAAGGTTATCGAACCTGAAAAATTTCGATGCTCTTCTTGCTTATCTTCTCTGCCTCTAAAAAAGCGAAAAATAGCGGTCCTCCGGCAACAAATCCCAGGATAACTGGAAAAACAAACTTAAACCAACCAGATACATTTACTTGATAGATTTCTTGCTCATTCAATATTCTCATTGTCTCTCCCTAAGATAGTTAGGTGTACACTAAAATAAAGTCATTTTTTCAGTAGGATGCTGCTGCGCAGATAATGACGAGGATTGCTGAATGCTTGTCTGGTTATCCGATGTACAATATATTGTTGGAAGGAAAATTGGGTCAAATCGAGCCTGTCACAGTGCCATTTGTAAAAAACACCACTAAATTGAAATCTATGATAAAATTCTAGCGTCACCTTCGGAGAATGGTTATGCCAACCATGATTTTAAAATTTTACGAACAGCTACAACAACCTATTTCTTATATTGATGCAGATTTCTTAGATCTCACCCGAGAACAAAAACGACCAACTATGATACACCTATGGGGTTCACAATTGGTGGAATTTAGTTTAAAAGCTCAAGCCTTCGTCGCAAAGGCGATTTACAAGAATAAGGTGGAAAAAAATAAATATAAGAAATTAACAAACTTATTTCAAGCCGGATTGGGTTTATTATCATTACCTATAGGTTGGATAGGTGGGGCAATGAAAGGAGCTTCTTCGCAATGCAACCCCAGACCATTTGAGTACCTGAATAATTCATCTTTACCCCATATTCAAGATAATGAAATTGCTTTTTTAACATTTAATGCTTCTCTTTACCCTGATGTTATGTCCTATTTCCATCATTTAGCACCTACTGAAACAAGATATCATAGAGAACTAGATGGTTTAAATAAAATAATTATTGAAAATCAATTTGATACCATCCTTTTACAAGAAGTGTTTGATCGAGAAATTGCTAAAAAGCTAGCCCATGATTTAAGTAATAAGAAGTTATTTAAACACTTTATTTATAATTTGGGTGATAGTGCATTTGGCTGGCCAAGTGGTTTATTTTTTGCAACTAACCGTAAAGTTAATTTTATTCGTTTTATATATTTTAATTATCCTTTTATTGTGGGTGGCGAGTTTTCAATTGAAGCTGTTGCTAATAAAGGAATTTTATATGTAGTTGTCGAAAATAATAATGGGTACGATATTATGATCAACACCCATTTAAAATCAAGTGTTGGCCCTACTGATTCAACAAGAGATGCAAATGAATCGCTTAGAGCTAATTCAGTGAAAATTTTGATTCAAGCTCTGTTTGAATTAATTGATGATTTGGAAAAGGACCATAAAGAAGTGTGCAATGTTTATTTTGGCGGAGATATTAATATCAGTGATGTACAAGAAAATTCAAATGTAACTTTTGAGCGTTCAAATAATAGATTTTCATCTGTTCAATTTCTTTTTAATTTATTTCCAAATGAAGCAAGGAACACTTGGCTAAAAAATAAAGAGGGACATCCTAATGATATGGGTTTGAGGGGTAGTGATGGAAATATAAAACCTGTGGAGGGTGTACAATTTGATCATGTAGGGATGTTTCAATATAAAAAAACCTATGACAAATACTTTTATGAATCACAAGTATTACTTAAACCTAGCGTGACTAAGAATGAATTGAATACGGATCATGCTGCTTTATCTTTCAAAGCGAGAAAAAGAGTATAGAAGCTGTCTCAAAAATCGTGATTTTACATTGAGTCAAGGCGCAGGGATTTCGAGCAGCGCAGTTTACACGCCAGTAAATGAGCAGCGCAGAAATTCCTGCAACGCAGGATCAATGTAAAAGAACATTTTTGAGACAGCTTCTAATTATAATCACGTGAAACATGGGTAACACTTTTGACTCAAAAGGATTTTGGATAGGCTCAACCCTGCAAGACCCTAAATCAAAAGTAACCCAAGTCATACTTGTCCCCTTTAGCTCCATGTTATCAGTGTCCAATAATGAGATGCAAACTTATTTATTAACGATTAATTGTGAGAAAAGTATGATAGGAAAAAAAATTGATTTCAATTTTATAAATAAAGAAAGAATACGGATGAAATTTTCTCAGCAGGATAGTTTTGTCGTTTTATCTAGAGGAGAGATATTTGAAAAAGCATTTTCAAATATCAAAATGAGCAGTCTGTTGGATAAACATGGGTACATTCAAATCTGTATCCCTATAAAAAGTGTAGAAACTTTTTTTGAGAATCTTTGCGACATTTTAAAATCTGATCAATATTATATATACAATGAAGAATTTGACTATTTTTTAAATCAATTTAGTCATTTGAAAAAGTATTCTTTTTATAAGAAAAACATCCCTACTATGATCTCTCCTTTTCTTGTTAAATTGGAACCGGGAATAAAAAAAGCAGAGCGTAGTCTGCTTAATGCAAAAATACATATTGATCAATCAACCTTCGAAGAACCAGGAAAATTAAAGAATATTCGATTTACTTCAGGTATTGCTTGTTGCAGAATTGCAAAATCAACTAATCCAAATCTTCCATTTTTAAGCAATCCTACGGCTATGCGAAATTTATTGACAACTTTTGAGAGTGTTTCGATCTGTCATCCGTTATTTTTCTTGGATGAAAGTGATCAATGGTTACGCGATATACTCAAAAACTGTCCAAACATTTCTGGGCTCATATTCAGAGGAAAATTTTATGCTGTTTATACTAGTCCATTTCTTTTTGATTTTATTCAACATTCCTCATTAAAAAAATTGACTTTTAGTTGGCGCATTTATTTAGAAAATGAATTTGAGGATGAATCTGATTGGGATTTGTTTGACCGAATGCTACTTGCTTTAGATCAAGATATTACGATGGCGAAAGACTTTTTTGCGAAAAAGTCAACTAAAATCGATTGTGATTTTATAAAATTCGTCTCTAGTATCGCTGAAAAAAATATTTCTGTGGAGCAACTATCTTTACGTCATTTCCCTCTTGGAGATGAGGGGTTAATAAAAATACTAGAAGCATTGAAGAATAATAAAGCATCAAAATTATCTTGCCTAGATTTGGGTGACTGTGATCTTAGTGAGAAGGGGATCAAAGCTTTATTTGGGTATACTTCTAATACAGTATGCCCTTTGTCTAGAGGGTTTCTTGATGACAATCATATCCCTATGTACAGAATAATAGATCTTTTACGATCCTATAAAGGGGAAAGCTTCTCCTTTCAAGGGATGATAGCTTCTTTATCATCACACTTTATTAATGAAAAAAGAGCTTTAGACTTTCCTTCAATGTGTACAATCTCCCATGTTGCTTCCTCAACAGTAAGCTCGTCTAGTATGGTAAGCTCTTTTACTTCTGAAATAGCTTCCTCTAACGAGACAAGCTCATTTGATTCAGTCAATTTTTCAGAACAACTAGTTTACACTCCACTTTTAGGAGGGAAAATGCGATCTAATTATGGAAGTCTTGAAAGAAAACAAAATGAAGAGTCAAGTACCAGCGATAATGATAAAAATTTCCAATTTACGAAGAAAAAAGACAAATGTGGATCTTAAAAGTCCACTCGTTGAATCAGTGACATTGGGATGGTATTTTACGTGCACGGGGTTCATGCTCACATTGCAGCAATATAGTAACTCAAACAATGAGGGTCAAAAGATATGCTAAAGCGGCTACAGCTTAACAGTGGGGTCATCGTCCCTATCATAACACCTCACATCCGTTCAGATATTTTTTCTGTCATCGATCATATTCAAAAAAATGGTATCTCAATGATTTTTCTTCTCGGAACAACAGGAGAAGCGTTAAAAATACCACATGAAGAAAAAAAGGATCTTATTAGAACGGTTGCATCTTATATAAAAAGTGATATTCAGCTTTTAGTTGGTATCACATCACGCAAGATGAACGAAACAATAGAGCTTATGGAAATTGCCAATGAAGTTAAGACTTTCGCTTCAGTCATATCTCCGCTTGTGGTAAATAATGAAAGTACTGTTGTTATAAAAAATTTACTGGCTTCTTCTGCTGGAAATCTTCTTTTATATAATTATCCAGCGTTTTCCGAAGGACGTCATATTCCAATTCAAGACATAACATCTTTTTGTTCAGAGTCAAGAATATTGGGAATTAAAGATTCTTCTGGTGATTTTTCATATCTTGACCAACTTCTTAATGTCAAGAAAATAAATAAAGATTTCAAAGTTTATTTTGGTCCAGAACAATGTCTTTCAGATGCACTAGAAAAAAACATTGATGGGTTTGTTCCGGGCTCGGGTAATTTGGAACCTGGTCTTGCTTCTAGGATTTGGAAAGAAAAACACAATGCGCCATGGAAGGAATGGTTCGCATTAAAAGATCTTATTAAACAAAAAGATGAAAATTATATAAGTGCAATTAAGAAAATTTTGAAAGATCGTGAGCTGATAAGCAGTGATGAATAAATGCAAAACCTTTACAAGCATTTATTCCTGACAATATATTTAGATTTTAGTGAGCTTATTAAAAATGACATCAGCACTCATCATCGCAATAGAATATAACAATTTTTCTAAGGCACCCAACCTTATCAGATCTTTACCTTCCCATGTGTTTCCAGGAGCTTTCTCAAAATTATTAGCAATGGAGGCAAGATATGCCATGCGGCAATATTTTTTACTTTTTCTAAAGAAATTAAATCAGATGAGGCTTAGGTAACAGTTTATACATGAGACATGGGTAACAATTTTGATTGTCAGCCCCTTTCTGTCCTTCTAAAAAAGCAAACTGAGTTTTTTTACTGTGCTTTTATCTAAATTAATAAAAATGGTTAGCATACACTTTATAAAAATTGCTTATTATATATTTTTTGGTATAAGGGGATTCTAATCTGAGAAAAAAATTCCAAGAAAAATAATAAGTGGTACTGAATTAATAAAATCAAGCCAATTAACAAAAATATAGAAGTCTTCCGTTAGGATTTATGGAAAGTGGTTATCGTATAAAGTTATTATACTAGAATTTTTCTCAATACACTTATGGGGATATTATGCTTCAATTACAAATTCCTACATTAAACAATTTATATAAAGATCTTAAAGACGCAGCAAAGCAAGGAGACCTTAACAAGGTAAAAAAAGCGGTAGCTTTGATTTCAATATACTATAGGAGTCCTCGGAGCTTAGAAGGCAAAACCCAGGAATTTAGAAGTCAAATGTTTAATCGAGATCGGACAGAGGTAACTGAAGCTTTTCATCTCGCTATTGAGCATTTTCACTATGAACTAGCTATATTTATTTCGACTAAAGTTACTACTCTAGACAACCTTGAGGGAACCCCTGAGAGAACAATCAATGCATTAAATAATGCTTTGATACAAGGTAAGTTTGAAATGGTTAAATTTCTTTACCTGTCTTTTTATAAGAGGCTGTCGCCTTTTATTAAACAATATGGGTTGGTAATGTCTATTTTCTATCAAAAAAATGAAATCGCCTTATGGTTTTTTAAAGGACTAGAATCTATTCCTCCTACTGCAGCAAATATAATAATACATGAGGCATTTGAAACATGCATTCGGGTAAGCAATATAGAAATGCTTAATCATATATTGTTCCTTGATGAAACTAAAAAAATCATTTCCTTAGAAAGCAAAATTAAACAATTAGAAAACGTTTTTAAATATAAAAATGCCATTGCCACTTTCTGCTTGCTTTATTTTATCGGAAAAAACGATACGGATGATTTATTCACTTGCATAGAAAAGTTAAATACATACTCAGGGTATTCCACATTTTTTTTAAGCTATAAAATTTATGAAATGTTGCTGTTTCAATGGAGTGTGAGATTAAAAAAAAATCAGGAAACATTACTAACAATGAGAACTGGCAACGAAAACCTTTTAGCCGAACAAAAAATAAAGATAGAAAACAATACAATTACTAAATCGGTAGATAAAATAAAATCATTCTTTTTTTTAGAAAGATTAAGCTCTCTAAATTTAACAAAGAAAAATTACCATCCTCATTTTGATATCATTCAAGCTGATAAGAAGCAAAAGCTTGAATCAAATCTAACTCGGGAAAACAACGTGGCGCAGCAGGGGTTTGTACCTTGGGTGAGAAAAACTCCTAGCTCTCCAAATTTAACAAATAAAAACTACCATCCTCATTTTGATATTATTCAAGCTGATAAAAAGCAAAAGCTTGAATCAAATCAAACTCGGCAAAACAACGTGGTGAATCAGGGGTTTGTATCTTGGGTGAGAAAAACTACCCCGTCTCAGGTTCAAGCTCATTTGGTACAGCGGCAATCTCTATCTGAAATTTCATCAAAACAAAAGCATCGCAAAAGAAAAATTGTTGGGTTAGTTTAAAAGTAACCATTCGTTTTTTTAACTTTACGACTATCTTTGTGTTTGTATTCAGGTGTTTCTTTTAATCCGGCAAGGAATGATGCCGATTGTGAACTCTGGAATCGAAAAAATAAGCCTTTTTGATGGAATGCATCCATTTCAGCAGTCTGTGCTTCAAGGCGTGTTTTAGCTAGTTCTTCACGTCTAAGATCCTGCGCGGCCATATCTACCATTGATTGATCTGGTTCTACTAGGTATTCTTGTGAAAATTTAACTAACTCAGGGTTTCCTATTCTTTTCATTGCGCTTAAATTGCGTTGACTACTTTTTAAAGAACTTTCAGCATTCTTTAGATGTTTTTTAGCTTTTCTTACGCGTTTTTCAGCCTCGGCTAATTTTCTATAATATCCATTTATGTCTGTAATGGCGCTAACGTACGGATTTTCACTATTCAGATCTTTTGTCCTTATTAAAGGCAGTAACTTCAATAATTTTTCCCTATCTGCTAGTACACTTGGATCTAAACGAAGAATTTGCGTAAATATAGCATACTCTTTATCTGTGCCAGGTTTTACACCGTTTTGTAACATGATTATCTCCAAATTAGAAGGGATCTATGCGTCATCAAATTCTCTGTTAATAATTTTTGGGCTATCTTTTTCTCTCTAGGAGACTCAATGCGAAGCTCTATATTTGGGATCCAAATGATCGTAAAGAATAATAATATCTAAATCAGAGAGAATGCTGACGCTGTGCTTGCATGAAAAATACTCTAAGAATTTCTAGTCAACCTCTAGACCAGCGATGCTATGCTAAATCATGGAATATTTCAATGTTCTATATCATTATCGTAGAAAAATTAGACCATCCGAGTTTATTAGGATACTAAATTACTATTGCTCTCACTGTTGATAGACTGATCTTTTTGAGGATCCTCTATTAATTGAAACACCCCTTATATTAAAGCTGATCAGACTTGAAAGCTGGGTTTAGGTTTATTAATGGCATTTTCTATTAAATGAATACAATCTAGAATATATTTCTCTCTGATATCTTTGTTCTCGTGCTTTTCTTTACTTGGCATTTTGAAGGTATATATATGGATGAATTGAGCAACCTCCTGCATTTTACCAGACAGAGACTGTTTTTTATTAAGCTCAAATAATTCTTTATTCAGTGTTTTCAATCTTTCCCAAAGCTCTTCCACAGGAACATCCACATCCTGAATAATCGCCCGTATTCTTTCAATAAATATTTCATCTTCATCTTTACTCAGCTCTTTTTCTTTCTGTTTGACCACAGAATACATTCCTCTTTTTGGAATAGATATACGGTATAGTTGAGAGGTTGGCAGTTTACCCGTGGTGCGCATTTCTACAACTGCATCAAGTTCTTTTTTAATTTTATCTAGTTCAAAATCATATTTATAATTTTCATACGTCTTTAATGCGGCGTCAGTATCAATTTCTCTGGAAAAGTTATTTAAAATATGTATAGCAAGCGACCTGTTATTATTAGAAATTGCCTCTTGAAATACTTGAGTTGGTTCTAGGCCACACAATAAAGTAATATGCTCCATAGTAGTACGGTTGTTTTGTCTTGTTAACAGCTTATAGACCGTTGTCATGTTATTCTCCACAAGAAATTTTGCAAGCTTCAAACCGGTAGCGCTAGCAAAATCGTTTAGTGTATTCAATTCATCCGTTTCGAGTGGTATTTTTTTATTTATTAAATCCTTAAGTAAGATAAGAACCATCTCTTCATCTTCTATCATGCAAGCCATCTTAATCATCGATGGATCCCTTGCAGTTGTTATTTGCGCATTATGGTTAAGTAATTCATTCACTTTATCATAGTTTCCTAATAAAACTGCATCATGCAAATCTGCACCTGGTGTGGAAGAAAGTCTTGCCCCTAATTTGATTAAATTTAATGCTGCATTTCTATTATTATCCTTCATTGCAAGCTTCATTGAATGATTAACATCCGCACCTGCCTGGATAAGTTCTTTAGCAATACTTTGTCTATCATATTTTGCAGCTAAGTATAAAGGATCGAGATTGACGTCGTCACTTTGAATGTTCAGTGATTTTTCCAAAGGATAGGTTAATAGTGCATTATCTACTTTCATAGTTAATGTGAGATCATCACTTTGATGTTTTTTTATTCTTTGTTGGTAATCTGATAAATTCTTATGACTATAGCAAAGTAATCTTCTGGTATTATCAATATTATTTCTGATAATGGAAGCGATCAGTGGGTTAGTCAGGCGATCATTTGCCAATTGAAGGTAATTGATATCAGCGCCTTGCGCAAGTAAAAAATCAATCATCTCCATGTTTGTATAATAGCACGCATCTTTCAAAGCAACACCGAGTATATCAGAAAGTTCAGATGTATTTTTTCCTTTTAAGTGCGTAATAATTTTTTCAACTACATTTTTATGCCCAAGTCTCGCAGCGACGCCAATGAGCGTCGCATCTTTATATAAACCATCACCTCTCATTCCTAAATTTAGTAATAAATCGACAATATCTGCATAACCCTTCTCGGCTGCAACAAACAAAATAGTAGGATCCTCAGGTATCGCACCATTTTCAATGCACCACTTAACCAATAACAAATTGCCGTTCCGTACAGAAAGATCTAAAAGCCGATTACCCTTTGCTGATGCTTCATTTATTGGATTAATAGGTTCTATTGGCTTAACTGGTTCAGATAGTATGATATCTTCTTGTGTGCTTTCGATCTCAGCTGTTTGTCCTTTTTCTTTTCTTTTCCTTCTTTCTCTTTCTCTTTCTCTTCTTTCTCTTTCTCTTTCTCTCCTTCCTCTTGCAGAAAAGGTTCTTTCAGATGATTTTTCTTGGATCACTGCTTGCTGTTTTTTATATTTTTCAAGATTTTCTTTATATATTTTTGAATCTCTTTCAAAGGATTCCTTTTTTTGTCGATATTCATCCATCTTTGGTTGATATATTTCTTTAATTAAGCGGTCAGTTTTTTCATTTTGAACTTTAATATTCTCTACCGATTTTTCTATAGAAAGTGTATGCTGTTTCACCATGAATTCTACCTTTGAGGAAGATGCATGACCTATCGCACTCTTAATGAACGCGGCACATTCCTTAGGGGTTGAAAAATACATTGGACCCTGCGGTTGATTCGAATCATAAATCACATATTTGTCATCATCCCCTGTCTTCTTAGGGTATTTCATTAAACCAATAATATGTTCTGAATTTGAAATTCTATTCATTTGTCCTTCTGTAACAGCAATGGTAATAAATTTTTCAATTTCTGCTTCAGTCAATAGACCTGCAAATGAAAATTCATTATTAACCTGATATTTTCCAATCCCTTTCATAAATTCATCTTGATGATGTTGACTCAAATACATATACGGCTGATGAAGGATTGTGATTTCTCTAAACAGCTCTTCAAAGGATTGATCAGCCGCACCGGAATCGATATCCTTCTCACTGATATTTTCTAAGTCGTTCAATAAAACCCGTATATTGTTATCGGTTTTTTCAATGAAGCCTTGGGACATTTTGTAGAGAAATAACCATGTTAACCCGTTACAGTATCCTATTGAGGAAAAATCTTGATTTAAATACGTATCAAGGTCCTTATACTTTTCAGGGTATTTCTGTTTTTGCAACAATAACCAGGAACGAAATTTTCGAATGATTTTCATTTGTCCGATATTTACTTTAAATTTCTTTTTAAGTTCTTCAATTAAAAGCAACTCATTTATTTGGTTATTTACCTTCACTTTATCCTTATCTACGTCCGGAATAAGTGAACATAATTGATTTAAATCCTCTTTTCGAGAACTAGAAAATTCCAATATTGCGGAAACCACATCAAAGTTACCGTTAATGGCTGCCACTTCAATTGCAGATTTTGCTCCTTCTACAGAAAGCGCAGCGCCTTTTATCAGCAGGCTATTCACACATTCCACGTTACCAAAATAGGCGGCAATTCCTAATGGGGTGTGATTTTCAAAAGGAGAAACTTTGACCAGTTCATCCAGCTGGAAGTTTGAACTTTCAATAAACTGGAGCAGATCCGCCTGCGGTTGATTCGTCGCCATGGCAATCGCAAATTTATCTGCACTTGAAAGATTTACCCAATTGATACTCATTTATCTACCACTATTTTGAAGATACATTGCAGATTGGAGGAGGTGGAGCAACAAAAAGTTCAATAAAGGGTGTAGGCGCATCATTTATGCCGAGTTTGGCAACAACTATTAAAGTTTAATCACTGCGGCACCTTTCAACAGTCCCGCTCGCAAATCCTCCAGAGCCTCATTTACTTTTTCTAAAGCATAGACATTCACTTGTGTTTTTATTGGAACTTGAGGCGCGATTTTTAAAAACGCTTTACCATCTTTTCGGGTTAGATTAGCCACAGAACAAACATGTCTTTCTCCCCACAGTATTTCATAAGGGAATGAGGGAATATCGGACATATGGATCCCAGCGCATACCACTGTTCCCCCTTTGCGGATATTCTTTAATGCTAAAGGAATTAAAGCAAACATGAATACTATATATCAGAGAATTATGATCGCGACGGATTTAGGTCCTCAGAGCTTATACATCGGTCAGCATGCGGTAAGGATCAGTCAAATATGCCAAGCGCAGTTATACGTCCTGCACATCATCGAGCCACCGATGACCTATACAGCTATTTTGCGAAGCATGAAAAAGATCTGCAAGCTGCGAAAAAGCTTGCGGAAAAAAGTTTCAATGCCCTGTGCGATACCTTGAGAGTCACGCAAATCCATCGAATCGCGGAAGTTGGGGATCCCCCCGCCGCAAGGTGAGCTTTTGTGGAAACATTTGGAAACGGCGTTGAGCAAAAACCCGCATCTCGGAAAACCGAACCAATATGGTTCGGAAAAAGGATTTGGCGAGGTTGTACGGCGTGGTCCCAGGCTATCACACCGTCCGCCAAAATCACCATACCATGGGGGAACGCGCACCACCCCTTCTGATAGCGAAGAAGAGAAAGATAAGGACAAGTAATCTCCACCAAATAGTGATGAGAATTCTCATGGACCATTCATTTTTCGGCATATCCTTTAAAGACAGGATAATAATCCATAAAAGTTGTGGCAGGCCATTGGTCTCTCAATTTGCTTAAAAGATCCGATGCGGCTCGCGTAAGGGCTGGCAAACAGTCAAATTTTTTCGCAATATATATAAATGAGTCTAATCTAGACAACACTCTAGAACGAAATCCATTTTTTTCTGGTTCCCACAGAGAATCACGATCAACCGTGTTCTTCAATCATAAGGTCACCCCAGCAGTTATTTGCATTTTTTGAACAAAATGCGTGCGCAATCCTGTCCCCTTTCAGGGGCAGGTCAAGCACGCAAAATTTTCACTTTTCTTTCACGGATTGATTGAGCAACACCTCTTTCAGAAGGGGATTGCCGTTGTTCCTCAATATATTTCTTCACTATTTCTAAAGGGGCTCCGCCACAAGTGACGCTACAATAGCTTGGGCTCCAAAGATGTTTCCCCCATAATTTGGTTTTAATTTTATCCCAAAATTCTTTTCTTAAAATATAAGACGACTTTCCCTTCAGTTTACCAACAAGGATTGCGACCGAAAGTTTGGTTGGGACCACGACCCGCATATGGACGTGATCATCTTCTCCATTAAACTCAAGCAACTCATAGCCCATTTGGATACAAGTTTCTTCAAAAATAAGCATCATACGTGTCAACATTCCTTTTGTAAAAACATCACGACGATATTTTGTAACGAAAGACAAGATGATAAAAATTTTTGTAAACACAACTTCTTCCTGTTCTCCATTTCATAATTTTTTATAGATATAATTGACTCCTTAAATATCAGAGACTAGAATACCTTCCTGAGGTGTTTGTGGCAATATGTGGTGTTAAATTTCGAGCGTATCCAACCAGGTGGCAATCCAAAATACTTGCCCAGTGGATCGGTTGTTCTCGTGTTATTTACAACTGCAAAGTAGAAGAAGATCAATTAAATTATAAAATCTTTAAAGAAACGGGAGAGAAAGTAAAGGTCAACCAGGCATTTTCACATTTCAAAACAGAAGAAAGATCTTGGCTAAGTGAGTGCCCATCGCAGATTTTGAGAAACAGTACGGTTAACTGGTATACCGCCAAACAGAGATTTTTTAAGAATCTAGCGCATAACCCTACGAAAAAGACAAGAGGCAAAAAGGACTCTGTTTTACTTACCAATGAATTGTTTAATTTTAGGGAAGTGGTAGATCCGACTGGCAAAACAACACAAAAGCTGTTTATAGGCACGAAGACCAAACCATTAGGCAGCCTTCATTTTATTGCACATCGCGAATTTAAATTACCCAAGCAATTGGTAATATCCAAAAAGAACGATCAATGGTATGTTTCCTTCTGTTATGAGGCCCTGGGCACTGAAAAAACCGAGGAAGAATTAATACAGGCGTTCTCATCTCTTGATGAAGCTTCTTTAAAAGAACTCACGGTGGGTGTTGATCGCGGAATAGTGAAACCATTCCAGATGAGTGATAACCAATATTTTGTTTTAGATAGTGATGCTCAAAATCGTCTTTTCAAGAAGCAAAGAAGCTTAAAGAGATATCAAAAAAGATTATCAAGACAAAAGCTTCAATCCAATGCCAGAAAAAAGACAAAGAAAAAGATAGGTAAGTTACATACTAAGATTGCAAACATTAGACACGATTTTTGTCATAAGACTTCTCATGCCATCGTTAATAGTGAAGCAATGGTTATTGGCGTTGAGGATTTAAAGCTCAAAAACATGACTAAGGCACCTCAGTCAAAGAAAGATGAGCATGGTCGATTTATTGCCAATGGTGCAAAAGCCAAAGCTCGTTTAAATCGAGAACTATTATCAAAAGGATTAGGAAAAACAATTTCTTTTGTGGAATATAAAGCGAGAAAAAAGGGAAAGTTAGTTATTAAAGCACCGAGTGCTTATTCAAGCCAAGAATGTGCCACGTGTGGCCACATTGACCCAGGAAACCGAAAAACGCAATCCGAATTTTTGTGTTTATTCTGTGGAAACCATGATAATGCAGACTTAAATGCTGCAAAAGTCATTGCGAAAAGAGCAATCCAATTTCTTTTGTCGAAGCCGCAGGCCAAGGCAAAAATTAGGCTGGGGACCAGCCGAAGTAAAGCAAGGCGAGGAGGATGTAAGACACAAAAAGAGGAAACTTTATTTGTGCAGGTTCCGATGACCCTTGAAGCTCGCCCCCTTTAGGGGAGAGCAGTTCACATAAGTTCATCGCCCAGTCATATGAAACCCATGGCACAGCTCTAATTATCATTAAATAGGTCATCTCCTTAGACTTCCAAATCAACTCATAATTTCCGTATTTTTGGTTTGAATTAGCTAGATAATTTTCATTTTCAAGAGCATTTAGTACTTCATGCTCACATACTTGATCGCCAATTGAGGGAGGATATTTAATAGGATGAACAGAAGTGCTTGGTGTTGCAAGAATATGAATAAATACACCCGGATACTGATGATGTTCAAACAAATATTCTTTTTCAGCCATTTCATCTCTCTTTGCTAAAGGTACGGCGGACAGGGTTGCTGGAGTGGTTATACCAAAAACACCGTTTAAATAATACCCGTGGCTATTCAAAACACTGATGATATGAGGCGATAACCCATTGGTATTAATCTCACCCTCAAGTGACAAGACTATACCATAACAGGTATCAAGACGGGTCTGCTTCCAGTAGCACAATGGAACTTCACTCGCATTTTTCTTATGTCTAGCATAATAAAATAAGTATGCAAACGAAGTATTTAAAATTTTTTCCCTCAGCGTTTCATCACAAAGCTTCAATGCCTGCACGATGTTTATCAACTCTTCATCCGTTAGATTGATGCCATCGAATGTTATTTCAACCCGCGTTCGTTCTAAATCTATAGTTGCAGCATTTTGCCCGCGATAATTCTTTCCGATCCATAGCACTCTATTTGCGGCTAGCACGGGACGCGGCGCTAGAATGTTCGCAGAAGAAAATTTCGCTGTGTTGAGCCAGAGACAAGGATAATCATAGGCCGGTGGTGCCCAGTCATATAAAAATTGCTTAATGGCAATCTGCTGATTATTTTTCTTATTCTCTAATAAGAAGCGAAAGCTGGATTGACTACTTTGGCTTTCTTTTCGCAACTGATGTTTAATAATAGTGAACCCTACGGGCAAATAAATCATTTGAAAAAGAACAAAATTGCACCACGCTTGAGCTTCAGTAACCACACAGTCAGCTAATTCTTCCTGAGCCGAGGATGCCGTAGTGGTTTTTGGTTGATATTGCTTTTTTGCAGAAATCACTTTGATACCTTTACCTTAATTAGCCCTACTCAATAAAAGATCTTCAACTACGTCTAAGCAGATTTCATCATAATTTTCTAAATCTTTGTTCTCTTCTTTTATCGCTTGGATTTTTTGAATAGTGTCGCGAATATCTTTTGGTAATTCTTCATTAGGTGCATTGTCACCTGGCCATGCAGCATCTCGAGTTGCTTTATCTGGCCATCGAGAATAAGCAACCCAAAGGTTATCATTGCCTTTGTGTAGGCAAGAACCAATCGCACCTCGCTTTTGGGCAAAATAAATGGCTATCTTATGCCAATACTGCTGATAGATTGTTTCTTGGTGAGGTTTGAGTTTAAAGCGGTAAATGACAGCAAACATATCTTCCTCTCATGATTTCTTAGGTTTTCAGATAGCATATGATAATGTCCAGGATAAGAATAGTGTTATCCAGAACGGTGTGATAGGGTTTCTTGAAATTCAGACATTGGGGTAAATATTACATAAAAGTCAACCTAATTACTCATATTTTGTAGGAGATTTCGGTTTGGTGGTTATCAATGGTGTGGGTGGTTCTTTCCCTGCAATGGTTGGCATTTGTTGATGTTTAAATTTGGGATCTTTGCTATATTTCGCTCTTGCGTCCTCAACTGCTTTCTCGGATACTTTTCGAATATTCTCAGGCAGGGTTTCGTTAATTGTTATTACCCCGTTCGGGATTGCATTTTTTACTGCTACTTCTGCAAACTTCTGGATGGCATTTTGTTGGTCAGTGGTAAGGCTTGAAGACTTTATCATAGCACTTTTGACAGCATAGCTTACCGTGTTATCAGAATTTGGGGAAACATATAAGTCTTGATTATTGAATGTAATATGAAGCGTTCCGTTATTTTCCTGACAGGTCCATTTTGAACCCTCTTCATTTATTCTATCCTCTATATCTATTTTCACACTTTCTATGTTTCCCTTTGCGGTTAACATATTTTTTGGAGTCTGGATCGTAGAATCAAACCTAGGAGTGACTGTTTGTGCTATTGGTGTTATTGGTGCTACCGCTGTTAATTTTTGCTTGATGGGTTGAATAGCGGTTTTCATAACATTTAAAATTTTATTAGAAAGAAAGGGAACTCTCGATTCCATTTTTTCTATTTCAGATATTTGTTCAGTAGCGGATTTATTTTTTATAGCTTCCATTTCTTTAACTATAAAAGAAATAGTCTCCATGTCTTCGTTACCTATTTCTTTGTTTTCCTTAAAATGCTTATTAAGTGCTTCTACTACAATGAAGTGGGGAGAAGAAGAGGTTGTGGCCGCATTTTTAATATAAAATTCTAACATCTGTTGCACAACTGTTCGATGTTCAGCTATCCATTCCGGTGTGACAGCTTTTCTCGCAATCTCCTCAGCTTTCGTAAGATAAGAGGCTATTGTTTGCAATTCCTTTGGTTTCTCTGTTGACGTTTGTGCCACAGCAGGCTTTTCTGTTGACGATGATATTGGTGTTGGTGTTGGTGTTGTCGTTGAGGTTGATGCCGATGGTAAAGGTTTTGGGGTTGCTGCTGGTTCCAAAGCTGCTTTAACTATTGCTTTTAATTCATTTAATATTTTACTTTTATTTAAAGGCAATGTTTCCGAATCATAATCTCTGAGTTTTGGTCCTAACAAATTAGCAATCTCGTTGTCATCACGGTTAGTATACCGCAATACATTAACTGTATCTTGCAAATCTTTTTTCCCAACTCTTTGCCCATACGCGTGATAATATTCCATGTAACACCAATTTAAAAAGGTTTCACATCTTGATGCTAACTCAGAATTTATTTTACGAAGTTTATTAATTGCATTAGTTACTTCAGCTTCAGTAGTGGCATCCCTCATTTCGGCTAGTATGACCTCATTACTAATACCGCCTATAATGTCTTCATAACGCTTCCTATTCGGTATCGTTTGTTTTAAACCCACATCCTCAAAGCTACTAACTTGTTCTTCAGTTAAAACTTTTCCTAATCCATATTGAAATATTTGAAAAGGTCTAAGCATTTCTAAATCTCCTATATCATCAGCTAGTTCGACAGAGCTCCATCGCCTTTAGTTTCATCCAATAAATCCCAATGTAGTGGCAAAGTTAAAATGTCCCCTGTAAAATCAATCAGTTGTCCATAATGAGAGTAGATAAAAATTTATCCGCTTCGACACCGTTGAGACTATTTAGGTTCTAATCGCATCCTTCCTTGAGGTAGTATTTCCTTCAATTTATCAAGAATCACTTGTACTCTTTGTTTATGGGAAATCATAAGGTGACTATCATTACTTTGATATTTTTGCATCGTTGTGAAACTTAGGTAATCGTTGATGCCTTGTGTGAAATTTGCCCCACTACTTCACTGATTTGGTTTTTAAAACTTCAGGGTTATCTATATTTGTTAAATCGGCCGATGAATAATCTAATAGTCATCAAACAGGAATACGAACCTTGATCAAAGACATAGCACTATACTCTTTCCATTTTGAATTTATGCTTTGTTGCCTGCTCTCACTCACCCCAGTCATGTACCAAAGCGTACACTCCTGGGGATTCGTTCGCTTGGCGCCTCGCCTAAATTCAAACTGGTTCGAGTATATTACTGCTCCTACTTTTACCAACCACCGTTTTAGGAAGCTATCAATACGGCAATAAAGGGATTATTCATGAAGGTGATTCATCCAGTGTCGTAAAAACCAAATGTGGGGTTCCTTTTAATGAAGGTCCAAACTCGATTACTTATAATCCAGGTTATGGAAAATTTTATGAGATTTTGATCTTTCAGGATGACAAGTTTGTTGAGGTTAAGACTGGATCTCGAGTAACTCAAAGTGATTATGCTTCATCTGCGTCTAAAGGCTCAACATGTATCACTTTCTAAGGTTAGTCGTTTTTGTCTAGCTACAAATGCAAACCCTTTACCTAGCTCTAAAAGAAACTGCTGCAAAATATTGATTAACGCTTTTTCGATCTTTGATTCCAATGATTAAGAAATTATAATCCCCTAAAATGACGAAGTGATTGCACAACTTCATCATCGCTAGATAAGGCCACAGGAGACGATTTTTTGTTTATGAAACGCAATTCAGAGGGGGTACAGAAAATTTCATCTAACCGATTTTCCTCAATCATCAAAGGATTCCAGTGAGATATAACTTTTGTGGTATCTGAAAATTCCATTTGATCAGGCAAAAATTGTATAGCTTTATTTGGATCATCGGCAAATTTAGCCCTTGTAAGGGCATCTTTGGCGAAGGTAACATCTTTTTCGACTTTATTTCTTTGTTCGCAGCTGAGTTTAACATATTGATAAATCGCTTCAAATTCTGTTAGTTCATTTTCCAAGATTCGGATGCTATTTATTAAGTCCAAATTAAATGGAACAATATAAAATTTTTCAACTATATGTGGATCTTCTAAAAGACCCATTAAATGAGATTTACCAAAAATAAGCAAAGTCGGTTGTTTGATTGGGAGCACCGCTTGACGAATAAATACGTCTCTTTCTACAGTTTCTGCACCCCTTTGAGGATGCAAGTCTACCATACCCAATATCATATTAAATTTACTTTTTGCCACATCCTGTATGTGGGTTCCGAATTTTTCGTGATAGAAAAATTTAAAGTTATGATTTTTGGCAGATTTTAACAGAGCCTTTTCAATTTGATAGGATTGGTAATCCCCATGGTGTTCACCCACCACAATAAGAACAGGCTTAGGATATGTTTTAGCACATTGCATGGCTTGATCAATGATCACGTCAAATATGCGCTCTAATTTTTGTATAACTGCTTTAGGATAACCAATATGTTGTTTAATAAATCGTGATAATGTATTTTTGCCATTCCTTTTAGCAAATTCAACGGTGTTTACAACGTTCGCTTGCCTGTGTTGCTGTCTATACAGATTAATGTTCTGTGGTATTATAAATTTTGCAATCTCTAAAGCTAAATCTTCAGGAATGGATTTTTCAAGAAAATTATAAACATTCATTAAGTTTATCCTTTCAGGAAAAGAATCAAAAAACAATTGAGCAATTTTAAAATTTTCCGTCAAAATACTTTTTTCCATGAACTCAAGGCAATATTTTAGATCATTGTTAAACATTTCAGAACAGTGATGAATAAGAAAATATAGTGATTCAAGCTGATGCTTTCGAAGAAGCTCGAGTAGAATTTTCTTCAGCCATTCCTGCGGAATTTCTTTTGAAAATCTAGAGCTATTTATCATGCGATTTAGCATAGAAAGGTCCCCCTTTCTCGCTGCTTGATGAAAAGTACTCTGATATGCGCTTTCCTGAAGCTCCAAAATGAGAATAGAGATATCATCATCAGGAAGATCATCTTCACTGCCGCTTTCTACTGTTCCTTCCATCATGACATCGTCTCACGTAAAAAAATTCAACAATGGAACAATTTACTTAAGATAATTTACTTTTGCAAGATGAATGAAATTTATACTGATAAAGGGTAGTTAGTATCAGATTATTGGCCAAACTTCTGCATTTTTTCACCATCGTCTGAAGACCAACCTGTTACATCCAATAAACCTACCGTTTCCATATCAGTTCAAGAGTGGTTTTTTCACAATAAAGCTGTTAGGGAGCTCTTCCGTATCATTATCTTGGATTGAATATTTATATATTATCTTATTTAAACCTCATCCCCACCCCAGTTGTAACAAGTTATCATTCATCTAGCTCTTCCAATATTTCCTCATCTGCTTTTGGTGAAATGCGCGTCGCTCCCGTGATACCACCTGCATGTACTCAAGCAAAAGATAAGAAAAACTCTAAACGAAAAGCTCCACCTTGGCATGAGCAAGAACCTGTGAACAGCAGAACGATAAAAAAGAGCAAAAACAATAATCGGTGAGCATATGTAGGGGCCGACCTAATTTCAAATTCGAATATTAGAACACAACGAATGGTGCGTATCTAGAGATCTTATATCCGATACTACACATTCTATGCATTAGTGCATAATAACAAAAAGATTAGCGAGGGGAATCTTCTGGAAAAATATTTTTAATAATGCAAGTAAGTAACACTTGCGAATACTATTTCAATTGGTTAAAGTGCACAAATCGTCGCTCATAAATGAGACAAACCATTTACGAGCGACTGACCACAGAAACATAATCTTACAGGAGATTACATTTGTATGGCTGTCCCCATTGTATACGAAACTTTCTTAGTTCCAAACCTCATGGCAAACGCACTCAAATCAGGAAATTTGAGCATCACTTTTTTCCTTTTTAA
>JADMIO012736507.1_pt1 | contig 19971 bp, 18 predicted proteins | sample 8958161 | NCBI WGS metagenome assembly JADMIO01 (sample SAMN16585339, study PRJNA669376) | soil metagenome | isolation source: Crop rotation soil | place: USA: Cullars Rotation, Alabama | collected 2011
CACGCAGCGAAGGCGACGGTTACACCTGGCTCGTCACCGGGCCGGCGGTGCTGGTCAATCCGACTCTCTACAAGGACGCCGGCTGGGACACGCTGAAGGATTTCAAATGCGTTGGACTCGCGGTGTGGAACCAGAGCGTGGCGCTGGTGCATCCGTCTAGCCCCGCAAGGACCATCGGCGAGTTCGTGGAGCTCGCACGCTCCAAACCCGGCCAGTTGAATTTCGGCAATCCCGGCACCGGCTCGTCGATCGACCTTTCCGCGCAGAAGCTGTTCCAGGTGGCCGATATCAAGCTCACCAATATCGGCTACAAGGGCCAGCCGCAGGCCCTGATCGACCTGATCACCAACCTGATGCATTTCGAGATCGTGTCGCTGGCGCTGGCCTTGCCGCACATCAAGGAAGGAACGGTGAAGCCGCTCGCGGTCTTCACCGAGAAGCGCGTCCCCGATTTACCCGAAGTTCCGACCATCGCGGAGGCCGGTTTCGCGCAGGCCGCCTACGTCCCCTGGTACGGCATCTATGTGCCGTCATCGACGCCTGACGCTCTCGTCGAGAAGATTCACGCCGCCATCAACAAGGCGCTGGAAAATCCTGACGTACAGCACCACCTCGCGATTTCAGATATTCCCGGCAAACCGATGCCGCTTGCCGACCTCGCCGAACTGATGAAGAACGATCAGGAGAAGCTGGTGCGTGTGGTGAAGACCGCGGGGGAGTCGCTGCAGTGATAGCTCCCGTCATTGCAAGCGAAGCGAAGCAATCCATCTCACCATCCGTGGAGACGTGGATTGCTTCGTCGCTTCGCTCCTCGCAATGACGGCGGCGCTTACAACCTGGAGATTCCGAGATAGAGCGCGCTCAGGGATGGCTTCCTTTCGGCGTTCACTTCTTCACCTTGCTCGCATCCATCTTGATCGACGTATCCAGCATGTTGGTCGAGAACGCCGTCTGCACGTCGAACGGCTTTTCCATGCCGAGATAGGTCTGCACCAGTTCGTAATCCTTCTTCATCCGCTCGCCGTCAATCCAGCCAAGCGCCTTGGTCGTGGTGAATTCATCCGTCATCAGATATTTGATGCGTTCCCACTGCCGCTCCTGGTTCTCCTTGTCGAGACCGGAGACGCTGTCGAGCAGCGCCTTCAGACAAGGCGCGGCATCCGCGACGCAGGCGGCATAGGCCTTCTGCGTGACCTTGACGAATTCCGCGACCAGCTTCGGATTTTTCTCCAGATACGCGCCGTTGACGATCAGGGAATTGCCGTAAGGATTGAGGCCGATGTCCTTCCAATTGATGAAGCCGAGATCACTGCCGAACTCGATCACCTTGAGATCGTGCTCGTTGTAGAAGTCGCTGATGATATCGACGGTGTGGCTCTTCAGCGCTGCGATCTTGGCGGTCGGCCCGACATTGACGAAATTGACGGAGTCCGGCGCGATCCCGGCGGCCTTGGCGAAAGCCGGCCACATCACCCGCGACGCGTCGCCCGGCGGGTTCCCGATCTTGTGTCCGGGAAAATCCTTCGGACCGTTCACGCCATAGCTCTTCAGCCAGTAGAAGGTCTGCCCGGTATTGGCATAGATGCTCATGATCGCGACATCGTCGGCGCCCTTGCTCTTGGCCACCAGCGCCGTCGCGAGATCGGCGATGCCGAAGGGGGTGCCGCCGGAACCGACCTTGAGCGACGACACACCCGAGCCCTTGCCGGTCTCGATGGTGAGGTCGATACCTGCCTTCTCGTACCAACCCTGCGCCTTGGCGTAGTAGAACGGCGAGTGGTCCGCGGTCGGCGTCCAGTTCAGCATGAGATTGACGGATTCCGCGGCCGCAACGGGCGAGGCCGGCAACGCGAGCGCCAGCGCCAATCCCATCAGCCCTGCATACTTCATGGCAACGCTCCCTTGATTTCAGCCGGCTCTTGTCGATGTCCGTCCGTGACGTTACCAATGCAACCGTGGCCCAAGGTACTTGTCAACTGCCTGGTTGGAAATGCCCGAACGACGCGCAAATGGCAAAACGCCACCGAAGAAACCCCAACGGCGCAACCCGGAAGCAACGCGTCAGAGGCTGCTGACTGCGGCGCGGCGTGAATTTGCCGACAGTGGGCTCGCCGGCGCCCGCGTCGATGAAATCGCGGCTCGAGCCGGGGTCAACAAGCAGTTGGTCTATCACTATTTCGGCGACAAGGACGCACTCTACCTTGCGGTCCTGGAATGGGTTTACGAGGAAATCCGGAACCAGGAACGCAAGCTAAATCTCGAAGGATTGCCGCCGAAGAAAGCGATCCGGAAGCTGATCGAGAGTTCCTTCGACCATCTCGCCGCGCATCCCGACTTCATTGTACTCCTAAATGATGAGAACCGCGGCGGGGCGCGCCACGTCCGCCGATCTCGCAAGCTCGAAGCCATGCATTCGCCGCTCGTCAGCATGGTCGACAAGATCCTCAAGCAGGGCGTCCGCGACGGAACCTTCCGGCGCGGAATCAATCCGGTGCATCTCTATATCTCGATTGCGGGCCTCAGCTATTTCTTCTTCTCCAACACCCCCACCCTCTCGGCCATTTTTGGCGCGGATCTGAGCCGTCCGGCGATGAAGCGCGCCCGCCGCAGGCATGTGGTCGATCTCGTGCTGCAGGCGCTGCGACCTTGAGGGACACCGTGACTGCCCAATCGTGGTCGTCATTGCGAGGAGGAAGCGACGAAGCAATCCATGCCTCAGCAAGCTCAAAGATGGATTGCTTCGCTTCGTCGCAATGACGAGATGGTCGCAGCTTCCATAATCAACCAGATAGTTGAAACAGGGCCAGCCGCGCGCTAGACTTGAGACCAACACGGAGAAAACCAGCAGTGCCCGCTGAGGGACGACGATCTGCGAAATCGGTTGCGATCATCCTGATCGTGCATCTTGCCGTGATCGTGCTCTGGCAGGTTCTGGTCGACGCCTTCCAGGTACCGAAATTTATTCTGCCATCGCCGCTCGCGGCGCTCTCGACGCTCGCTTACTCCAAATACGCCTGGGTCTCCAATCTCCTTGTCACGGCGGTCGAAATCCTCGGCGGCTTCGCGCTCGGCGCGGTCGTCGGCGTGGCGCTGGCGCTGATCTTCACCTGGTCGCGCGCCATCGCGTTGATCCTGCTGCCGCTGTTCGTGACCATGAACATGATCCCGAAGGTGGCGATGGGGCCGCTCGTCATCGTCTGGTTCTCCTACGGCATCTTCGCCAACATCCTGATCGCTTTCTCGATCTGCTTCTTCCCGATCCTGCTCACGACCGCGCGCGGCCTCTCGGAGGTCGAGCCCGATCTGCTCGATCTCGTCAAATCGCTGCGCGGTTCACGCTGGACGCTGTTCCGCAAGATCCAGCTTCCGGGCTCGCTGCCTTACGTGTTCTCGGGCATGAAGGTAGGCGCCATCCTCGCGGTCGCGGGGGCGATCGTCGGCGAGTTCATCGCCTCCGATCGCGGGCTCGGCTACCTCATGATCCAGGTGCAGTCCGCCCTCGATACGCCTGCCATGGTGATGGCGGTGGTGCTGCTGACCCTGCTCGGCGTTGCCCTTTACGGCCTGGTGCTCGGACTCGAACGGCTGTTCGTGGTCCGCGACGTCAGGCTGCAATAGCGAGACCGAAAGACATGCTGCTCACACGCGACAATCTGCCGGACAAGATCATCGACATTGCGGCGCTGGATGACATCCTGTGCCGGCCGAGCCAGGCGCTGATCGATGATCTCCGCAAGGTCGATGGTGACATCATGATCCTCGGCATCGGCGGCAAGATGGGACCGACACTCGCGGGCCTTGCAAAGAACGCCCTTCCCGACCGGCGGATCATCGGCGTCGCGCGCTTCAGCGAGCCAGGGGTCGAGGAATGGCTGCAGGCGCGCGGCATCGAGACCATCCATTGTGACCTGCTGGACGAGGCCGCGATCAAGACGCTGCCGCAGGCGGCCAACATCATCTTCATGGCCGGCCGCAAATTCGGCGCGGAAGGCAATCTGGCGCTGACCTGGGCCATGAACTCGCATGTCCCCGCGCTGGTCGCGCAGGCGTTCCGGCACTCGCGGATCGTCGCGTTCTCGACCGGCTGCGTCTATCCGTTCGTGCCGGTCAACGGCAAGGGCTCGGATGAGGCCATGGCGCCCAACCCGCCCGGCGAATACGCGCAATCCTGCGTCGGCCGGGAGCGCATGTTCGAATATTTTTCGAACCAGTTCAAAACGCCAGGCCGGCTGTTCCGGCTGAACTACGCGATCGACATGCGCTACGGCGTGCTGCACGACATCGCAAGCAAGGTGCTCGCGGGCAAGCCAATCGATGTCAGCCTCGGCCACGTCAACTTCATCTGGCAGGGCGATGCCTCCTCGCAGGCGCTGCGCTGCCTCGCGCATTGCGACACGCCGACTTCGCCGATCAATGTCAGCGGTCACGAGATCATCGCCGTACGAGATCTCGCCGCCAAATTCGGTGCGTTGTTCGGCAAGGAACCAATGATCGTCGGCAAGGAAGAGCCGACTGCGTGGCTGACCAATACGTCGCAAGCGGTGAAACTATTTGGCCTGCCGATCGTCGGCACCGCGCAATTGATCAAATGGACCGCGGATTGGGTGGCACGATCGATGCCAAGCCTCGGCAAGCCGACCAAATACGAGGTGCGCGATGGGCGATACTGAGCAGCTCGCCATCGTCCAGCTCGACGCGCGGGACGCCGCGGGCGCCCTCCTTCTCTCGACGGAAGCGCATTGGAACCAGAACGAGGCCGACTGGCGGTTCTTCCTGACGAAAGGGGCCGTGTTCGGCATGCGCGACCAAAAGAACACGCTCGTCGCGACGGCGGCGCTGATGCCCTATGGCGAACATGATGCCTGGATCAGCATGGTGCTTGTCACCGAAAGCTGGCGCCGGCGCGGGCTCGCAACTCGGCTGGTCGATGCCTGTCTTGGGAAGGCAAAAAAGCTCGGCATCACCACCTGGCTCGATGCGACACCGGCGGGCGCCACGGTCTATGGCCCACTCGGCTTCACCCCGACCATCGAGTTGCGGCGGTTGCGCCTGGCGAATGCATCCGGTGCGAAGCGCGCAACACCATCCGCCGGCAAGCTCGACGCGTTCATCGCTGCTGATATCGGCACGATCGGTTTCGATCGCAGCGGTTTCCTGCGGGAATTGAGTGGGCGCGCGAACTCGAAGCTCGTGTCCAGCGGCCGTGCCATGGCGCTGGTCCGCGACGGGCGCACCGCCCGCCATATCGGACCGCTGTTCGCCGATGGTGCATCCCACGCCCTTGAGATGGTGCACGACATCGCGGCAAGCGAAACCGGACCCGTGCTCATCGACGCGGTCGCCGCGCAAGCCGAATTCCTCGATGGCCTCACCGCGAGCGGCTGGAGCATCGAGCGGCCGTTCCAGCGCATGAGGTTCGGCCGCGCGGCGAGCCAGCCGCCCGCATTGCCGTTCGCGGTCGCCGGCCCCGAATTTGGATAGGACACTCCCATGCACCACAGCGAGATCAAATCCGACGTGCGGCGGCTGATCGCCGAGGGCACCGTGCTGCCCGCGCATCCGCTGGCGCTGACGGAAGATCGTAAGCTCGACAAGGTCCATCAGCGCGCGCTGACGCGCTATTACATCGATGCCGGCTCCGGTGGGCTTGCGGTCGGCGTGCACACGACGCAGTTCGCGATCCGCGACGTCGGGCTTTACCGGCCGGTGCTGGAGCTTGCGGCGGAGACCGCTGCGAACTGGACCAGGCGGCCGCTGGCGCTGGTCGCAGGCCTCGCCGGCCCGACGCGGCAGGCAGCTTCAGAAGCAAGGATTGCGCGCGGTATCGGCTATCACGCGGGCCTGCTCAGCCTCGCCGCCATGAAGGCGGCAAGCGAAGACGAGATCGTGGCGCATTGCCGTGCCGTGGCCAACGAGATTCCCCTGGTCGGCTTCTACCTGCAGCCGGCGGTCGGCGGCGTGATTCTATCAGCGAATTTCTGGCGGCGCTTTGCCGAGATCGACAACGTGATCGCGATCAAGATCGCGCCGTTCAACCGCTATCGCACCCTCGATGTGCTGCGTGGAGTCTCGGCCGCCGGCGCGCTCGACCGTATCACGCTCTACACCGGCAATGACGACCACATCCTGCTCGATCTCACACTGCCCTTCGATCTCAGGGACAAGGGTGTGACCACGCGCACCCACATCCGCGGCGGATTGCTCGGCCACTGGTCGGTATGGACGTACAGCGCCATAAAGCAGTTCGAGACCTGCAAGGCCGCGCGCAACAAGCCGAGCGTTCCGGCCGATCTGCTCGCGCTCGACGCGCGCGTCACCGATTGCAACAGCGCCTTCTTCGATGTCGCCAACAATTTCCACGGCTGTATCGCGGGCTGCCACGAGGTGCTGCGCCGGCAGGGCCTGATGCAGGGCCTCTGGTGCCTGGATCCGCACGAGGGATTGAGCCCGGGCCAGCTCCAGGAGATCGACCGCGTCTATCATGAGCACGCCGATCTCAGCGACGACGATTTCGTCGCAAGCCATTTGCAGAAATGGCTGACATGAGCGACCGCGCGCCCTTCATCAGCCTGCGTAATGTCCGCAAGGCCTACCGCACCGGCGGCGCCGATTTCCTCGCAGTCTCCGACGTCACCATGGACGTGCAGGAGGGAGAGCTGGTGTCGCTGGTCGGACCTTCGGGATGCGGCAAGACCACGGTGTTGAAGATCCTTGCAGGCCTGCACAGTGCCGACGGCGGGACCGTGCGGATCGGCAATGCCGCAACGCCGTTCGATCCCGCGCGCGATATCGGCATGGTCTTCCAGCAAGCCCTCCTCCTGAAGTGGCGTACCATTCTGGACAACGTGCTGCTGCCGGCCGAGATCGTCGGGTTGCCGATGAAGGCGGCGCGCGCGCGGGCGCGCGACCTGCTCAATCTCGTGGGCCTTGCGGGCTCCGAGGACAAATATCCGCAGCAGCTCTCCGGCGGCATGCAGCAGCGCACCGCGATTGCGCGCGCCTTCATCCATGATCCCAAGCTGATCCTGATGGACGAGCCGTTCGGCGCACTGGACGCGTTGACGCGCGAGCAGATGAACCTGGAGATGCTCCGGATCTGGCGCGAGAGCGGCAAGACCATCATCTTCGTCACCCACTCGATCCAGGAGGCGGTGTTTCTCGCTTCTCACTGCGCCGTGCTGACGGCGGGGCCCGCGCGCATGGCGGAGTACTTCCCGATCGAGCTGCCCTTTCCGCGCGCACTGCCGATCAAGACCACCGACGAGTTCGGTGTCTATGCGCGGCGGATCTACGACAGTCTCGGGCTTGGAGCAGCGTAGCCGTCCGGCCTAGACGCGCCAGCTCCGCGCATAGGCCGCGGGCGTAATCCCCATCACGCTTCGGAAGGCGCGCGTCATGTGCGGCTGATCGGCAAAGCCAACGCCATGCGCGGTACGGGCAGGCGCTTCGCCGCGGCGCAATCGCGCTGCCGCCGCGCTGACGCGGGCCTGGCGCACATATTCCTGGGGCGTCATGCCCAAAGCCGCGCGAAAGCAGCGAATGAGATGGCGCGGACCGACGTCTGCACGCTCCGCAATGGTCTCCAGCCGCAACTCGGCGGACAACTCCGCCTGGACATACTCGATCGCCTTCGTGACGGCCCTCGAGGACGTCGGCGGCAGAGCTCGCGGACTAGTCCCATATCGTTCGGCAAGTCCGGCCAACGCAATCAGCAGCGCCTCCTCGGCTTCTTCGCCTGGCGTGTCCGGCGCAAGCGCGCGTTCGAACACAATTCGCAGAGTTGAATCGTTGACCACGGCCGGGCCGAGATCTGCGCCATCAGGAAATCCCGCCTCGTCAAGGAGCGTGGCGCTCGGATAAACCGCGGTGTAGCGCAAGCGCCTGTTGGTGCCGATCACTCCGCCCGTGTGCGTATCGCCGGGATTGACGACGGAAAGCCCGCCCACACCGACGTCGTACGTCGTCCTGCCGCGAACGAAGCGCTTCTGCCCTTCAAGGATCAGCCCAAGCATCAGCGTGTCGTGAAAGTGCGGCGCAAACACGAAATTGCTGAAGTCGGCGTCGAACAATGCCGTTCCGCCGAAGCCGGGCAAGACGCGGAAGCGGCCCCGATCCCCGTCGGCCGGGTCGCCCAGGATCGTCATGTCGCTTTGGTTCAAGACCCATCCCTTTCGGCACGCTACGTAAGGCGGATTGTAGCACGAACGGACGCGCCGAAATGGCGGAAATCTCGCTCGCACCTTTCTTGTTGTTCTGCCTGATCGCCACGGTGACCCCGGGGCCGAACAACATGATCAATCTCGCGCAAGGCATGCAGCTGGGATTCTGGCGCGCGATGCCCTTCGCCATGGGCACCGGCCTCGGCGTCGGCTCCCTGCTGTTCGCCGTCGCGATTGGACTTGGCGCCGCCACATCAGCCTCGCCTGTAATCAACATGATCATGCGCGCGGTGACCGGGCTTTATCTGCTCTATCTGGCCTGGAAGATCGGGACATCCGGGGCGATCGGCGAGAAGGCGCCCGGCATCGGACTCGGATTCTGGAGCGGCATCGGCTTCCAGTGGATCAATCCGAAGACCTGGGCATCCGCGATGGCGATGGCCACGACCTATCTTCCGCCCAACCCGTCACATCAAGGCGCGCTGGCGGCCGCCGGCGTCTTCTGTGCGATTGCGTGGCTGACGCAACCGGCCTGGATCGGCTTCGGTGGCGCGCTGCGGCGTCTGCTGTCCGACTCCCGCAATGCGGCGCTGATCAATGTGGGATTGGCGGCACTCCTGCTCGCGTCGACCTTGCCGTTTCTTGTCACCCACGGCTGAGAGCCGGTGTCTCGGTGTACGTCAGTGCATGCCGAGCAGTCTTGGCAGGAACAGCGTGAGCTCCGGCCAATAGGTCACGACGACGAGGAAGCCGAGCATCGTGCATAGCCACGGCAGGACCGCCACTGCGAGATCGGTGATGCGCATCCGCGCTATCATCGACGCGACGTAGAGATTCAAGCCGACCGGAGGATGGCAGAGACCGACCTCCATGTTGACGTCGATCACGATGCCGAAATGGACGAGATCGATGCCGAGCTTCTTGGCCGCCGGCGCCAGGATCGGCGCCATGATCAGGATGATCGAATTCGGCTCCATGAAATTTCCGGCGAGCAGCAGCAGCACGTTGACGACCAGCAGGAAGCCGACCCAGCCGAGATTCTGCGCGGTGATCCAGTCGGCGAGCGCGGCCGGAATGTTCTCGTTGCTCAGCACGAAGGAGAACAGCACCGCGTTGGTGACGATATAGAGCAGCATCGCGCTGGTGTTGGCCGCCCGCAGCAACACGCGCGGCACGTCCTTGAACCCGACCGCCTTGTAGACGAAGACGGCAATGAAGAAGGAATATACAGCGGCCATCGCGGCTGCCTCGGTCGCCGTGAACAGGCCGCTGTAGATGCCGCCGACGATGATGACGACCAGCATCAGACCCCAGACGCTGTCGCGGAACGCCTTCCAGGTCTCGGCCCAGCTCGCTTTGTTCAGCCGCGGGTAGTCGCGCGAGCGCGCGAGATACCAGGTGACTGCGCAGAGCATGACGGTCAGGAGCGTGCCTGGCAGCAGGCCGGCGACGAACAGCGCGCCAACGGAGGTATTGGTAGAGACCGCATAGACGATCTTCGGGATCGAGGGCAGCATCAGAATGCCGAGCGATCCCGCGACGGTAATGATGCCCGCGCCAAACCGCATCGGGTAGCCGTGCCGCACCATCTCGGGCAGCACGATGGCGCCGATCGCGGCGACGGTCGCCACGCTCGATCCGCAGACCAGCGCGAACATCGCGCAGGCGACGATACCGGCAAGGCCAAGCCCGCCGTGCCAGTGTCCGATCAGCGACGTCGCGAAGTTGATCATCCGCCGCGCAACACCGCCATGCGTGAGGAAGTTTCCGGCCAGGATGAAGAACGGGATCGCCATGATCTCGAAGCTCTCGATCCCCGTGAACAGCTTCATCGAGACCGCCTCGATGGGCACCGTCGTCAACGTGAACAGGAACGTCATCACGGTGAGACCGAGCGCGATCGAGACCGGGATTCCCGTGAGCATCAGCGAGATCAGCAGCGCGAAGATGGTGAAAGCGCGCAACGCCTGGGGCATCACCAGCACGCCCGCTTTCTCGGCAAGGCAGATCGCGAAGATCAGGATTGGTGTCAGGATCAGGACCACGCCCAGCGGACTGACCTTGCGCCCAGCATCTTCTGTCGCGGCGCCCGTGGGCAGCGGATGCAGCGCGGGCGAGCCGTCCGCCTCCACACCTTCCACATGCGCTTCGTCATGATGGGGCAGTCGATCGGTCCGGAAGTAAGACCAGGCGACCTGAAGGAAGCGGAAGCACATCAGGCCCGAGCCGAGCGGGATCGCCAGATAGATGAACCACATCGGCGCTTCGAGGTCGTTCGACTGCTGGCCGGTCTTGAACATTTCCCAGACGAACGAGCTTCCAAAAGCGGCGATCATTCCGGTGAAGAGCGCGCCGCACAGCAACGCGAACAGGATCACCTGCTTGCGCGAATGTTCCGGCAGACGATTGACGAGGAGATCGACGCCGACATGGATGCCGGTGCGCACGCCATAGGCCGCGCCGAACTTGGCCATCCAGATGAACATGTAAATGCAGAGTTCCTGGGCCCAGGACAGGTCAAGTTCCGAGAGAAAGGAAAAGATGGCCTTCGCCATCGATGCAAGCTGGGTGAACCCGCGTGCCGTCGCCCATTTCAGGAGATCGGCGGAGAGGCCGGTGCCGTAGCGGTGCACGACGGCGACGAAAATCAGGCCGGTCGCGGCCGCAATGAGGGCCGCGATCAGCCATTCCTCGATATGATCGAGCACTCTGTTGAAGGCGTGAACCAAATCAGTCCCCAATCAGCACGCCATGCAGATCCACGCGGCCGGGAGCGTGATCCACTCTCGACCGATCCCTGCGGGAAGGGCCGATCTCGTTCAATTCATTTCAATGTGGAGCTCTTTGGCGACGACATCGAGCACTTCTTGTCCGACCCGCCCCTTCGCCCACTTGTAGGTCGGCTGCATCGCCTTTTGCCACTCCTTGCGCTCGTCGTCGGTCAGGTAGTGCAACGTGGTCTTGCCCGATTTCTTGATCTCGGCCAGTGCCTCCTCATTCTCCTTGGTTGCGATCTCGTTGGTGTAGTCGGTCGCTTCCTTCATCGCCTTCTCGAGCTGGCCGCGGATATCGGCCGGCAGTCCGCTCCAGAACTTCGTGTTGACGATCACCGCATATTGCAGGTGGGCGTGATAGGAGACGGTAATATCCTTTTGGACCTCATAAAATTTCTGGGTCAGATAGTTCGACGGCGTGTTCTCGCAGCCGTCGACCACGCCCGTCTGCAAGGCCTGATAGACTTCCGAGAACGCCATGATCTGCGGGATGGAAGAGAGATTACGGAAATACTGGTCAGCGATTTTCGAACCAGAGATGCGGAACTTGAGGCCGGCAAAATCCGAGATCTTGGTCAGCGGGCGGTTGGCGGAGACCATGTGGAAGCCGTTATCCCAGTAAGCGAGGCCCGTGATTCCCTTGGCTTCCAGCTTCTTGAACAGCCACTGGCCGACTGTCCCTTTCATCGCCGCACTGTAGGTCGCTTCATCCTTGAACAGCCAGGGCAGGTCGAGCGCCTCGAACTCCTTCACACCGAGCGGAGCGAACTTCGCGGTGGACGGCGCCAGCATCTGCACCGAGCCGAGCTGCAGCGCCTCGATTTCTTCCTTGTCCTTGTAAAGCGAGGAGTTCGGATAGACGTCGATCTTGACCTTGCCGTTGGTGTATTTCTCGGCGAGTTCCTTGAATTTGAGCGCGCCCTTCCCCTTCGGAGTGTCGTTGGCCACGACGTGGCTGAACTTGATGACGATCGGGTCGTCCGCAAGGGCTGCCGCGGGAACCATCATGGAGACGGCGGCGATGCCAGCAAGAATATACCTACGCATGAAATGTCCTCCGCGCTGAAACGGGCGTTTTTCTTATCGGTTTGACATGTGGTGTGGCAGCAAACCCCGGCGCGAACAACTAGACCTAAGCCGCACGAGCGCGGGGTATGAGGCCCATCATCCCAAAGGTTAACGTTGCGCGGCCGGCTTGGCCGGTCGATTGGCAGTAATGTCACACGTGGAAAATACGGGCGCGGATCAGCGCTTGCGCTGGGCCACCATGAACAGCCGCCGGAACGGAAAAAGTGTCTGCCCCAATGCATTCTTCGGATAGGCCTTCGCCACCCGCTCGCCATAGGCCGCCTCGAAGGCCGACTTCTCCTCGCCCTGCAGGATATCGAGATAGCGCGTCAGCCAGGTGCCCTTGGTCCATTCCTTGACCGGGTTCTCACCCTCCAGCACCTGGAGATATTCTGTCTCCCAGATGTCGATATTGTCCGAAAGGGGAGCCAGGAGGCCGTGGTAAAATCCGGGCTCGGCGACCGGCGGCGGCGTCACCAGATGCTCCACCTTGCTGCGCCACGGTCCGTTCAACGCGGTTTCGCCGATCAGCACATGCGAGGGCGCCCTGAAATTTCGCGGCATCTGCACCGCGAGAATGCCACCGGGCTCGACCTTCTGCATCAGCGCGGGAAACAGCGCGGCGTGATCCGGCAGCCAGTGCAGCGCAGCATTCGAATAGATCACGTCGTATCTCTGCGCGGGGCGCCATGAGGCGAGATCCTGCTGCAGCCAATCGATATCGGGCGCCGCCTTCCTGCCGGCCGCGACCATTTCAGCGGAGCCTTCGATGCCAGTGACTGATGCCTCCGGCCATCGCTCCTTGATCAGCCTGGTGACGTTGCCCGCGCCAGCGCCGAGGTCGGCGACGCTGCGGACCCCAAAGTCCGGAATGCGCATCAGAAGATCAACCGCCGGCCGCAGCCGGTGGCCCGAGAATTTCAGGTATTGCTGCGGATCCCAAACCATCACGGACTCACTTTATTTTCTTCGAGCGATATGTCTTGCTCCTGCATGACGGCCCGCGGTGTACACGGCGGACTTTCGAGGGGCAAATCCTGTGTGAACGGAAAGAACGAAAAATGGATCTCGAGCTCAAATCCAGGACGGCGGTGGTTACGGGGGGCAGCATCGGAATCGGCCGCGCCATCGCCAAGGGGCTCGCGCACGAAGGCGTGCGCGTGGTCGGGGTGGCCCGGAGAAAGGAGCTTCTGGACACGCTGGCGGCCGAGGTCAAGGCCGCCGGCGGCACTCTGATTCCCGTCGTGCAGGACATCGTGGCCGAGGGCGCCGCGGACAAGCTTGCCGCCACCGCCATCGCCGAACTCGGCCACGTCGACATTCTTGTCAACAATGCCGGCGGCAGCCGGCCGCTGCCGGTCGATGCGCCCGACAGCGCCTGGGATGAAGCGATCACGCTCAATTTCACCAGCTACCGCAAGGTAACGCACGCACTGCTGCCGCAGATGATGAAGCGCAATTGGGGCCGGATCATCAACATCACCGGAAAATCGGAGCCGGAGGGTTTGAACGCAGCATTCGCCGCAAAAGCCGCCGTCCATGCCTGGGCCAAGGGCCTGTCGCGCGAGATCGGCGAGCACGGCATCACCGTCAACTGCATTCCGCCCGGCCGCATCATGAGCGAGCAGATCCGCCGCAACTATCCCGAGGATTACCGCAAGAGGTTCGCCGAGGAGGAAATCCCCGTGGGCTATTGGGGCGAGCCCGAGGACCTCGCGGCATTGGCAATCTTCCTCGCTTCGCCGCGGGCGCGCTACATCACCGGCACGGTGATCCCGGTCGACGGCGGACTTCGGCGGTATCAGTTCTGATGCGTGACGAACCAGATCGAAGCGTCGTCATCGCGAGCGCAGCGAAGCGATCCAGAACGGCTCAACGATCTGGATCGCTTCGTTGCTTGCGCGCCTCGCAATGACGCTTCAACCCACAACACGCTACTCGTCACTCACAGGCGACGTCACCACCAGGAACACAAGATCGACCAGCCCGGTGTTCGAGATGGCGTGCTCGACGCCGGGCGGCAGATAGATGAAATCGTGCTTGCGCACGACGTGGTTCTTGCCCTCGATCTCCATCAGCCCCTCGCCTTCGAGCACATGATAGATCTGCTCCTGGACCTTGTGCTTGTGGCGCGCGACATGGGCCATCGGCTGGTACATCGAGATCCTGTAGTCGAGATGGCGCGAATTCGCGGTCTCCGGCATGACAAGGGGCTTCGACAGCGCACCGCCAAAGTGATTGGGAAACTCGCGCCACGGCACTTCCGCGATGTTGCGGATGAAGGCCCCCCCGTTGTCCGAAACCATATTGCGTCCCCCAGATCAGATGACCAGCGCGCCGCCATCGAGATAGATCGTCGAACCCGTCATGAAGCCGTTGGTCATGCAGGCTACGATCTGCTGCGCGACGTCCTCGCCGAGGCCGACGCGCCCGACCGGCAGGCTGGCGGCCGTCTTGGCCAGCATCTCCTTGCGCGTCTCCTCGGGCATCGCGGCGCGGATCGGTGTATCGATGATGCCGGGCGAGACGCAATTGACCCGCAGGGGCGCAAGCTCCAGTGCAAGTGCCCGCCCGAGCGCTTCCAGCGCGGCATTGGCTGCGCTGACGATCGCCGAGTTGGGCCGTGGCCGCACGCTCAGGAAACCGGAGACCAGTGTAAGGGAGCCGCCGGCGCGAAATTCCGCGGCGCGCGCGACACGCCAGGCGCCCCAGAATTTTCCTTCAAAGGTGGAACGCACGTCCTCCATCGCGACCGTCCTGAACGGTCCACTGCGGAGCTGCGCGGCGGTGACGATGACGTGGTCAACCGGACCCGAACTCTTGAACAGATTGGCCACGCTGTTGTCGTCGGTGACATCGGCCGGGATCGCAATCGCATTGAGCCGCTCGGCAATCGGATCGAGCCTGGCCGCGCTACGCGAGGCGACGATGACGTCGGCGCCTTCACGTTTGGCCAATTCCGCGGTGGAGAGGCCGATGCCGGACGAACCGCCAACGACCACGACTTTCTTGCCCTTGAGCTGCATGTGTTTCCTTCAGTTAAGCCGGCTGATAGCGCGTGCCGATGCCGGCCTTGCTCTGTCCAAGACCTGGCAATTCCCATACCCCCGCGCCGGACGGATTGACGTCGGCGGCGATGTCGACATCGATGAGGTACGGCTTGTTGGCGGCGATGCCCCTGCGGATCGCCTCGCCGATGTCGCCGGCGCGATCGACTCGCACGCCTTCGACGCCGCAGGATCGTGCCATCGCCGCAAAATCCGGATTGTAGCGCTCGCCGGTGTTGGGGTCGTGGAAGTCGGTCGCGAGTTCGCGGCCGCCGAGATAGCCGCGCTGCAAGCCCCGGATCGAGGCATAGGCATAGTTGTTCCAGACCACCCAGACCACGGGCAGATTGTATTCGACCGCGGTGCCCAGCACGTTGGCATGCATGAAGAAGGCGCCGTCGCCGCAGACGGAGACGCAGGGACGATCGGGGGCTGCGAATTTCGCGCCGAGCACGCCCGCTACCCCGAACCCCATCGGACCGAAGCCCATCGAGCCGATCAGCGAATCCGGCCGCTTCGGCTTGCAGAAGCCGAGCAGCCAATTGTGATGCACGCCGATATCGCTGACGAGGATCGCGTCTTCCGGCAGCGCCTTGTCGATCTCGAGCGCGGCGCGTTGCGGATTGACCGGTGTCGAGTCGTCGGAGAAGCCGGGCGCGACGAACTTGTCCCATTCCTTGCGGTAGATATCGATCTGCGCGAGCCACTTCTTGCGCGCATCCGCCTTGGCATAGGTGTTGGACCGGCGGTCGAGCTCGGCATGGAGTTGCCGAAGGAACGTTCGCACGTCGGCCATCAGCCCTAGCGCGACCGGATAGTTGCGGCCGATCTCCTCGGGATCGATGTCGACATGAATGAGCTTCGTCGGGGGAATGGTGAAGGAGTAGCCGGGAATCCACGAACTCGAGGTGCGATCGTCGAAGCGCACGCCGAGCGCCAGCAGGACGTCGGCCTGCCGCGCGGCGTGATTGGCCTGGTAATGGCCGGCGCGTGCGACAAGCCCGAGCGAGAGCGGATGATTGGCATCGAGCGCCCCCATCCCGCTCGCCGACGCCGCGACCGGAATCTGCAGACGCTCGGCGAGCCGCTTCAATTCCTGCGCCGCGCCACCATAGCGCACGCCCTGGCCGACCAGGATCACCGGCTGCTCGGCAGACAGCAGCATGTCGACCGCCTTCACCACGCCATCGGGATCAGCGCCACAACGGCTCGAAATATTGGCGTTCCACGCGATCGCGTCAGGCGCCTGCTCCGCCGCGGATTCCATGAAGACGTCGAAGGGGACATCGAGCACGACCGGCCCGGGCCGTCCCGTCATCATCGTCTTCCAGGCCTGCCGCACCGCCAGCGGCACCATCTCGCCGCGGGTCGGCTGGAAAACCTTCTTGCACATGGTGCGCACGGTGGACGGGAAGTCGGCCTGATAGTGCCGGTACATCTCCTGGAACGCGCCGCGGTTGAACTGGCTGGTCGGCACGTTGCCGGTCACCGCCATGAACGGTACGGAATCGAGATAGGCGTTCGCAAGCGAGATCGGCAGGTTCGCCGAGCCCGGACCGCAGGAGGTGAAGGTCGCGGTCGGCCGGCCCGAGACGCGGTAATAGACGTCGGCCATGAAGCCGGCCACGCTCTCATGGTGGACCGAGATGGTCTTGATGTCGTGGCTGCGCTCATAGAGGGCGTCGATGAACTGGATGTTGCCGTGGCCGCAGAGCCCGAACACCTGCGGCACCTTCTCCTGGATCAGGTAATCGACAATGACCTGGGCGCCGTTGAGCATATTGCCTGCCATCGCGTTCCTCCTCGTTGCTCAACCGTCGCCCTGAATCTGGAAAGCGTAGCGTTCCCACCATGCGTGCTCGCCAAACGAAAGCCGGTGGGCACGGCGCTTTGCGCCTTTGCCCACTCTACGAAACCTCGTTGGCGGCAGAAACCCTATTTCTCATAATACTGTACGTCAATTGCTATTGTAGTATGTTGGCGGACGCGGCGGTGCGGCCTAACACTTCCCTTGGACGCGCCGCCTGATTAAAGTCCGCCACGCCGAGCGGAGAGAGAAAGTGAAAGCGCGCGCCACCTCGAAAACAGCGTCGAAAGCTGCCGACAAGCCTGCCCAGACCCGGCGAACGGTCATCGCGCGACTGGTTCCCTCGAGCGAGCCGAACATCGATGACGAGGCCGAGGACCGGCAGCGCGCCGGTGTGCAGTCGCTGGGCCGCGCCTTCGCGATCCTGGAGGAGATCGCGCGCCACCGCGAAGGCATTGGCCTGGCCGAACTGTCCAAGCTGGTTGGCCTGCACAACTCGACCACGTTCCATCTCGCAAAAACCATGGTGTCGCTCGGCTACATCAGGCAGGAGCGCGACTCCAAGCGCTATCGGGTCGGCCGGCCGCTGTTTGCGCTCGCCGCCAGCGCGCTCGATGAAATCGAGATGGTCAATCTCGCGACGCCCATTCTCGAGGATTTGTCGCGCGAAACCGGCGAAAGCGGGCATTTTGCCGTGCGAATGGGTGACGCGGTGATCGTGATCGCGCGCACCTCCGGCGCCGGCGCATTCCAGCTCACCGACCGCGTCGGCGTGGTACGGCCCGCCCACTGCACGGCGCTCGGCAAGATCATCCTCGCCTCGCTGCGTCCAGACCAGCTCAAGCGCTTCCTGGAGCGGGTCGAACTGAAGCCCTCGACCAGGAAGTCGATCACCGATCCATCGGCGCTGATGCGCGAGATCGCCGAAGTCCGCCGCAGCGCGGTCGCCATCGACGACGGCGAGTTCAACCCGGAAGTCCGCTGCGTTGCCGTGCCCGTCTATACCTTTACTGGCGACGTCGTCGGTGCGCTCGGCATCTCCGGCCCGATCTGGCGCATGACCGACCAGGCGATGCAGAGCCGCATCAAGGTCGTGAAAGCGGCCGCGAATCGCCTCTCCGCCGAATTCGGCGCGGGCAGCATCACCAAACACCTCTAGAGCTACTCAAGACTACGGCCTGCGGCGCTTTTGGCGTTGACAGGGTGGCCCGCGTCCGGAAATACTCTCCAACAATAGAAAAACGCTTCTCACATTCTCGCATAGATGCGATGAAGAGGGAGCCCTGCGAAGCAACGTGGGAAAAGCCACCGGAGGAGTGACCGTCATGATCCGCTGCAACAGGCGAACTCTGCTGAAGGCCGGCGCGGCATTTGCCGGTGCCTCCACTCTCGGCTTTCCCGCTGCGGTCAGCGCCCAGAGCGACAAGATCAGGATCGGCCATCTGACGCCGCTGACCGGCTTCCTTGGCGCGCTCGGCGCCTATGCCCAGCTTGGCATCCGCATGGCCGCGGAGGAGATCAACGCCTCAGGCGGCGTGATGGGCCGGCAACTCGACATTCTGTCGGAGGATTCCGTCAATCCGGCCACCGCCTCGACCAAGGCGCAGCGCATGCTGGACCAGGATGGCGTCGCGTTCCTGATGGGCGAGATCAATTCGGCCTCGGCGCTCACCATCATGCAGGTCGCCGAACGCAACAAACGGCTGTTCCTGCAGATCGGCGCACGCTCGGACGCATTGCGCGGCAAGAACTGCAACAAGTACACGTTCCATGTCGACATCCCGAACACGGTGATGGTGAACGCGGTCGGCAAGGCGCTGGTCCGCGAGAACATGGTGAAGGACAAGAAGTTCTTCACGCTGACGGCGGACTACATTTTCGGCCATGATCTCCTGAACGCGGCCAAGCGCTTCTTCGCCGCCAACAAGGGCAATTTGATCGGCGACGAGCTGATTGCGACCGACGTCACCGATTTCAGCCCGTATCTCCTCAAGATCCGGCAGGCCAAGCCCGACGTGGTCTGCTCCAACCTTGCCGGCAATCAGGTCACCACGCTGATCAAGCAATACGCCGAGTTCGGCCTGCCTTACCCAATCGTCGGCTTCAATCTCAACACCGCCGATGCCTGGGCCGCCGGCGACGGCAATCTGAGCGGCACCTGGCCGACGGTCTGGTATCACACCCTCGACGTTCACGCCTCGAAGACCTTCGTCGCCAATTTCATCAGGAAGAACGGCAAGCCTCCGGAAAACCACGCCTGGATCGAGTACATCTCGCTGAAGATCATGGCGCAGGCGATGAACGAGACCAAGTCGACCGAAACCGACAAGCTGATCGCCTATCTCGAGAAGGAAACCGAGTTCGACATCCTGAAAGCGCGCAAGGCGCATTTCCGCAGCTGGGATCACCAGCTCATGCAGGAAGCCTATCCGTTCACGGTCAAGCCGAAGGGCCAGGCCAAGGACCAGTGGGACTTCATCGCGCTCGGCGCCGCCGTGCCCGACGCGAACGAACCGCTGGAGTCGCTGGCTCCGACGCGCGAGCAGAATCCCTGCTCGCTCTAATCGAGGCGTTTCGCCTCCCGGACCATTCGCCATGCAGTTCGCATTCCTGCTCGAACAGGTGGTGAATGGGTTGGTGCTCGGAGGGTACTACCTTCTGATCGCGCTCGGCCTGTCGCTGATTTTCAGCGTCGGCGGCATCGTCAATCTCGCGCATGGCGCGTTCTACGCACTCGGCGCCTACGCCTCGGTCGAGATCACGAAATATCTCGGCTTCGGCCCCGCGATCGTGCTGTCGCCGGCCGCGGTGGCCCTGCTCGGCATCTTTTTTGAGCGATTTATCCTTCGCCGCTTCTATACCGCCGATCCGATCCTGAGCCTGCTCGTGACGTTCGGGCTTGCAATGGTCGCCGAGCAGGCGATCCGCATCATATGGGGCGCGGCTCCGCTGTCGGCGGCGATCCCGCCTGCCTTCCGCGGCTCGGTCTTCGTCGGTGATTTCCTGTTCTCGCGCTACCGGCTCCTGATCCTCGCCGTGGCAGCGGCGGTGCTGGTCGGCGTCTGGCTGCTGCTGCACAAGACCATGTTCGGCCGGGTGGTGCGCGCCGGGGAAAG
>JADMIO010785080.1_pt1 | contig 19970 bp, 19 predicted proteins | sample 8958161 | NCBI WGS metagenome assembly JADMIO01 (sample SAMN16585339, study PRJNA669376) | soil metagenome | isolation source: Crop rotation soil | place: USA: Cullars Rotation, Alabama | collected 2011
CGCCGTAGCGAGCGAGCGGCTTGCGACCCTGGCGCCGGACCGTTACCCCATCTACGACGCTGCAGCTTCTCAATCGAGCTTCACACCGACGAGCCCCGCCCGCTCGATGACCGGCTTCCAGCGGGCCGTCTCGAACGTGACGAATTTGTCGAATTCGGGCATGCTCATGGACTGGGTGATCAGCCCGTCGCGCTGCAGGCGCTGCTGCACGTCCGGGCGCGCCAGTCCGTCGACGATCGCGCGGTTGATGCGCTCGGCGATCTCATGCGGCAGCTTGGCGGGCGCCGAGATCGAGAACCAGGTGGTGGCGACGAGCTCGGGATAGCCAAGCTCCTTGAGCGTCGGCAGGTCGGCGTAGTCCGGCAGGCGGCTGTCGGCGGTGTTGGCGAGCGCGAGCAGAGTGCCGCTGCGCATATAGCTTGCGGCCGACGACACCGTCTGCGCGCTGAACGCGATATGTCCGCCGATCAGGTCGACCAGCCCCTGCGACGCGCCTTTGTACGGAACGTGCTCAACCTTCACGCCCGAGCGCTGGCCGAAGAACTCGGTCATCAGATGGCCGTTGCCGCCGAGCCCGGAGGACGAATAGGTCAGCGGCTTGCCGCCGCTGCGGCCCCGGGCGAGGAAACCCGCGAAGGTCTTGATGTCGCCGTTCGGTTTGACGAGGAACACGATCGGCGAGCCGCCGATATAGGCGATGTTGGTGAGGTCGCGGACGGGATCGTAGCCGACCGATGGATTCATGATCGGGATGGTGACGAGCAGCGACTGCGTCGACAGCACGAGATTGTAGCCGTCCGGCTCGGTCGACATCACCGAGCGCAGCCCTATGAGGCCGGTGGCGCCGGCGCGCGTCTCGACGAAGAACTGTTGCTTGAACGCGGCGGAAAGCTGGTCCGCCACCAGCCGCGCGAGCACGTCGGCGGTGCCGCCCGGCGCGAAGGTGTTGACGATGCGCACGGGCTTGGTGGGCCACGGCGCTTGCGCGATCGCAGGCTGCGCACAAGCCAGGGAGGCCGCGAGCGCGGCAAGGGCAATCGAATGTCGCGTCATCCGGGACATCATTTCTGTATCAGCCCCGACTTTTCCAGCACGGGCTTCCAGCGTGCGTGCTCGCTGTCGATCATCGCCTTGAGCTCGGCCGGGGTCATCGCCTCGGTGATCATGCCCTGTTCGAGCATCTTTTGCTGCACGACGGGCCCCGTGAAAGTCTTGACGAGCTCGCCATTGACCCTCTGCGCGATGTCGTTCGGCAGCTTTGCAGGCGCGGACAACGCGAACCAGATCGCGCTGGTGAATTCCGGCCGGCCCAATTCGGTGAACGCAGGGATGTTCGGAAAATCCCGCAGCCGCTGCTTGGATGTAACCGCAAGGCCACGCAGCGTGCCGCCGCGAATCTGAGGTGCCGTCGAGGTGACCGTCTGCGCGGAGAACATGATATGGCCGCCGACGAGGTCCATCAGCCCCTGCGCGGCGCCCTTGTAAGGCACATGCTCGTACTTGACGCCGAGCGTCTGTCCCAGCAATTCGCCGAACAGGTGTCCCGAGCTGCCGACGCCCGACGATGAATAGGTCAGCGGCTTGGTGCTTTTCTTCGACAGCGCGACGAAATCGTCGAACGTTTTGATGTCGCTCTTGGCGTTGACCGAAAGCACGATGGGCGAGCCGCCGAGATAGACGAGGTTGGTCAGGTCGCGATAGGGGTCGTAGCCGATCTTCGGGTTGCTGATCGGCCCGAGCACCAGCATGCTGATGTTGGTGATGACGAAATTGTAGCCGTCCGGCGGCGTGGCGACGACCAAGTTGACGCCGATCGCGCCGGCTGCGCCAGCATGGGTTTCGACGAAGAACTGCTGCCCGAACGCAGACGTAAGCCCGTCGGCCGCGGTGCGCGCCAGGAAGTCGGCGGCGCCACCGGGCGCAAACGTGTTGACGATGCGCACCGGGCGATTGGGCCAAGCCTGCGCAAGAGCGGACGTCGACAAGGCGAAGCCGGCCAGGAGAGTGATCGCAAATTGGGTTCTCATCGGTTCAACTCTTCGTTCGCGTTAAGCAACATCGCGCGGCGGACTCGGTGCGACTCCCTCTCCCATAGGGAGAGGGTTGGGGTGAGGGGTTACGGTCAATCGAGGAAGCCAATCCCCCTCACCCCAGCCCTCTCCCCTGCGGGGAGAGGGAGTCAGACCGAGTTCGCGGCATCGATTACGGTCACCTCGAGATCAAAGCTCAATGGCGAAAGCGTAGTCCTTCTGTATTCTTGGAACAATCAGGAACCCGACACGGCGATATGGACGAGGTGACGCAGTGAGCACGAAAGAGATCAAGCGAATCGGCGTGGTCGGGCTCGGCAAGATGGGATTGCCGATCGGCCGCTTGCTCAGCCAGAAAGGATTCACGGCGATCGGTTACGACGTAGCGCTGCCCGCGATCAAGGCGGCCGCGGCGGCCGGCATCCAGCCGGTCAACTCGCCGAAGGCCGTGGCAGCGACCAGCGATCTCGTCATTGTCGCGGTCGGCTTCGACCAGGAGGTCGAGGCGGCGATGTTCGGTGAGAACGGGCTGCTCGCGGGCGCGGGCGACGGCACGATCATCGCGGTCGCCTCGACCATCGCGCCGAAGACGATGAAGAAGCTCGCCGCCCGGCTGCCGAAGCAGCCCAAGGTGGCGCTGCTCGACATTCCACTCTGCCGCGGCGAGGAGGCGGCGCACGCGGGCAAGCTCCTGATCATGGGCGGCGGCGACAAGGCCGCATTTGACGCCTGCCGCCCGGCGTTTGCAGCCTTCGCCGACTCGGTGTTTCACCTCGGTGCGGTCGGCGCCGGACAGGTCGGCAAGATGGTCAACAACCTCATCCTATGGTCCTGCATCGCGGCGAACGAAGAGGGGCTCAAGCTCGCCGGTTCGCTTGGCGTTGAGCGCGAGACGCTGCGGGTAGCCTTGCTCGATTCCAGCGCCGCCAACTGGTCGCTGGCGACGCGGCCGGAGGAGAAGCCGATGCCCTGGGCGGAGAAGGACATGTCGATCGTGCTCAAGGAGGCGGACGCAGCGCGGCTCGTCATGCCGCTCGCCGGCGTGGTTAAGGAGGTGATCAAGACGGTGAAGCTCGAGCGCGGCTGGCCGACCCCGAAGGGCCCGGAGGATTGAGCGGGATGTTGCGGACAGTTGCGACATCGCCGATTGGCATCTATGCAGCAACAAGCTCCGTGACCCTCTCCCCTTGCGGGAGAGGGTGGCGAGCGAAGCGAGCCGGGTGAGGGGTTGCTTTGCAAGATGGCAACAGGGGACCCCTCACCCGCCTCGCTCGCAAGTGCTCGCTCGGCACCCTCTCCCACAGGGGGAGAGGGTAAGAGCTCGTGGCGAGAACTGCGCAAACTGTGAGGCGATTGCAATTCGGCAAGACCGAGGGTCAACGATGCTTCGAAATTCAAGACACAGTCTGACACTTACTCTCGTCATTGCACTGGCAGCGTTCGCCGCGCCCGCATTCGCGCAGACCTACCCCGACCGCCCGATCACGCTGGTCGTCCCCTACCCGGCCGGCGGCGGCAACGACGTGCTGGCGCGCATCGTCGCAGAGAAGATGCAGAAGGCGCTCGGCGGCACCATCGTGGTCGAGAACCGCGGCGGCGCCGGCGGCACGATTGCCACACGGCAAGTAGCGAAGAGCGCGCCCGACGGCTACACGCTGCTGATCGCCACGAGCTCGCTTGCGATCAACCCGTCGCTCTATCCGAACGTCGGCTATGACCCTCGCAAGGACTTTTCGCCCGTGGGCCTGATCGCATCGAGCCAGAATATCGTGCTGGTGCATCCGTCGCTGCCCGCCCGCTCGATCGCCGAGCTGATCGCGCTCGCCAAGTCAAAGCCGGCCGGGCTCGACTTCGCCTCGACCGGCTCCGGCTCGAGTGTGCATCTCGCCGCCGAGCTGTTCGCTTCGATGGCCGGCGTCAAGCTCAACCATGTGCCGTATCGCGGCAGCGCGCCGGCGCTGACCGACCTCCTCGGCGGCCACGTCCCAATCATGTTCGCGACCCTGCCGCCTGCGATCGGGATCGCGCGCGAAGGCAAGGTGCGCGCGCTCGGCGTCACCGGGCCGAAGCGCGCAAGCGCATTCCCCGATTTGCCCACGGTCGCGGAGGCGGGACTGCCCGGCTACGAGGCCGTGCTGCACTACGGGCTGGTCGCTGCGGCGGGCACGCCGCGCCCGATCGTCGACAAGCTCAACGCCGCGCTGCGCGAGGCGCTCGCCGACGACGCGCTCCGCACGCGGCTCGCGACCGAAGGCGCCGAGCCGCTGCCGTCGACGCCGGAGGAGTATGCGGCCGACATCGAGAAGGAAGAGATCAAGTGGGGCAGGATCGTGCGCGAGGCCGGCGTCAAGGGGGAGTGAGCGGGAAGGCAGGAAGCCTGTGTCCCGGGCGCAGCGCAGCACGCAGTGATGCGGCTGCAGACCCGGGACCTTACCAAAGGCGGTGTCTATGAAGGTCCCGGATCAGCGGTGCACCGCTTCGCAAGGGCTTCGCGCTGCATCGCATCCGGGACACAGAGAACGCGAACCTACTTCGCCCCCGCCTTGACATAGTCGAGCACGAACTGCCGCACCGCCGGCGACACACTCAAGGCCTTGCGCACGCGCGCGTTGATGTCCGCGCCGGTCTGGTAGAACGGCACGAACTGCATCGTCTTCATCGACTCCTCGGCATAGTCCTTGTCGTTGTTCAGACGCGCGAGCGCAGTGCGCAGCGAATCGGCCGCCGCCTGCGGCACGTTCGGCGGCATCACCACGGTCCGCAGCATCGCCTGGCTGATGCCGAGGTTGGCGCGATATGCTTCCCAGAGATTGCCCGAAGGCACTCCGCCCTTGACGCTCCGATAGAACTCCGGGAACGGAAGCAGCTTCGAGCCCTCCATGGACTTGGGAATGCTGAAGGTGTCGCCGTTGAGATCGGGGTCGTACCAAAGAGGCGTCACCACTCCGGCTTTCACGATGCCCGGCTCGACCACGGCCAGATAGGCCGGCGTCGATTCCGAATGCAGATGGACCTCTCCGCGCTGCACGGCGAGCCGCGCCGTCGCGCTGCTGCGGAAGCCGGTCACGTATTTGAACGGCACGCCGAGCATATCGAGGGTGGCGCGCAGCAGCATGTCCTTGGACGATTCGGATGACAGCCCGCCGATGACCAGCCCCTGCGCCTTGAGGATGTCGCGCGGCTCCTTGATCCCCGGCGGCAGGTCCGACCGCACGTAATAGACCGCATTGCCGGGCTGATAGCCGATGAACTCGAACGTCTTAAAATCCGAGCGATAATGCTCGGGCTCCATGACGTATTGCCAGGCCGCGCCCGTGAGGAAGCCCGCCATCGAGCCGTCGCGCGGCCCCACCTCGCCGAGGTAGTTGGTGCCGACCAAGCCCGCAGCTCCGTCCTTGTTCTGGATGATGATCTGCGGGTTACCGTCGATGTGCTTGACCAGGTGCTTCGCCAGCAGGCGGCCCTCGATGTCGCTTGGCCCGCCAGCCGCGAAGTTGATCAGGAAGTTGAGCCGCTTGCCCTTGTAGAACGGCTCCTGCGCGCAGGCAGGCGAGACGGCGGCGGCGCAAAGTGCGATGGCAACGAACGAGCGTAGCTGAAACATGGTAGCTCTCCTCGGTGTCCTAACGACGTCCGTGTGGTTGAGCTTTTGCGATCTACTTCCCGCCCTGCTTCATGTAGTCGAGCACGAACCGCCGCAGATCCTCCGGCACCGTCATCGCGCGGCGCACGCGCGCGTTGATGTCGGCGCCAGTCTCGTAGTGCGGAACGAACTGGATGGATTTCATCGCGTCGTCCGCATAGTCCTTGTCGTTGTTCAGCCGCGCGAGGCCCGCACGCAAGGCGTCGACCGCGGCCTGCGGCACGCCGGGCGGCATCGTCACGGTGCGCAGCATCGCCGAGTCGACCTTGAGATTGGTGCTGTAGGCATCCCAGAGCCGGCCAGACGGCAGCGTGCCCTTGATCTGGCGATAGAGCTCATGGAACGGCGGGATCGAGAATTTTTCCATGCCGGGCGGCACACCAAAGGTCTGGCCGTTATAGGCGGGGTCGTAGTAGGGCGCGATCGCGACGCCGGTCCTGATCATCGTCGGCTCGACCACGCCGAGAAACGCGGGCGTCGATTCCGAATGCAGGTGAATCTCGCCGCGCTGGACTGCCAGCCGCGCGTTCACGCTCGAGCGATAGCCGGTGATGTATTTGTATTGCACGCCCAGCATGTCGAGCGAGGTGCGCATCAACAGGTCCTTCGAGGCCTCGGCGGCAAGCCCGCCGACCACGAGGCCCTGCGCCTTCATGATGTCGGCCGGCTGCTTCATGCCGGGCGGCGTGTCGGCGCGCATGTAGTAAACGGCGTTGCCGGGCTGGAAGCCAATGAACTCGAAGGTGCGGAAATCGACGCGGTGGTTTTCCGGCTCGACCAGATATTTCCAGGCCGCGCCGGTGAAATAACCGAACATCAGGCCGTCGCGGGTGCCGAGCTCGCCGAGGAAATTGGTGCCGACTAGGCCGCCGGCGCCGTCCTTGTTCTGGATGATGATCTGCGGATTGCCGTCGATGTGCTTGACGATGTGCTTGGCAAGGAGGCGGCCTTCGAGATCGCTCGGCCCACCGGCCGCGAAGTTGATGACGAGGTTGATGCGCTTGCCCTTGTAGAACGGCTCCTGCGCCAAGGCGGGGGAAGCAAGCAGGACAAGCGCACAGAGAATCAAGCAAATTGCAGCGACGAAGGAAGCTCGCGATGGACCATGACTGTCCGCGTTATGACAATTGGCGCCCCGGCGTTCCCTCCCCCCTTGTGGGGGAGGGACAGGGAGGGGGGAAACGGCAGGCTCGGTGTCTGCGGATTTGCCTTGCGCAACACCAAATTCGCGACTCGCGGCCACCCCCCTCCCCAGCCCTCCCCCACAAGGGGGGAGGGAGCACACCGAGTTCGCCTCACCGACTTCGATTCGCATTACCAACATTCCCCTATTTGTTCGCAGCCTTGATGTAGTCGGTGACGAACTGCCTGATCTCCGGACGGACGGTGAGAGTTTGCCGCGCCTGGCGGTTGATGTCGGCGCCGGATACCCATTCCGGCACAAAGCCGACCGCCTTCGTGGCATCCTCCGCAAAGGCCGGATCGTTGTTGAGCCGCCCCACCGCCGTGCGCAGCGCGTCGACGGCGGCCTGCGGGGCGGTCGGCGGCAGCACGACGAGCCGCCCCATCGCGGAGGTGAGCGCGAGGCAGGAGAGATAGACGTCCCAGTATCGGCCGGACGGCTTTGCGCCTTTGACCTTCTCGTAAAAATCCTGGAACGGCAGCAGGTCGAGGCCATCGGCCTGCCGCGATGCGCTTAGCGTCTCGCCGTTGAAGGTGGGATCGTAATAGGCCGGGATGGCGATGCCGGGCTTGATCACCTGCGCCTCGACCGCGCCGCGATAGGCCGACGCAGGTTCGGCGTAGAAATTAACCTCGCCCCGTTGCAGGGCCAGGCGCGCCGTTTGGCCGCTGCGATAGCCGGTGACGTAGCGGTGCTTGATGCCGAGGATGTCGAGCGTGAGTCGGATCACTAGGTCGCGCGCGTTGTGGACGCCATTGCCGCCAGCGATGAGCCCTTGCGCCTTCACGAGGTCGGTCGCCTCGTTCATTCCGGGCGCCACGTCCTTGCGCACGTAATAGACCGTGGTGCCGGGCTGATAGCCGATGAACTCGTAGGACTTGAAGTCGGTGCGGTGGCGCTCGGGCTCGGTCGCGGCCTGCCAGGCCGCACCGCCGAGGAAGCCTACAAAGGTGCCATCGCGCGGCGCGATCTCGCCCACGTAAGCGGTGCCGTTGAATCCACCGGCACCGTCCATGTTCTGCACGACGACGGCGGGATTGCCGTCGAGATGCTTTGCGATATGGCGCGCGAACAAGCGCCCCTCGATGTCGGTCGAACCGCCAGGCGCGAAGTTGACCAGCACAGTGAGGCGCTTGCCTTTGTAGAACGGCTCCTGCGCGGAGGCGGGGGCGGCGCCAAGAGCAAGCAGGCAGAGAGCAAAGCAAAGAGCGGTTGCCGATCGTACCGCAGCTCCAATGTTGATGTTGATACGGCTAGCGCCGCGGCGTCCCCTCCGCCGCTTGCGGGGGAGGGTTAGGGAGAGGGCTTGTATCCACGAGGCCCATTGCCGGCCCTCTCCCCAACCCTCTCCCGCAAGCGGGAGAGGGAGCACACCGAGTCCGTGGCACGATCGTCGAACTGCACGCCAGAAGCCGAATGTCATTATAGTGATCACTTGTTCACATTCCTGATGTAGTCGCGCATGAACTCCTTGATCTCCGGCTTGACCACGAGCGCGTTGCGCACCTGACGGTTCGTCTGCGGACCGGACACGTATTCCGGCACGAAGCCGACGGCCTTCATCGCGTCGTCGGCAAACGCCTTGTCGTGATTGAGCCGCTCGACCGCCGCTTGCAGTGCGTCAAGCGACGCTGTCGGTGCATGGGGCGGCAGCACGAGCATCCGCTGCATCGCCGAGTTGATCGCGAGCGTCGCCAGGTAGGCATCCCATAGCCGGCCGGAGGGCTTTGCGCCTTTGACCTTCTCGTAGAACTCGTTGAAGGGCGGGATCGTGAGACCCTCGACCTGCTTCGGCACCAGGATGTGCTCGCCGTTCCACCCGGGATCGTAGTGGGTCGGGATCACCTGCCCGGTCTTGACCAAAGTCGGCTCGACCACGCCGCGATAGCCGGGCGGAGACTCGGAAAACAGATGGATTTCGTTGCGCTGGAGCGCGAGCCGCGCGGTGTTGTTGCTGCGATAGCCGGTGACGTGGCGGAACGGCACGCCGAGCATGTCGAGCGCAAGGCGGATCAGCAGGTCCTTCGAATTGTCGGCGCCGAGCCCGCCGGAGACGAGGCCTTGCGCCTTCATGATGTCGGCTGCCTCCTTCAGGCCGGGCGGAACGTCGGTGCGGACATAATAGATGGAGGTGCCGGGCTGGTAGCCGACGAATTCGTAAGTGCGGAAATCGACGCGATATTTTTCCGGCTCGCTCGCATAGAACCAGGCGGCGCCGGTGAGATAGCCCATTGCGGTGCCGTCCTTGGGCGCGACGTCGCCGAGCCAGAGCGTGCCGGTAAGACCGCCGGCACCATCGATGTTCTGCACGATGACGTTGGACACCCCGTCGAGGTGCTTGACGATGTGACGCGCAAACAGCCGGCCCTCGATGTCGGTCGGACCGCCGGCCGCGTAGTTCACCATGATGGAGAGACGCTTGCCCTTGTAGAACGGATCGGCGGCAGCGGCGGGAGACATGCCAACCGCGATCGCGCAGGCGGCAAGCAAGGCGAGGCGCAATGCGGGCATGACAGCCTCCGGCGAACGTCGCCTACCATAGCCGCGCGGGCGCGCAATGGACAGTGAGCGGATCGCCGCGGTGCGTGTGCCTACGGCGGCAGAGCGACCTCAAGAAAGTCGAGGATAAGGATGCGCTCCTGCGGGGTAATCCTCAGGCCCATGAGTATCATATCGTCGATCGTCTCATTCCATCGCTCGCGCGTCCGCCCGGCTGTGCTGAAAAGATTGCTCAGCTGGTGGCAGTTGCCACAGGTGCGGATGACAAGGTCACGGTTGGGGCCCTGCGGCAGGCGAGGATCATCCTGCTGGGCCACCCCGTGCGAACTGACGAGCGCGAACACAGCAATAGGGACCACCATTTGCACAAACTTCATTGCAGCCATTTCCATTTCGCGGCGGATACCGCGATCAATATTGCGTCGAAAATCAGCGGGCAACTACTTCTTCTGCGCGGCCTTGATGTAGTCCGCCACGAAGGCGCGGACCTCGGGGGAGGCCGCCATGAGGGCCCGCACGCGATGCGTGATGTCGGACCCGGTCTCGTAGCCGAGCCTAAATCCGAGCATACGCTGCGACTCGGCGGCGAAATCCGGGTCGGCGTTGAGGCGTTCGACCGCCGTGCGTAACACAGCCAGAGCCTGCGGCGGCGCGCCGCGCGGCAGCGCGACGAGACGCTGCAAGGTAGAGTTGACGTGGTGGATGGTGCGGAACGCCTCCCACTTCGGTCCGGCGGGCGGCGCGCCGGCAATCCGCCGGTGCAGATCGACGAACGAAGGGATCGCAAGGCCTTCGAGCGACGCCACGGCGCGAGCCGGTTCGCCGTCGCCGCCGGTGTCGTACCACACCGGCATCACCTCGCGGCTCTTCACCAGCGTCGGCTCGATCGCGGTGTGGTAGGTCGTCGGCGATTCCGAGAACATGTGAATTTCGCCGCGCTGCAGCGCGAGCCGCGCCTGCATGCTCGACAAATAGCCGGTGACGTAGCGGTGCGGCACGCCGAGCATGTCGAGCGCGAGCCGCATGCGCACGTCCTTGGGGTTGTCGACGGCGAGCCCGCCCGCGATCAGGCCCTGTGCCTTGGCGATGTCGGCGGGGTCGCGCATGCCCGGCGGCACGTCGGTCCGCATGAAATGGATGGTGGTGCCGGACTGGTAGCCGACGAACTCGAACAGGCGCAGATTGACGCGCCAGCGCGAAGGATCGCTGACGAAATTCCAGGCGGTGCCGCTGAAGTAGCCGAGCATCGTGCCGTCGCGCGGCGCGACCTCGCCCAGATAGGTGGCGCCGACCAGCCCGCCGCCGCCCTCGCGGTTCTGCACGATGATGGGCTGTTCGCCCTCGATATGGCGCGCCAGGTATTTAGCGAACAGCCGGCCCTCAATGTCGGTCGGGCCGCCGGTGGCCGCATTGACGAGCAGCGTGAGCCGCTTGCCCTTGTAGAAGTTGTCGTCCGCATGGGCGGGCTCCGTGGCCAGCGCGGCGCAAAACGACAACAAGCCAAGCCGCCACAACATCGAAGCGTTCCCAATGCTCGTTCGACCTTGCTAAGATACGCGGCGTCCCGTCCTATGGACACCTGGAATGCAGTCTGAGTGAGTGCACGGCATGGCCCGGATTTCGCGTCTCAAGAAAACCCTCGACAAGACCAACACCGCGCTCATCCTGTTCGACGCGCTGCACGGCTACCTGCATCCGAGCAGCCCGGAAAAGCAGAGGTTCCTCGCCCAGCACAACATCCTGCCGAACATGCAGCGGCTACTGGCGGGCGCGCGGGGCGCCGGCATCATCACGTTCTATCCGTCAGGCTCCCACGCACCTGACGGCTCCGACGTGGTCGAGCGGCTGACCGACACCGACATGGACCTGCGGCCGATGGGCGCGGGCAAGCCGATCGTGCCGCATATCCGCAAGGATTCGAAGGACGCGGAGGTTGCCGCCGAGCTAGCGCCGGCGGCCGGCGACGTGTTCGTGGCGAAGAACCGCTGGAGCTCGTTCTTCGAGACCAATCTGGAGCTGCAACTGCGCGTCCGCGGGCTGGACACCATCCTGATCGCAGGCGGCTCGACCGATGTGGGGGTCGCCGCCACCGTGTTCGCGGCGCGCGACATGGATCTCGGCATCGTGGTGGTGAGCGACGCCTGCTACTCGATGCGTGGGGACAACAACGAGTTCTTCATGGAGCGCGTGTTCCCGCGCATGGGCCGCGTGATGACGGTCGATGAGGCCGTGAAGCTGATGGGCTCGTAGAATAAGATTGGGATTGGGCTCACAAGTTCGAATTTGAAAGGAAGGCAAGCTCGGTGGACTCCCTCTCCCATCGGGAGAGGGAGTCACACCGAGCGCGCGACAGACGCCAGGGACAACAAGGGAGCTAGTACATGAACGTCGCCAGCAGGCACATCGACATCACCAGCCAGGACATCGTTTGTGATAATGGAATGCCGGCATTCCTCGCCTATCCGACCGGCGGCGGGACGTTTCCGACCGTGGTGCTGATGCATGAGCGCTACGGCCTGGTGAAGCATACGAAGGACCAGGCGATGCGCATGGCGCGCGACGGCTTCGCGGTGCTGGCGCCGAAGTTCTTCTGGAAGCATCCCGACGAGGCGGTGCTCAACAAGGGCGATAGCCGCTACGACATGACCGATCCGGAATCGGTCGAGCTGATCAAGGCGGCGCTCGCTGCGATGAAGAAGCACAAGGCCGCCGATCCGAGCCGTGTCGCGGTCGCCGGCTACTGCCAGACCGGGCGGCACCCGCTGGTGTTCGCCGCCGAAGTGCCGATCAGCGCCGCGGTCGTGTGGTACGGCGCCGCCGGCACGAAGGAATGGGACGCCAACAAGTTCCAGCCCAAGCCGTTCGACGAGGTGATCGCCAAGGTCAACTGCCCGGTGTTCGGCGCGTTCGGCGAGGCCGACCACATCATCTCGCTGGATGACGTGCGCCGCTTCCGCGACAGCCTGGAGAAGCATCGCAAGACCTACGACATCCACGTCTACAAGGACGCGCCGCACGGCTGGCTCAACGACACCATGCCGGGCCGTTACCGCAAGCCGCAGGCGGACGCGGGCTGGGCCGCGCAGCAGCGGTTCCTCACGGAGGTGTTCAGCGGTGGCTATGACTCCAAGACCGTGCGCTGGCGCTTCGAATGCGACTCAAACCCGAACTACGATTATTCGAAGAACGTTCGATATGAATAGCAGCCGCGGTTTTGCTAGACGTGTTTTAGGGATCCTCTCCGCGACGTTCCCTCCCCCCTTGTGGGGGAGGGACAGGGAGGGGGGTGGTGCGGACTCGATAGATCGAATTGTACGACCCCTCTCCCCCCGCCCTCCCCCACAAGGGGGGAGGGAGCCCCAGCGAGTCCGCCGCACTGGCAATGCCCCATCGTGCGGATGTACGTGCACACCCTCAGCGGCGGTGTTCTCTATCGTCGCAATGTTCTTCGTCACGACCGCCCGTGCCGACGATGTCGCGGATTTCTACAAAGGCCGCAGTGTCACGCTCACGGTCAGCTCCAGCGCCGGCGGCGGCTACGACACGCTGGCGCGCACGGTGGCGCGCTTCCTCGGGAGGCACGTACCGGGCAATCCGACCGTCATCGTGCGCAACATGGCGGGCGCCGGCGGCATTACGGCGACAAATTTTCTCTATAACAACGCCGAGAAGGACGGCGGCCAGATCGGCCTCCTGCAGAACAACACGCCGTTCGAGCCGATGTTCGGCACTAAGGAAGCGCGCTACGAGCCGACGAAATTCAACTGGCTCGGCACGCCGAGCGTCGAAACCGGTATCTTCGTGGTCTGGCACGCCACGCCGGTCAATTCGCTCGATGACGCCAAGCAACGCGAAGTCACCGTAGGCGCCGCCGGCGTCAATTCCACCCCGGCGTTCTATGCGCGGCTGCTCAACGAGGTGTTCGGGACCAAGCTGAAGGTCATCGTCGGCTATCCTGGCCAGACCGAGGCATTCTTCGCCATGGAGCGCGGCGAGATCGACGGCTATTCGAGCGTGTTCCTCTCCACGCTCAACGCCACCAAGGCCGACTGGCTGCCCGAGAAGAAGATCAAGGCGATCGTCTATTACGGGCCGGAGAAGCGGCCCGAACTGGCCGGTGTGCCCTATGCGCCCGAAGTCGCCAAGGACGACGACCGCGTCCTGCTCGAAGCAGCGTTCGCGCCGCTCGCGCTCGGCCGCCCGCTGGTGATGCCGCCGGGCGTGCCAGCCGACCGGCTCGCCGCAATGCGCAAGGCGCTCGCCGACACGTTCGCCGACAAGGACTTCCTGGCCGAGGCCACGCGGCTCGGGCTGGCGCCCGAGGCACCGCGCAACGGCGAGCAGCTGCAGGAGGTGATCGCCCGCACGTACGCCGCGCCGCCGGCGGTGATCGAGCGGCTGCGAAAGTTGAACACGGTGGCGCGGTGACCGCCGGACCCGAGGCGAACTCCGTCACCTCTCCCCGCTTGCGGGGAGAGGTCGACCGAGCGCAGCGAGGTCGGGTGAGGGGGATTCTCAACAACCGTGCTCCTGGAGAATCCCCCTCACCGGGCGCACTTCGTGCGCCGACCTCTCCCCGCAAGCGGGGCGAGGTAGCGCCGCCGCCCTATTCTGCCAAAACGTACAATCCCGACTGCATTACCAATGGCCAACACTGACCAGCTCAAAGACTGTGTCGCGCTCATCACCGGCGGCGGTGGCGAGATCGGCGGCGCCATCGCGCGGCGGTTCGCCGAAGCGGGCGCGGCGGTCGCTATCGGCGATCTCCGCAAGGACGCGGCCGAGCAGGAGGCTGCTGACATCGTGAAGGCAGGCGGGCGCGCCCTCGCGATCGAGATGAACGTCGCGCTCGCCGCCGACGCGGAACGCGCGGTCAAACGCGCAATCGAAGCCTTCGGCAAGCTCACGACGCTGGTCAACGTCGCTGCCAACGTGACACCCGACGGCACGGTCGAGACACTCACGCTCGCCGACTGGAACGACGCGCTCGCCGTCAACCTCACCGGCGCGTTTCTCATGTGCAAATACGCGGTGCCGGAAATCCGCAAGGCCGGCGGCGGCGCCATCATCAACATCGCCTCGCAGCTCGGCCAGATCGGCGTCGGCGGCCGTGCGCCCTACACCACGAGCAAAGCCGCGTTGATCCAGCTCACCAAGTGCCTCGCCATCGACCACGCCAAGGACGGCATCCGGGCGAACACGCTGTCGCCCGGCGGGGTCGATACGCTGCGCATCGTCCGCCGCTTCGGCGGCAGCCGGGAGGCGGCGAACCGGGCACGCGGGCCGGCCTATCTGCTCGGCCGCCCGGGACGCGTGGACGAGATCGCGGCCGGCGCGCTGTTCCTTGCCAGCGACGAATCGTCCTTCATGACCGGGGCAGATTTGCTGCTCGACGGCGGTTATCTTGCCTTCAAGGGCAACATAGACACGCCGCATTGAGGTTCCGCCATGCCGACCAGACTTATCATCGCCGCACTTGCGGCCGTGCTCGCTGTTGCTACGCCGGCGCAGGCGCAATCCGTCGCCGATTTCTACAAGGGCAAGACCGTTACCATCACGGTGTCGACCTCCACCGGCGGCGGCTACGACACCATGGCGCGCGCAATCGCCAAGCACATCGGCAAGCATATTCCGGGGAATCCCGTCGTAGTGGTGCGCAACATGCCGGGCGCGGGCGGCATCACGGCCGTAAACTGGCTGTACAATGCGGCCGAAAAAGACGGCACACAGCTCGGCCTCGTGCAGAACGGCACGCCCTTGGAGCCGCTGTTCGGCACCAAGGAGGCGCGCTACGACGCCACGAAATTCGCCTGGCTCGGCACGCCGTCGATCGAGGTGAGCATGGTGCTGCTGTGGCACGCCGTGCCGGTAAACTCGGTCAAGGACCTGCAGACCAAAGAAACCAACATGGGCGCGTCGGGGGCCAATTCCACGCCGGCGTTCTACACGCGGCTACTCAACGCCACGCTCAACACCAAGATGAAACTGATTAACGGCTATCCGGGACAGAACGACGCCTTCCTGGCGATGGAGCGCGGCGAGCTCGACGGCTATCCGAGCGTATTCTACTCGGCGCTGTCGTCGACGCGGCCGAACTGGCTCAAGGACAAGCTGGTGAAGGCGATCGTCCAGTACGGGCCGGAACGGCTGAAGGAGCTGCCCGACACGCCGTTCGCACCCGATCTGCTCACCAACGCCGACGACAAGCTCCTGATGCAGGCGGCATTCGCGCCGCAGGCGCTCGGCCGGCCGCTGCTCATGCCGCCGAACGTGCCCGCCGATCGCGTTGCTGCGATGCGCAAGGCGCTCGCCGATACCTTCAAGGACCCGGAGTTCCAGGCCGACGCCGAGAAGATCGGCCTGATTGTAAATGCGCCCAAGACCGGCGAGGCGCTGCAGACGGTGATCGAAAGCGCGTATGCCACGCCTTCGCGCGTGGTGGAGCGGCTGCGTAAACTCAATAACCCGGGCAATTGACGCACGCGCTTAAAGCCCCCACCCTTACCCTCCCCACGTCGCGCAAGTAGCGCTCCGGGGGGAGGGAAGCGGTGAGAGTCCCGCTGCTGCTTTCCGGAGACGCTGCCACTTCCCGAGACGCTGCTGCTTTCCCGAGACGAAGGCGGTCTATCGCTCCCTCCCCCCGCGCAGCGAAGCGGAGCGGTGGGGAGGGTTGGGGTGGGGGGCGTCGGGATGAGGCGAAGAAAGAACACGACATGCTGCAGACCAAAGTCGCCGAAACAAAAATCCCCACCCGCGAGGAGCTGATCCGCCGCGCCGACGCGCTCGTACCTGTGCTGCAATCGCGCGCAGCCAAGGCCGAGGAAATCCGCCGCTGCCCGGACGAGACGATCCAGGACTACCTCGACAACGAGCTGTTCCGCATCTGCCAGCCGGCGCGCTACGGCGGCTTCGAGCATGGCTACGACGTGCTGTGCGAAGTGAGCCAGATCCTCGCACGCGGCTGCGGCTCGCAGGCGTGGGTGCACATGGTGCTCACCGACAACATCCTCAAGCTCGCCTCCTACTCGGAGCAGGCACAGGAGGATGTGTGGGGCAAGGACACGACCGCAAAGCTCTCCAACTGCGTGACGCCGGTCGGCAAAGGCCGGCCGGGCGACGGCGGCGTGATCTGGTCGGGACGCCACACGTTCTCGTCGGGCGTCGATCACGCGCAATGGGTGATGGCGGCGGGAACGATCGACCACGGCGACCGCAAGCAGGCGTGCTCGGTGCTGGTGCCGAAGAGCGACATCACGATCCTAGACGACTGGCATGTGATCGGGCTTGCCGGGACCGGCAGCAAGACCTTCGTGATCGAAGAGAAATTCGTGCCCGCGCACCGCATCCTCGACAAGAAAGCGTCGGACGAAGGCCGCGCGCCGGGCGCACATCTCTACGCCGCCCCAGTGTTCCACATGCCGCGCGGCGGCCCGTCATCGGCAAGCTTCGCCGCGGTGGCGGTCGGCATCGCGGAAGGCATGCTCGAGGCCTATTACCAGTACACGCGTCTGCGCAAGTCGCGCGGCGAGCCATGGGCCGCGATGGCCGGCGTGCAGATCACGGCAGCAACGGCGGCGTGCGAGGTCGAGGCGGCGGTGCGCATGTACATGGGCGCGTTGCGCGAAGCCATGGGCGTGCTGGAGCGCAAGGAACCGTTCACCAAACACCGGCAACTCGCGGGCAAGCGCAACATGGCCTATGCGGCGCAGCTTGCGATTGCGGCCGTGCAGCGCCTCTACAACGATGCCGGGGGGCGCGTGCTGTTCACCGACAACGAGCTGCAGCGCAAGTTCCGCGATGCGCACGCCGCCGCTGCGCATCACTCGCTGCATTGGCACTCTGCCGCCGAGGATTACGGCGCCCACGTGCTCAGCGTCGAACCGTAGCCAGTCACATTCAAATAAAAACCCGGGGCACTGCCCCAGGTTTCAGTTCTCAGGCGCACACCACGCTTAGAGCTGGCCGGTCAGAACCGGTAGTTGACGGTGGCGCGGACCAAGTCGGTGGTCAGGCTGACGTTCGTGCCCGCACCCAACGCCAAGCGGGCCGTAACATTCGGCAGCGGGTAACGAGTTGCGGACCTTCTTCCAGACGAGCGTCCAGGAATTCGCTAAAGCGAGCTTTCGCTTCCTGAACCGGCCAGGTTCTCAGACGAGGCTTCAAACTAGCCATCTGACTGGTTTATAAACCGATCGCGGGTTTTTCAAGGATGAATGAGTTGCGATTGTACAATCCTATCTGTAGCAACTCCGCCGGCAACCCACGACACACAAGGTAATTCGCTCCATGCCCACCCACAATCTTCTCCTGCTCGCCGGTGACGGCATCGGCCCTGAAGTGATGGGCGAAGTCAAAAAGCTCATCGCCTGGATGAATGCGCATGGCATGGGCACGTTCACGAGTGAGGAGGGTCTCGTTGGCGGCTGCTGCTACGACGCACACGGCATGGCCATCACCGACGCCACGATGGAGAAGGCGCAGGCCTGCGACGCCGTCATCTTCGGCGCCGTCGGCGGGCCGAAATGGGACAAGGTGCCCTACGATGTGCGGCCGGAGGCCGGCCTGCTGCGGCTACGCAAGGACCTTGGCCTGTTCGCCAACATCCGCCCGGCGATCTGCTACCCGGCGCTGGCGGAATCCTCCTCGCTCAAGCGCGACGTGGTCGACGGCCTCGACATCGTCATCATCCGCGAATTGACCGGCGGCGTCTATTTCGGCGAGCCGAAGACCATCACCGACCTCGGCAACGGCCAGAAGCGCGCCGTCGACACCCAGGTCTACGACACCTACGAGATCGAGCGGATTTCCCGGGTGGCGTTCGAACTCGCCCGTGCGCGCAAAAAGCTCAACAAGGTCACCTCGATGGAGAAGCGCAACGTCATGAAGACGGGCGTGCTCTGGAACGAGGTGGTGCAACAGGTGCACGCGCGCGAGTTCAATGACGTGACGCTGGAGCATCAGCTCGCCGACGCCGGCGGCATGCAGCTCGTGCGCTGGCCCAAGCAGTTCGACGTGATCGTCACCGACAACCTGTTCGGCGACATGCTCTCCGACATCGCCGCCATGCTGACCGGCTCGCTCGGCATGCTGCCGTCGGCCTCGCTCGGCGAGGTCGATCCGAAGACGCGCAAGCGCAAGGCCATGTACGAGCCGGTGCACGGCTCGGCGCCCGACATCGCCGGCAAGGGCGCCGCCAATCCGATCGCCATGCTGGCGTCCTTCGGGATGGCGCTGCGCTACTCTTTCAATATGGGTAAGGAAGCCGATCTGCTCGATGAGGCGATCGCGGCGACGCTGGGCAAGGGGCTGCGCACGGCCGATATCAAGTCGGAGGGCAGCACGCTCGTCGGCACCAAGGAAATGGGCGACGCGATTCTCGCGGATTTCGAGAAGCTCGCGGCGTAGGGCTCAAACGCAGGTTGGGCAAAGGCGCGCGCTCACAACCTCTCACTGCGTGAGGTACTTATCGCGCGCCCTGCCCACGCGCCGAATCCATAATCCTCGCGACAACGCGTGGGCACGGCGCGAAGACGCGCCTTTGCCCACCCTATGAATTGGCCTAGAATACCGCAATTACCTCGAGCATGGAGCGCTCCCATGGCTCTCACCATTACGCCACTAACGCCCGTCTTCGGCGCAAGACTCACTGGCGCCGATCTCTCCCAGCCGCTCGACGACGCCACCAAACGCGCGATCGAACAGGCGATGGATCGCTACGCCGTGTGCGTCCTGCCGGATCAGCGTATCGACGATGCGCAGCAGATCGCGTTTGCCGGTCTCTATGGTCCGCTCGAGAAGTCGCCGCCGAAGCAGGATCGCAACGGCAAGGCCGTGTACAACACGCGCGTGCAGCATCGGGAGATCTTCGACATCTCCAATCTCGACGAGAACGGCAAGATCTTCGAGGAAACCGACGCGCGCGCGGCCTACCGGCTCGGCAACGAGCTCTGGCACACGGACAGCTCGTTCCGGCAGAAGTCGGCGACCTGGTCGATGCTGCATGCGCGCGTCATTCCGCCCGCCGGCGGCAACACCGAGCTGCGATACGCGCGCGGCCTACGACGCATTGCCCGACACGATGAAGAAGCGGCTGGAGGGACTCGTCGCCGAGCATTCGATCTGGCGCTCGCGCGCCATCCATGGCGGCTATACGCCGACCGAGGAGGAACGCGAGTTGCGTCCGCCGGCGCGCCACGCGCTGGTGCGGCGGCATCCCGGCTCCGGGCGCAACTGCCTCTACGTCGCGTCCCACATTACTCGCATCTTCGGAATGCCGGACGAAGAAAGTCGGCCGCTGCTCGACGAGCTGATCGCTTTCGCGACGCAGCCGCGCTTCGTCTACATCCACAAATGGAATCTGGGCGACCTGGTGATCTGGGACAACCGTTCCACCATGCACCGCGCCACATCATTCGAGGCGAGCGGCCACGTCCGCGACATGCGGGCCGACAATCCGGCGGTGTGAGTGCCGCAAGCGCGAGGCATCCGTAGCCCGGATGGAGCGAAGCGCAATCGGGACCGCCCGACCCGCAAGCGAAGGCCCCGGATTACGCTGCGCTCCATCCGGGCTTCTGTAACGGGCCTCGACGAGTCAATCCCTTTTTGCGTCATCCAC
>JADMIO011437925.1_pt1 | contig 19967 bp, 18 predicted proteins | sample 8958161 | NCBI WGS metagenome assembly JADMIO01 (sample SAMN16585339, study PRJNA669376) | soil metagenome | isolation source: Crop rotation soil | place: USA: Cullars Rotation, Alabama | collected 2011
TTATGCAAGAAATTGAGCGTGGTGATTCGGGCATCCGTTCTACCGCTTCTGTTCAGGGCTCGCTGGTTATGTATCCCATTTATGCTTATGGTACCGAAGAGCAACGTAAAAAATACCTGCCAAAATTAGCTACAGGCGAGTTAATGGGCTGTTTTGGGTTAACAGAACCTGATCATGGTTCAAATCCTGGCGGGATGGTAACCAACATTAAAGATAAAGGAGATCATTATTTATTGAACGGCGCAAAAATGTGGATTTCCAATGCGCCATTTGCGGATATCGCTGTAGTTTGGGCTAAGGATGAAGAAGGCAAAATTCGCGGAATGGTGGTTGAGCGTGGCATGGAAGGTTTTAGCACACCAGAAACCCATGGAAAATGGAGTTTAAGAGCTTCAGCTACTGGCGAATTGGTTTTTGATAACGTGAAAGTTCCTAAAGAAAATATTTTTCCAGACATCAAAGGATTAAAAGGCCCGCTAGGTTGCTTAAACCAAGCACGTTATGGAATTGCTTGGGGCGCCTTAGGTGCAGCAATGGATTGTTATGATACAGCACTTCGCTACTCAAAAGAACGCATCCAATTTGGCAAACCTATTGGTGGATTTCAGTTACAACAAAAGAAATTAGCTGAGATGATTACCGAAATTACCAAAGGCCAATTGTTAGTTTGGCGCTTGGGTGTATTAAAAAGTGAGAATCGGGCAACAGCCGAACAAATTTCGATGGCTAAACGTAACAGCGTAGAAATTGCATTAGATATTGCCAGAAATGCTCGCCAGATGTTGGGCGGAATGGGAATTACCGGCGAGTATTCGATTATGCGCCACATGATGAACCTCGAATCCGTAGTAACTTACGAGGGAACGCAGGATGTGCATTTGTTGATTACAGGAATGGATGTGACTGGGCTTAATGCTTTTAAGTGATGAGTTTGGAGTTTTGGGTTGGGAGTTTTGGATGTCAAATTTAAACCTTAAACCTTAAACCTTTCACCTTTTAGCTTTTAGCTTTCACCTTTTAGCCTCCAACAATTTAACAATTCAGCAATTAAACAATCGAATAGTGAAAAACTTTAAAAAATATCTCCCGCTTCCCGCTCCACCAGATGAGGTTTATTTGGCATTAACAAAACCGCAAAGTATTCAATTGTGGACTGGCGCCGAAATAGAATTTACGCCAGAACCAGGTACCGAATTCTCTTATTGGGATGGTGATATTGTTGGAAAAAACATAGCATTTGAACAAGACAAGAAGATTGTACAACAATGGTATTTTGGCGAAACGAATGAGCCATCTATTGTGACTATAAAATTGCATCCAGATAAAAAAGGAACTTCTTTGGAGTTTGCACAAACTAATATCCCAGATGAAGATTTTGACGATTTTACAAGCGGAATTGAAGAATATTTTTTAGGTGGATTAGCCGATTTCTTTGAGATAGAATTTTAGCATGCTGAGTGAGCTCGATAAATTTTATTTACAGCAAGAAGAACCCATGAGAGGTTGTTTGTTGGCGATGAAAGCGCTGATCTTGAAGCATAATAATGAAATTACAAACGTTTGGAAGTACAGGTTACCATTTTTCTGTTATCAAGATAAAATGCTGTGCTATATCTGGTTCCATAAAAAATTTAAAAAGCCATATTTAGGATTTTATAACGGTTTCTTAATTGATGATGAAGAATTGCTGACCGAAAAACGTTCGAGAATCAAGATTTTCCTATTTGATGAAAACGAAGATCTGCCAATTGAAAAGATTAACAGAATTTTAACACAAGCATTGTATATTTACGATAACAAACTAACCCCTTGATATGAAAAGATTTACGCTCTTCGCATTTTGCGCATCCATTCTATGCTTAATCAGTGCCTGTAGTACGCCCTCTTATTTTTCACCCGCTGTTGTTGGAAATGATATCGCCTACATGCCAAAACCAATGGCTACTGATTCTGTAAAATCAAAAAATTACATCTCTGCCAGCTATGCTGATCTTACACTTCCCTATTTGACGGGTGAGCTGAATATGGGATTTTTAAATTACAGCAGGGCGCATACTACTAAAAGTATGAATATCGCCTATGGTGTATTCGGCTTTTTTGGTAAAACAAATTATATCGATGATAACAATTCTACCACTACACATGATTTTAGCGGAAAACACTTCGTTGGTGGCGGCGTAAGAACATCAATTGGGTTTTATGATTATGTAGATGCAATGGAATTTAGGATCATTAGTTGGGAAAACGCCTTAAGTTTTGAAAATGGAAGCTATTCAGATTTTAGAAAGAAAATGAATGCTTTAGGCGATCCAGAAATCCATAGTTCACCATTAAGTACCATTTATACCACTGGAGGTTCATCAGAAATTATTTTTCACGCTAAAAGAAATAAAAATAATCAATTCGCTTTTCGATTATTTTATGGATTTACACCCAGGTTATCGAAGAGCCTAAGCAGCTTATCTGAAAAAAGCCATGGTGGCGCCATAGATTTTAGCTTTTTCGCCAAATTTAATAAACTCTATGGTACCATGAGTTTTGGCGGAAGCAAAGGCGCATCAAGCAAGATTTCTCTTGGCTACAGTTTTTAAATTAAAACTTTAACATTCGTTTAGCTGTTCTAAATTAAATTTAGCTAAAAGAACATGGGCAAAACGATTGGAACAATTTTAATGATACTAGGTATTATCTTGTTGGTATGGACAGGTTTTACGTATACAAAAAAAGAAAAGGTAATTGATGCCGGACCGATTCAGGTAACGGCAGATAAAGAAAAATCGGTAAACTGGCCACCTTATGTTGGTGGTGTGGTGTTAATTGCTGGGGTTATCTTGTTTTTAAGCTCAAAGAAAAACACCTAATTTGTCATTCTGAACGCAGTGAAGAATCTCTAAAATGAGACTCCTCGTAATTTCGGAATGACAATGCTTACGGCGTTATTTATCTTCGCTAGTTACTACCCTCACATTTTCTCGCAAATTGTAATGTGATGCCATTACTTCGCCATAAGCACCAGTACTCCTGATTGCAATAAGGTCATTTCTAAACGTTTCTGGTAATTGTACTTCTTTGCCAAAGCAATCTGTACTTTCACAAATTGGACCTACCACATCGTATTTGAGCTTGGGGTTGGGAGTTGTGATTTGTGAGCTGGATATATTTTCTATCTGATGATACGCTTGATACAATGCCGGGCGCATCAACTCTGTCATGCCGGCATCTAGAATGATAAAGTTTTTTTTCTTACCATTTTTAACATACAACACTTTGCTAATCAGCGAAGCACATTGTCCTACCAATGCCCTACCCAATTCAAAATGAACTTCTTGATAAGGTTTAACCTCAAGAAAATCAGCGAAGATCTTAAAATAAGTTTCGAAGTCTGGGATTTGGCCATTCGGATTGTGGTAATCGATTCCCAAGCCACCGCCAACGTTTAATACGGAAACTTTAAATCCATGATCTTCAAACCAGGCTGCAAACTCATTTACACGGATGCACAGGTTTTTGTACACTTCCATATTGGTAATTTGTGAACCAATATGAAAGTGGATCCCAACAAATTCAAGGTTCGCAGAAATGTTCAATACATCAGCACAAGCTGGCATATCCCATGAATTGATCCCAAATTTATTCTCGTCTAAACCAGTGGTGATGTTCGCATGCGTATGCGCATCAACGTTTGGATTAATCCTTATCGCTACTTTAGCCCTTTTTTGTTTAATTTCTGCTAGCTCATTGATCACTTGCAATTCCTGAACAGACTCTACGTTGAAACAGAAAATATCCTGATCAAGCGCATCATTTATTTCCTTGTCCGATTTACCAACACCAGCAAAAACTATTTTCTTTTTATCGAAACCAATTTCTATCGCTTTTTTAACTTCGTTTCCACTTACACAATCTGCCCCAAAACCTGCTTTCTCAATCCTTTGCAATACAACAGGGTTGAAATTCGCCTTCATGGCATAATGTACATGAAAATTATAGGCACTTGATGCCGTTGCACAAGCGTGGAGTGTGTTTTCTAATAAACGAAGGTCGTAATAGTAAAACGGGGTTTCTAATTTAGAAAAATGTCTAGTATCTTTATCGGAAAACATATTCTTGAAATTTCTATTAATAATTTTTCTGGTCTTTATGGCAATTGTTTATGCCGGTAATTATATCGATTACAAAAATGGAAAGATTAGTCGGAAGGAATTTGAAAGAAGGATCCGCTTATCCATCGTTCTATTTTTGTTCATCCTTTTTATCTATTTCTATTTGAGGAAAAGATATTAGAAAATCCGATCATGTAAGCTTCGCAATGCTTCCACCTTGTTTTCTGTTCCCACCAAAAGCGAAATGTTATAAGCACTTCCACCATAAGAAATCATCCTTACCGGAATATGCTTGATCGAATCCAAAACTTTAGCGGCATAACCATGTTTTTCTGCGCCGAAATCGCCCACCACACAAACAATAGTTTGGTCTTTATCAATCTCTACACTTCCAAAAGCATTGAGTTCTTTTGTAATTTCTTCCAGGTTATCTGTAAAATCGATAGTTATCGATACCGCAACCTCCGAGGTGGTAATCATATCGATAGGTGTTTTATAGCGCTCAAATATTTCGAAAATCCGCCGCAAAAAGCCATAGGCCAATAACATTCGGCTCGATTGTATTTTAATTGCTGTAATGCCATCTTTGGCCGCAATAGATTTGATCTTGCCTTTTTCGCTCTCCGTACTGATCAATGTTCCCAAAGCTTTTGGCTCCATTGTATTTAATAAGCGAACTGGAATTTTATATTTCTGTGCCGGGAAAACAGATTGTGGATGCAAGATTTTTGCCCCAAAATAAGCCAACTCCGCCGCTTCATCAAATGACAAATGCGAGATTGGTTTTGTCCCTTTTACAATCCGCGGATCGTTATTGTGCATTCCATCAATATCTGTCCAAATCTGTACTTCTTCGGCCATAATTGCCGCACCTAATAGTGAAGCGGTATAATCACTTCCGCCACGACGGAGATTATCAACTTCACCAAAGCTATTCCTACAGATAAAACCCTGTGTAATAAATAGTTTATTGTCTTTATATTGAGTTAAAAGTGGCGTTAAATTTTCGGTAGTAAATGGAATATCAGGTTCATTATCTTCATCTATTTTCATGAAATCAAGCGCTGGTAAAAGCACCGAAGAAATGCCGATAGATTTAAGGTAAATATGGTATAAAGTAGTGGATAATAATTCGCCCTGCGCCAATACAACCTTTTCTTCTATCGACGTGAAAAGATCATTTGTTAATAAAGCTAAAAAGTTAAAATGATAATCAACAACTTCCTGGCCTTGCTCCCTGAAATCGCCAGCAGGCAATAGCTCGATTACAAACTCATTATATTTTTGGTGCAGTGCCTTGATTAATTGGGTAGCTGTTTGTTTATCCTCCTTTAAAAGTTGGGCCGAAATCTCTACCAAACTATTTGTAGTGCCAGAAACGGCCGATAAAACTACAATTTGCGCTTCATTTGGATCGATAATATCCAACAATTTTTTCATGCGCTCGGGGCTACCTACAGACGTACCACCAAATTTTAATATCTTCATTTGTAATGTTAGAATGTGTATTTTTATTATTATTGTAACGGGGCGTGAAATTAAGGAAAAGATGCCTAATTTCCGCCTAAATGGCAAAATAAAATTCTGATAACGTTATCAAAAAATCATTTGAACAATTTTAATTCTGTTTTGTCTTATATAAATCAAACCATAAATATTAAAATTATTGAAATACGATTAACAATCTTAATTTCTTAATGGTAAAATGTAAACATTAAGAAAAATGAGGGGTAAATATTACTAAACTTAATTCCTTAATGGTGAAAATGAACATAAGATTAAGAAAATGAAGGATTAAACATTTACTAAACCTAATTCCTTAATGGTGAGAATAAACATAATGTGCTAAGGTTACAATCAACATGTTGAATCCTTAATCGTTACTAAAATATGAATGTATGCAACTAGAAGAATCTACCAAAAAAACAATCGATAAATGGTTAAATGGCAATTACGACCAAGAAACTAAAAACCAGATCCAATCCCTACTCGACAAAGAAGCTTTTACAGAATTAACCGATTCGTTTTACCGAGACCTTGAATTTGGTACTGGCGGTTTACGTGGTATTATGGGCGCTGGCTCTAACAGGATCAATAAATATACAATCGGTACAGCAACACAAGGTTTAGCAAATTACCTTAATAAAAAATATAAGGGCGAAAAAATCAGTGTGGCCATTGCACATGATAGTCGCAATAACTCTGATTATTTTGCAAAGATTACCGCAGATGTATTTTCGGCAAATAACATCCATGTTTACTTCTTTTCGGCCTTGCGACCAACACCAGAACTTTCTTTTGCGATTAGAGAATTGGGCTGTAAAAGTGGTGTAATGCTAACGGCATCGCACAATCCGAAAGAATATAACGGTTACAAAGCCTATGGAAATGATGGCGGACAATTTACTTCGCCCGATGATAAAATGGTGATGGATGAAGTTGCAGCAATCCAAAGCATTGATGAAGTTAAATTTGATCGAATTGATTCCAATGTAGAATTGATTGGTGAAAACATTGATCAGCTTTATTTAGATAAGATTACGAAACTTTCGGTATCTCCAGATGCTATCAAACGCGAACATGATCTTAAAATTGTTTACTCTCCTATCCACGGTACCGGAATTACGCTTGTACCAAAAGCTTTAGCACAATTTGGTTTTACCAATGTAACTATTGTTGAAGAGCAAAGTAAACCTGATGGTAATTTCCCTACGGTTGTTTATCCAAACCCCGAAGAAAAAGAAGCTTTGACTTTAGCGCTTAAAAAAGCACAGGAAATTGATGCCGATCTGGTTTTAGCAACCGATCCAGATGCAGATCGTGTGGGTATTGCCGTAAAAAACAATGATGGCGAATTTGTGCTATTGAATGGTAACCAAACGGGTAGCTTATTGATCAACTATGTGCTAACCGCATGGGAAGAAAAAGGAAAGTTAACAGGCAAAGAGTATGTAGTTTCGACCATTGTTACAACGAGTTTGATCAAAGCAATATGTGATGCCAAAGGCGTTGAATATTTTAATACGTTAACTGGATTTAAGTGGATTGGCAATGTAATGACCAGTTTGGAAGGCAAAAAAACCTTTATTGCAGGCGGTGAAGAGAGTTATGGTTATTTGGTTGGCGATTTGGTGCGTGATAAAGATGCAATTATTTCTTGCGCTTTTATTGCAGAGATGACGGCGTTTTATAAGTCAAAGGGCAGCAGTTTGTACCAAGCGATGATTGATATGTACGTTACTTATGGTATGTACAAAGAAGATCTGGTATCGATTACCAAAAAAGGCAAAACTGGTGCGGAAGAAATTAAGGCAATGATGGAGAAATTCAGGAATAATCCGCCAGCAAAATTGGGTGGTTCTGAAGTAGTGACCTTAAAAGATTACGAACTGAATAAAGAAACCGACATTAAAGCAAATGGTAGCAAAGAGTTAGGTTTTCCAAAATCTGATGTTTTGCAATTTATCACTGCTGATGGAAGTATCATTTCTGCCCGTCCGAGTGGTACAGAGCCAAAAATCAAGTTTTATTGTAGCGTAAATTCGCCATTGGCTAGCACAGCTGATTTTAAAGCAACCGAAGCTAAGTTAGCTGCGAAGATTAAAACGATCATGGAAGATTTGCAGGCTTAACCAATCCAATTAGCTAATTAGTAAATCAGCTAATTAGCTAATTGATGTAACTTATTTGCTCATAGCCAACCTTACATCCCAAAGCGATTTTACTTTAATCATTAATGTTTTTGCTTTTAACTCCTTCCGATCAAAAGTGATGGTCCTAGACTCTCCTGCCTGTAAATCGAAATAATTATCACTCAATTTGCCTTTATAGCCTTCAATATCTACGTAAACATATTTGGCAAATGATTTTGCTTTGAAAGTTATTTTATTACCACTAACCTCGTAGGTTATTTTCGGATTGCTAAGCTTATAATCTTTTGGTTTGGTTGAGTCTATGGCTAATTTAATATCATCTCGATAAGCTTCTTTTACAGCATACCAGGCAGCTTTTGGTGCACGATCATCATAATCGGTAATACTCCAGCTTGCCACTGGCCAACAATCATTCAATTGCCATAATAAAGTACCCATGTTGTAGGGTTGCTGACTGCGCTGCAGCTTTATCATTGTTAAGAGACCATAATATTGTACGCATTGCGTAAGATAAGTATAGTCTTCGACTGAGAGATTTTTGATTTTCGTAGAATCGATAATATATCTATGTAGGTATCCATTTAGTTTTTCAAAACCATTTCCAGCTTTCTGGTGGTTTTTAAGCACAGCTGAGAACAAATACCGATCTTCAGGCGCTGTAAAGGCTAAAGTACTACTGTAATTCGGCATCGCTTGCATCCCATATTCGCTTACAAATCTTCCTGTTTTATCTTTAAAAACTTCAAAATCTTCATTCCCCCACCAAACGCCCCAATAATGACTATCGCCTTCGGTGAAGCTTTGTTTTACGCCCCAGCCATATTTTGGCGATGAACTGATGTATGGTCTGCTGCCATCTACTTCTTTGATCCATTTCGGAATGCTATCCCTAAATAACCGAGTGTAATCGTTCCATAGTTTGGCGGAATCTTTTGGCGGAATTCGAAATTGTTTTTGCCATCCCCAACGGTTAAAAGCTTCATCAATTTCATTATTACCGCACCATAAAACAATGCTTTTATGCCTTCTTAATCGTTTTACCTGATATTTTACTTCTTCTCTTACATTATCAAAAAATGCTTTATCGCCTGGTACCATAGTTCCAGCAAACATAAAATCTTGCCAAATATTAATGTTTAGCGAATCGCACAAATCATAAAATTCATCTGCTTCATAAATTCCGCCACCCCAAACACGAAGCATATTCATGTTGGCGTCTTTTGCCATCATTAACATTCGGCGATAATCATTTTTTTTCATCCGTGTTACAAAGGCATCCGAAGGAATATAATTTGCGCCTTTCATATAAACTTGTTTTCCTTCGATCTTAAAATAAAAAGAAGTTCCCTTTTCATCAGGTTGTTGGACTAATTCTACATTTATAGGTGGTGTAAATGGTTGTTCAATCGGTTTTTGATCATAAGCTTCCAATCTTAATTCTTTCCAAATGCCACATGTGGTTAATTTCGGGCCCCAGTCCCAACCAAAATGAAATTGTGCTTTACGAACATAGGCCCTAGGATTATCGGGAATTACGAAAGGCAATGCAGCTTTTGCTAAAGAATCAACTTTGTTTTGGGCAGAATTAAAGCGAATAAAGAGTTTATTATCTTTTAAATGAAGATATTTTTTAACATTGATTTTCCATTGCCTAAACATATTATCGGCCTGTAAAATCAATTTTCCGTTTAGGTATACATCGGCATAAGTATCCAATCCATCAAATACCAATTCGATGTGTTTAAGGTTATAAATGTTGGATGAAACAGAAAAGGTATTTTTATAATCCCAATTTTTCTTCTCTACCCATTGTACTTTTTTTTCGTTATCGCGATAAAAAGGATCCGGAATTAGCTTATTGCTTAATAAATCTACATGAACTTCTCCTGGCACCTTGGCAGGATACCATTTTGCATCGTCCTGCTCCTGAAAAAACCAATTTGAAGTTAATTTTTGGGCAACTATTTGTGCTTTTGCAGATTGATTAACAAGCAAAAACAGGAGTAAAAGAAAAAATAATCGTTGAATTTTCATCAAGGAATATAGCTGAAGATTTGTTAAAAGGTGCTGAAACAAGTTCAGCAGGACGTAAATTTGAATTTAAAGCAAGATAGAAATTTAAAATACATTTTAATGTTGATTTTTATTACAAACTCCTACTTTTGTGGTCATGAAAATCTGCAGGCAACTTATTGCATTCTTTCTATTGATCGGCATTCTCCTCAATTGTTTCAATTATTGGGTGCTGTCATCATCTTATGCCTTTAACAAGACTTATATTTCTACTGTGCTTTGTAGCAATAGGAATAAACCCGACCTTCATTGCGAGGGCAAGTGTTTTATGGATATCAAATTGAAAGAACTCGAGCAGAAAAACAAACATGATCAGGAAAACCTAAAAAGACTGATCGAAACTGTTGCACCAACTACAGCATTGCTTAAAATCCCTGTGTTCGAAGTAGTTGATGGCGATTTTACGACGCATTACCGCTCGCAGAAACCAATAAAAGCGATAATTTCTATCTTCCAGCCGCCCAAAATAGCTTAATCGTTTGGTTAGCTAGGCTCATCTCGAGCTTACCAAATTCTTTGTTCTACGGTAAACATGCTAATCTTATTTAAGGTTAATCATGAACTGCTGTTGAATTTTTTCTATTTAATTATTGCCTGATCCACAGGCGAAATCGTTTTTTATTAAAATTAATACAATGAATATCAGAAATATATTATTCCTACTTTTTACTGTTTCTTCAGTAGCCCTAACCTCTTGCAAAAAAGAGAAAGAAGTGAGCAGTGATGAAAAAGGTAATTTTACCATCGAATTTGAAAACAATGTAAATGGTGCTCCATTGGTGTTAAACACACAAAATTACACCAATGCGAATGGCGATAATTTTAACATTTCCGTTTTTAAATATTATGTAAGCAATATCAAGTTAACCAAAGCAGATGGTTCGGTTTACACTGTTCCCGAAAGCTATATTTTGGTTGATGCCTCAAAACCAAATACTTCTTTAAACAATTTGAAAGATATTCCAGCGGGAGATTATACCAAAATCTCTTTTCTGATTGGCGTTGATAAAGAAAGAAATTTGGCTGGCGCACAAACGGGTGCATTAGATCCTGCTTTAGGTATGTTTTGGACCTGGAATAGCGGTTATATCTTTGTGAAATTGGAAGGAACATCGCCACAATCTACAGCTGCAGATCATTCTTTAACTTTTCACATCGGTGGAATTGTTGACCCTAACAATACGATCAGGACTTTCAGTACCGATTTTACAACTGGAAATGCGCTAAGGATCAGGGCAGATAAAAATCCGCAGATCCATTTTTCAGTTGATGCAGCTAGTTTATTCAAGGGCAAACAGAAAGTTAGCTTTGCAAATTTAAACTTCACTATGGGTGGTGCAAATTCTGTAATCGTAGCTGATAATTATGTAAACGGTTTATTTGAGTTCGAACATATCCATAACTAACCATGAGGTATTTGAAAATATATGCCCTGCTCATTTTGGGTATAATGATCATGTATGCCTGCAACAAAACGGAAATAGCTACACCACAAACTGAAGAAATTCGGTTTGTGGTTCCTAAAAATTTCCCTAGTGCTGTTTATAAGTTTGAAGGCAATACACTTACAAATAATGGTTTTAATTTGGGCAAAAAGCTCTTTTATGATGCTCGACTTTCGGCAGACCAAACGGTTTCTTGTGGCAGCTGTCACCAACAATTTGCTGGTTTCGCAAACTTAGATCACAAAGTGAGCCATGGCATTAATAATTGCTTGGGCAAAAGAAATGCACCAGTATTATTTAATCTCGCATGGCAAAAAGAATTCTTTTGGGATGGCGGTGCCAAGAATTTAGAGATTGTTCCGATCAATGCCATAACTGATGCTTGTGAAATGGGCACTGATCTGAATAGGATTGTTGATTTTTTAAATCATACCAACCCCTATCCACAGCTTTTTAATGATGCATTTGGCACTTCAACCATTAATTCGCAGAACTTTTTAAAAGCATTGGCACAATTTACAGCAACGATGGTTTCGGCAAATAGCAAATACGATAAAGTAATGCGTAACCCAAGCCAAAATACTTTTAGTACTGATGAAGCAATGGGCTATCAATTATTTAAAGAAAAATGTGCCAATTGCCATACCGAGCCATTATTTACCAATTTTAGCTATACCAACAATGGATTAGACCTGAACAGTGTTGATGAAGGTAGAAAAATCATCACAGGCCTAAACAGCGATAAAGGAAAGTTTAGAATTCCTACTTTAAGAAATATCGAATTATCAGCACCCTATATGCACGACGGCCGATTTAACACCTTGGATAAAGTTTTAACACACTATGATTCTGGTGTACAACCAAACGAAAACGTCGATCCTATTTTAGCTAGGAATGCGCAGTTGGGCATTGCATTATCAACCATTCAAAAAAATCAATTAATCAGTTTTTTAAAAACATTAACAGATGATGAATTTATCAAGAATAAAATTTTCAGTGAAAATTAAAATAGTACTATTTGCGTTGTTAACGCTTTCGATGAGTGCTTCGGCGTGTGATATCTGCGGTTGTTTTATGGGATTAACGCCTTATGATAACCAAAGTAATTTCGGACTTTTATATCGTTACCGTTCTTTTAGCGGATATCATGGACAAAATCATGCAGTTTTTCCTAATAGAAGTCATTTCTTTTTTCCAAAAGGCGATAGAACAGCACCATTGAGTGAACATGATGGTAATCCGGATGATTATGAATTGTACAGAACGATGGAATTAAGGGGAAGATATTTTATTCACAGGCGACTGGAAATCAATGCAATAGTCCCCTACAATTCAAATAGTGAAAGATATAATGGAAATACGGCTTCCATAGCTGGTATTGGCGATGTGAATATCTATGCAGGTTATCATTTGATCAGGAAATTGGATCAGAAAACTTTTAATCAGCGGTTAATTATTGGCGCTGGGATTAAGCTGGCTACCGGAAAAAACGATATTAAGAATACAGCTGGCCTGAGGTACAATACTCTGATGCAGCCTGGAACTGGTAGCACTGATGGATTTGTATACGCCAACTATCTGCTCGGCTATAAAAAGTTCGGATTGAGCATAAACACTTCCTATAAATTTAATGGGGAAAATAGCGAGCATGAGGGAGTTGCAAATAGCAGCACCACATTCCTCAATCTTTTTTTAACGCAGCGGCTGGGCAAAAATTGGCAGATCATGCCCTCAGCTCAGTTTTTTTATGAGAAATCTGGCGGAGAAACCTATAAGGGAATCAAAACTGGAGAACATGAAATGAACAACTTAATGGGTGGTGTTGGTGTTGATCTTTACTACAAAAATATTGCGCTAAACGTTGGGATGCAAAGAAATATCTGGCAAGTAACAACAGATCATCCACAAAGTTCGGCCAAAATTTATGTTGGTATAACTTATAATATCAATCAATTGTATTATTTAATCAAATCTTAATAAAAACCACAAGCATACCTTCAACATTATAGGCGTTTAATGTATGTTTGTACCAAATTCAATCATTATGATCAAATTTAAAAGACAAATCCAATTTTTTTTTCTATTCGTTTTTATGGCCACAATGATGGCTTGCCAAAATAAAAAACTACCTATTTATGGTAATCGCGAAGCCAAGGTTACCAAAGATGCGTCGGGTAACGAAAAAGTGGATACTGTTTACCAAACTATTCCAGCTTTCAAGTTTTTAAACCAGGATAGCGTTTATGTAACCCAAGACTTGCTCAAAGGCAAGGTTTACATAGCCGATTTCTTTTTCACCTCATGCACTACGATTTGCCCAACGATGCACCGCAATCTAAAAACGGTTTACGACGCGTATAAAAATGATCCATCGGTAATGTTTCTTTCCCATACAATCGATTTCAAATATGACAAACCATCAGTATTAAAAAGATACGCCGAAAAATTAGGTGTTGATACTAAGAAATGGCAGTTCGTATATGGTAATAAGGAAGAAGTTTATCATTTAGCAGAGCATGATTATCTAGTTGTAGTTCAAGAAGATAGCACCGCAACAGATGGTTATATCCATCAGGGCTGGTTGGTATTAATTGATAAGCAAAAAAGAATTCGTGGTGCATATGATGGTACGAAAACCGATCAGGTTGAACAACTTAAAAAAGATATAGCCATTTTATTAGCCGAAGATAAATAATGCGAAAAACCATCATCTTCTCTAGTTTTGCAATTACCATTTGTGGGATCATTTACTCTTGCCAAAATGCAACGGAAAGAGAATTTGAACAGTACAAAAATGGCGGTAAAGACTTATATACTACATATTGTCTCAATTGTCACGGTGCAAAAGGAGAAGGGTTTAGTGATTTATATCCACCATTAACTGATACCGTATTTCTAAAAGGTTATCGATCAAAGTTGGCTTGTTTAATCAAAAATGGCAGTAATCAGCCAGTGCTAATTCATGGCAAAAAATATGAAGGTAAAATGCCTGCTTTTAAAACGTTAGCTACTATTGATGTAGCTAAGATTATTGTATATGTAACCAATAATTTCGGTAACCATCAGGGAATGTATGATTATCGGAAAGTTGAATTAGATCTGGAGAAGTATAAGTGAGTTGAGTTGCGAGTTGTGAGTTGTGAGTTAAAAGTCGAGCGTTTGGATGCTAAGTTTGTTTCTACTTTCAGCTTTTACCTTTTAGCCTTTACCTCATTCCCTACACCTTTTAACCCTAAACCTTCCTCCTTTAACCTTTTTCCCTATCTTTACAAAAAAATGCAGACGATTCTATCGCCGTTCTGGTTTCAGAAGGGAGGAAAGTCCGGGCAACGCAGAGCATCTCACTTCCTAACGGGAAGGCATTTAGGATTGAAAACCTGGGTGACGGAAAGTGCCACAGAAAATATACCGCATCAATTCGTTGGTGTAAGGGTGAAAACGTGAGGTAAGAGCTCACGATCTCGCTAAGTGATTAGTGATTTGGTAAACCCTGGGAGTTGAAAGACCAAATAGGCTAACGCATGTAGAACTGCTCGTTCGATGTTAGTGGGTAGGTCGTTAAAGATAAATGGCGACGTTTATATTAGATTAATGATAGAATACCGATTTATCGGGAACAGAACCCGGCTTATTAGTCTGCATTTTTTTATAGTGTTTAGTATAAAGTAGCTAGCATTAAGATTGAGTTATTTAAGCCATAAACACGAAGGCGGAAAAGAATATTCAACTTAATATTTAACCACAAAGAGCACTAAGGCACAAAGTAACCTGCTTAATCTATTAATCTACGGTAAACCAGTTTAGTATAAAGTATTTAGTACTGAGTATATAGATTATTTTAACGTAAAATTAAAACCACACAATCTGCCTCATCTGTTAATCTGCGATAACAAACATTTCAACTTTACAACATTCCAACCTTCCAACATTTCAACCACAAAGAGCACTAAGGCACAAAGTAACTTGTTTAATCTTTTAATCTGTGGCAAACCATTTTAGTATAAAGTATTTAGTACTGAGTATATAGACATTTTAACGTAAAATTAAAACCATACAATCTGCCTAATCTGTTAATCTGCGGCAAACCTTTTTAGTATAAAGTATTTAGTATATAGATTATTTTAACGTAAAATTAAAACCACACAATCTGCCTCATCTGTTAATCTGCGGCAAACCATTTTAGTATAAAGTATTTAGTATATAGATTATTTTAACGTAAATACATCCACAAAGTAATCTGTATAATCTGTAAATCAACTTTTCAACCTTCCAACTTTAACCAAGCAATTTTTCTATCTTAAACTCAAACATTCCTCTTTTCTTTCCAGTTTATTGTATAAAAAACTATACATTAAACAAAAAATAATATCTTAGCATTCTAATTTAAACAAGACTACCACAAATGGCCAAACTGCTAATAATTGATGATGAACGAGCGATAAGAAGCACTTTACGTGAAATTTTAGAGTACGAAAGCTATGAAGTTGATGACATTGATAATGGCATTGATGGATTAGAGCTCATCAAAAAGAATAACTATGACCTCGTTTTGTGCGATATCAAAATGAATAAAATGGATGGTATGGAAGTGCTTGAGCATGCACTTATTCTTAAGCCAGACCTTCCTTTTATCATGATTTCTGGACACGGAACTGTAGAAACAGCTATTGAAGCCAGTAAAAAAGGAGCTTTTGATTTCGTTTCCAAACCGCCAGATTTAAACAGGTTATTAATTACTGTTCGCAATGCCCTTGATCGTGGTACCTTGGTTACCGAAACTAAGGTATTAAAAAGACGAGTTAGTAAAACCCGTCACATTTTAGGCGAATCTGAAAGTATCAATAAAATTAAGGAAACCATAGAACGCGTTGCACCTACTGAAGCCCGTGTATTGATTACCGGAGCAAATGGTAGCGGAAAAGAATTGGTAGCCAGATGGATCCATGAAAAATCTAATCGTGCCGAATTTCCTTTAATCGAAGTAAATTGTGCAGCCATTCCATCAGAACTTATTGAAAGTGAATTGTTTGGTCACGAGAAAGGTTCATTTACTTCTGCGGTAAAACAACGTATCGGTAAATTTGAATTGGCCAATGGCGGTACTTTATTTTTAGATGAGATAGGTGATATGAGTCTTTCTGCTCAAGCAAAAGTACTTCGTGCTCTGCAAGAACATAAAATTACTCGTGTTGGCGGCGAAAAAGAACAGGAAGTTAATGTTCGTGTACTCGCTGCAACCAATAAAGATCTTCTAAAAGAAATTGAAGAAGGTAATTTTAGGATGGATTTATACCATCGTTTAAATGTAATCAATATTCATGTACCTCATTTAACAGAGCGTACAGATGATATTCCGGTAATTGCGCAGCAATTTTTGGAAGAAATTTGTGGTGATTACGGCATGCCAGTTAAAAAAATCAGCGATGGCGCAATGGAAGCGTTGAAAGCTTTACCGTGGACAGGAAACGTGCGTGAGCTACACAATATGATCGAACGTTTGATAATTTTGAGTGATAAAACTATTACCGAAAATGATGTAATTGCTTTTGCAAATCCAACTGGAGGAACAAATATTGGAACTGGCAATAGTGCAAATATTGCTTCACCTGGTGGCACGACATTGAATTATGATAAGTTCTCTAATTTCCAGGATTATAAAGATTATGCGGAGAAGGAATTTATCAAATTTAAGCTCGAGAAAAACAATTGGAATGTTTCTAAAACAGCTGATGATATCGAAATCCAACGAAGCCATTTATATAGCAAGATTGAAAAGTTTGGGTTAAAAAGAAGCGAGAATTAATTTTCTTTTGGTGGTAGTTGAGCTTCTTTTTGATGCACTTCATGCAGGTATTGGTTTTTTAATTGGTCGTAAAACGAGTGCCTACTAATGAAATTTGCGACAAGATTGGCAAATAACGCAGTAAGCATGATATAAAATATTACATCATGCGTATTTGTCATTTCCAATACAAGAATTGATGAGGTAAACGGGCTTCTGGTTACGCTTGTCAAAAAAGCAGTCATTCCGCATAAAATAATAAGATTTGTAGCTACTCCAGATAAATTTAACCATTCAGCAATTAATGCGCCTATACTTGCTCCTGCTGTTAATGATGGTGCAAAAACACCACCTGCTCCACCTGTAGTAAACGAAAATATCGAACCCATGATTTTAAGCAATGGGATATACCATTCGACATGTTTATTACTGGTAAATAAAGCAGTTACCATAATTTCTTTACCCGAGCCAAATGTTCTTGCGTCGATAAAAATAGCCCCACATGCAATAATTAATCCACACAAAGTGATATAAATATATTTCTGGTAGTTTTTTGTGAAGCTATTTTTTAATTTAAAGATGAGTAGGATCATTTTACACATCCAGCTTCCAATGGCACCAATAACTATAGCTAATGGGATAATAATTAAAATAATACTAATAGATGTAGAACCGAGTTGCGGATAGCCAAGATAAAGATATGGTCCTAAAAAATTTAAAGCTGTAAGCCCAGCTATAATTACACCAGTTAATAATGCCGACTTAAAAAAACTAAAATGTGTTTTGGTGAGTTCTTCTATGGCAAATACTATACCACCTAAAGGAGTATTAAACGCAGCAGCTAATCCTGCAGCGGCACCAGTAACGATCATATTCCTCTTTGAAATTTTTGGGTACCAAGAAGGTAATAAATCATTTACCTTTTTAAAGATGGCTGATGAAAGCTGAATTGTTGGACCTTCTCTACCAATAATACCGCCACTAAATACCATAATTAAGCTTGATGCTATCTTTACAATTATAATTCTTAGGCTTAAAAGAGAATTGACTTTATAATGATGTTTAGGATTGGAAAGTTCGATGGCCGCACTAACTTGTGGAATTCCACTCCCTCTTGCAAATGGTGAAAACTTGATAACTAACCATGCGGACAAACAAAATCCAAATGGCGTAACAATAAAAAAAAGATAACGGTTATATGAATAAAGTAGATGCGTTCCATTTTCGGCCAAAGAAAAAAGCTTAGCATAAATTACCGCAACTATTCCTGCAATAAAAGCACCCGTCCAATAAGGTAATGCATTTAAAAGATCTGTTTTAATTTTTTTATTTTGGATGGCATCAAATCTTGACTTAAAAAATAATCTTATTGTATCTAACATCTACATAATTTCTGTTTAATCAAATTTATCCAACAGTTTCAACAAGGTTGCAAAATCTTTAGGATAATCTGCTTCAATAATAATATCCTGCTCATCTGTGCCTTTAAAAGTAATTTGTTTAGCATGAAGGGCAAAACGTTTCATAATTGGTTGTTCTTCCTCATCTTTTGAAGTCTTATAACCTTTTTTGATAGACGAAAGAAAAACTGGTTTTCCTTTATACATTTGATCTCCTGAAATTGCAGCTCGCTGTGTAGCCAAATGGATCCTAATTTGGTGCATCCGGCCGGTAATAGGCCTGCATTCCACCAAAGTGTAATGTTTATAATATTTGATAGAATTGAAATAAGTTTCTGCCCGTTTACCTTCTGCTCTATCTATCGTTACATTTTTATTCCCATCATTTAAGATTGGTAGGTCAATAAAAAGTTCATTAAACTGAACTTGTCCATCAACTACTGCGTGATAAACTTTTTTAACTTTTCTACGCTCAAATTGCATGGATAAATGACGGTATGCTTCTGGGTTTTTAGCGATAACCAATGCACCAGACGTTTCTTTATCCAATCGGTGACAAACCTGTGCATCTGGAACGTATTGTTTTGCTAACCGTAAAATATTTACCTCGCCAGAACCGCCACGTTCATCTAAAGAGGCTACAAATGGTGGTTTATTTACAACGATATAATCGTTATTTTCGAATATAATAAGGTCTTTAAAAACAGGGTATTTCACGCTTTTGGATTATTTATGCGCAAAAGTACGAATAAAAGCCTGATTTGTCATTCTGAGCAAAGCGAAGAATCTAGTTCAGGAGATCCTTCCTTCAGAATGATAAAAGAATTAACTTAATTCAAACTTATAGCCTACTCCTTTTACGGTAGCTACATAATTTTCGCCCAATTTTTCGCGGAGTTTACGAATATGTACATCGATGGTACGATTGGTTACCACCACTGAATCTTCCCAGATATTTTTAAGAATTGATTCTCGAGTGTAAACTTTGCCAGGCTTTGAAGCCAACAGATAAAGTAATTCAAACTCTTTTTTGGCTAAAACAACTTTCACTCCTTTTTGGAAAACGAGATAAGCTTCACGATCAATTACCAGATCTCCAATTTCTACTTTGTTATCAGAAACTTCTTCTGGACTTGAATTTCTGCGCAGGATTGCATTGATACGGCTAACTAAAGCCCTAGGTTTGATCGGCTTTGCGATATAATCATCTGCTCCTACATTAAAACCGGCAATTTCTGAGTATTCCTCACTTCTCGCAGTTAAGAAAACCATAAAAGTATTCTTAAATTCCGGAATAGCTCTCATTAAACGACAAGCTTCGATACCATCCATTTTCGGCATCATGATATCCAAGATAATTAGATCAGGATGTACCTTTTTTGCCACCGTGATTCCTTCTTGTCCATTGTTTGCTAGAAATACCTGATAACCTTCTTTTTTCAAGTTGTACTCTATCAGCTTTCCAGCACAGTGGGATCCGAAGCTTGGAATTCACGTGACTTGAAGTCGCG
>JADMIO010001279.1_pt1 | contig 19966 bp, 10 predicted proteins | sample 8958161 | NCBI WGS metagenome assembly JADMIO01 (sample SAMN16585339, study PRJNA669376) | soil metagenome | isolation source: Crop rotation soil | place: USA: Cullars Rotation, Alabama | collected 2011
AGGTGAGCCAGTGTGATTACATTTGCGGCCTAACTGTGGCCAGTCCAGTTACGCTGGAGTCACTAGTATTTAGGTGACACTATAGAAGCGGCCGCGACAACTTGTCCACGTGGAATTCTAAGCTTAGGATCCCAATGTGCTGGAAAGCCGCTGTTCAAGCTCGTCGGCGCGGAGCTCGGCGACGTGCAGGCGCTCGTGCGGGCGGACGGTCTCGATGCGGCGTTAGGCCGCCTGTACGATGCGGGCATGTACGTCACGCTCGATGAGGTGAAGGGTCGTCGCCCGATCGAGCGCAAGGGGCTGTCGGTGCCGGTCGCTGCCGGTGCGTTCGACAATCCGCTCATGACGGGCCACTACCAGGCCATGAGCAGCGGCTCGCGTGGGCCGCGCACGCGCGTGAACATCGACCTCGCGCTCCTGGAGCACGAGGCGGCGTACGTGCACGAGTACCTCACGGGCTTCGATCTCTGGCGGCGGCCGTATGCCGTCTGGCGTCCGGTGCCGCCCGTGGTCACTGCCGTGAAGTGGATCCTGCGACTGGAGAAGCTCGGCAAGCCACTGGACCGATGGTTCTCGCAGACGCGGCTCGCCGCCCGCGACGGTCACTGGAAGTTCGCGATCTTCACACGGACGACGGTGGCGCAGGGACGCGCGTTAGGCCACGCGTTCCCGTCGCCACAGTACGTGCCCACCAATGACCCCGAGCCCGTCGCGGAATGGCTCGCGGGGATGTCGCGGCGCCGAACGCCAGCCGTGCTCGACACCATGGTGAGCTCCGCGGTGCGCGTGTGCAGCTACGCGAAAGAACAGGGCTTCGACATCTCGGGCACACTATTCCGCCTGGGCGGCGAGCCGCTCACCGATGCGAAGGCACAGCTCATCGCGGACGTCGGCTGCCGGTCGATCTGCTTCTACTCCATCACGGAGATGAGCTTCGTCGGAGCGCCGTGCGGCGAGTCGGATGCGCCCGACGACGTCCACCTCCTCACCGACAAGGTCGCCGCGATTCTTCGACCGAAGTCCGTGGGCGCGTCGTCCGTGAACGCGCTGATCTACACGACGCTGCTCCCGAGCTCGCCCAAGTTGCTGATCAACGTCGAGAGCGGCGACTACGCGACGCTCACGCTGCGAAGCTGCGGCTGCCCCATGGGCCGGCTCGGCTTCCACACGCACCTCAAGCAGATCAGGAGCTACGAGAAGCTCACGAGCGAAGGCGTGACGTTCCTCGGGACGGAGCTGCTCCGGCTCATCGAGGAGGTGCTGCCGGCAACGTTCGGCGGCGCGCCCACCGACTACCAGCTCGTCGAGACCGAAGAGCACGGCATCTCGCGCATCCACATCGTCGCCAGTCCGTCGTTAGGCGTGCTCGACGAGGGCGCGGTCGTGGAGCTCGTGCTGGACACGCTGCGGCGATATCCCGGTGGAGCGGCCATGACCGAGCATTGGCGTCAGGGCGAGACCCTCATGGTCGTTCGGCGGGAACCGTACCAGACGGCGTCGGCCAAGATCCTTCCGTTGTATCTGCAAGGCGTTACATCCGAATCGAACGAAAGCCGTTCAGCAAGGACGAAAGAAAGTGCCCGAACGAACTAGTCCCGCCGTTGGCATCGAAGTCCGCAAGCTGCTCGAGCGTGCCGCGCAGCTCGCGCGCGTGGAGCACACCGAGCACGTCGAAGAGGCAGACACGCGAAGGAAGCTCAATGCGCACGGCATCGACGACGCCGAGATCGCACGCCAGCTCGGCACGCTCAAATGGAACTCCGCGCCTAACGTCACGGCGCCCATCACCACGTATTCGTACTTGCACGGCCTGCAGCATCTCGACGCCATCCACGCCAGCACGCCGTCGCTGAGTCACCCCGCGAACGCGATCCTGGCGCTGTTCCGCAGCGCGGACATCTGTCTGCACACCACCGGCGTGCTGTCGGCGCGCATGCTCGCCAACCTGCAGGCAGGACGAACGAGCGAGGCTCTCTCGAACGCGCGGTGGCGCAGCGGATTCCAGCAGTTGGTCTACAAGCTCTCGCTGCTCGCCGTGGAGATGAATCCGGGTGGCGTTGCCGGGTCGCCGCTCGATATCCGGCAGTCGCAGATCTTCCAGGCGCACGACGCCGCTGCCCGGCGTCTCCGCGAGTGGCTGAGCACGGAATGGCGCGAGAACGACGCCGACGTCTTCGGAAAGGACATCGACGACCCGAAGCGAAACGTCTTCTTCAACGAGTTCGTGAACACCGGGGACGAGCGCGTCTGGACGTCGATGCTTTCACGAGTGGAAGTGCCGGGCGTATTCAAACAGGAAGGGGAGGATGACGCCGCGTTCCACGCGCGTCTCGTCTGCAGTGATGAGATCGTCCGGATGGCGAAGTCCATGGAAACGGAGGCCGAGACGGACCTGCTGCCGTTCCGCGTGATCCACCAGGTGACGGAAGTCATCGCGAGCGTGGTGAACGCGCAGGCGTGCGAGGCCGCAGCGCAGCTGTTGACGGCCCCCGCCTGGCGCCTCGACTCCGCGCTACGCGGACTGATCCTCGGCAACAGGCTCCTCTCGGTCGCGGACGACAGCATCAAGCTGATGATGCGGACGCTCACGCCGCACGGATACAGCGGCGTGCGATCGAACCTCGGCATGGTGCGCGGCACGTCGTCCCGGATGCTTCGCAAGACGCTGTTCAATCAGACGTATCCGCTGCTCGTCAGGTCGTTCAAGCTGCGCGTCACGTCATGGGACCTCGATGGCGCCGATGACGACGACACGGTGCACGCGCGCGCGGTGTCGGTGCTCAACGGTGAGGTCAACGAGCCAGCGCTCGGGCCGATCCTGCAGCAGCTGGTCGTGATGCACCAGCACGTCCGGACGTGGCGCGACAATCACATCCAGCTGCCAAAGACGCATCTGGGCGTAAGCGAGGATCCCGAGCGTCCGACGGTGTCGCTCTCGGGCTCGGACAGCGCGGTCGACATCGCGCACGAGCTTCGCAAGACTCACACGACCGATCCGATCGTGCCGCTGTATCGCGCCATGCTCGGCACCGAACCACCGGCGTTACACGAGATCTTGACCGAGGGCGAGTTCGACGAGCATGTCGCACACGCGACGGCGCGTGCAGTCTTCGGCGTGTATGAGGACGTGCAGGACCGATTTGCGCGCCGCTGCCCAATGAGGGGAGTGTCATCCTGACGGGATGTCGGGAGTGACATCCAGTGGACTCGGAGCGCGAGCAGCACGTTCCGGGGTCGTCGTCGCGACCGGCCGCGTGGTGCAGGGGATCGTCAGTCTCGCGTCCGTCGCCGTGCTTGCCAGGCTCCTCACGCCGTCCGATTTCGGCGTGCTCGCGATGGTGCTTCCCGTCGCGTTGATCGCGGACATGACGATCAACGCCGGACTGCACGTCGCGGTGATGCACGAAGAGCGGCTCGACGACGTGCAGGTGAGCCGCCTGTTCTGGATCGGGCAGCGCTTCAACCTCGTGTTGTTAGGTGCGATGGCGCTGATGGCGCCGGTGCTGGCGCGCTTCTACCACGAGCCGCGCGTTACCGCTGTCGCGCTCATCTGGACGCTCGCGCTCGCGATGCACGGCCTTGGCGCGTTTCCGGAGGCGGTGCTCAAGCGCCACATCCAGTTCGGACGGCTGACGGCGATCGACGTCGGTGCGACGATCGTCTCCGTCGCGGTCGCGATTACCGCCGCCACGTTAGGCTGGCGAAGCGTCACGCTGGTGCTGCAGGTCGTCACGCTCAACGCCGTACGCTGCATCGGCGCATTCCTCGCCGCGCAGTGGCTGCCGCACCGTCCACGCGGATCGCGCGAGCGGGACCCGGAGATCGACCGGCTCGTCCGGTATGGCGCGAACTTCGGCGGCTCGCGCGCCGTGTACTGGCTGGGCCGCCAGGTCGACCGGATGGTCGTCGGCTACGCATCCGGCGCCGCGGTGCTCGGGCTCTACGACAGCGCGCGTCGTTGGTCGTGGTATCCCTTTCAGGAGCTCTTCCTCGCGCTCACGGACGTCGTCGTCGCGTCATTGAGCCGAGCGCGACACGATGCCGCGCGGTTTCGTGAGTACTGTCGGCGAGGGTTCACCGCCTTTCTCGCGCTGCCAATGCCGGCCATCGCATTCGTCGGCCTCGAGGCCGAGCTCGTGGTGACCGTCCTGCTCGGCGATCGCTGGCTCGCGGCGGTGCCGATGGTGCGCATCATGTGCGGTGCGGCGTTCGTGGACAGTATCGGCCGCCTGACGGGCTGGTTGTTCGCCGCCGAGGGCAACACGAAGCAGCAGCTGCGGTGGAGTGTGGTGAGCAGTAGCGTCACAGTCGTGGCGGTGTTGAGTGCCGCGTCCTTCGGAGCCGTCGCGGTGACGTGGGTGTTCGCGGCCACGACGGCGCTGCTGGCGATTCCGGGCGTCGTGTACTGTCTTCGGACGTCGGGACTGCGTGGCCGCGATTTCGCGGCCGGGGTGTGGCGTCCGGCGGTGGCCGCGGTCGCGGCCGGGCTGGCATGGCTCGCGCTCCGTGTCTGGCTGCCAGCGCCTAACGTGATGCTCGTCCGGCTCGCCGTGAGCGCCGTGGCGTTTCTCAGTCTCTACGCGCTGGCGTGGCTGGTGCTGCCTGGTGGTCGCGCCGCGACTCGTGAGGCGCGTGAGTTGCTGACTGCGATTCATCGTCCCAACCCCCGTCGTCATTCCGAGCCGGCAGGCGAGGAATCCTCATCATCCCGGTCGAGGGTCTTGCGTCGGGACGGTGAAGATCCCTCGCTCCGCTCGGGATGACGCCGTGTCATTCCGAGCCGGCAGGCGAGGAATCTTCATCGTCCCGACCGAGCGACGCGTCAGGTTTTGCACCAGAATGCCGGCTCGCTAATCCGTGCGTAGCGTGTCCATCGGGTCGATGCGCACCGCTCGGCGCATCGGTACGACCGACGCGACGAGCGCGACGGCGCTCAGCAGCAGCACCGCGATGGCGAAGGACGCGGGATCCGTCGGACTCGTCTCGAACAGAAACGATCCCAGCCCTCGCGTCGCCAGATACGCTCCGGCGACGCCGAGGCCGCAGCCTAGCGCCACGAGACGCGCGCTGCCGCCGAGGATCAGCTGCGCGACGGCACCGCCATCCGCGCCCAGCGCCATGCGGAGACCGATCTCGCGCGAGCGCTGCGCGACGCCGTAGGCGATGACGCCGTACAGGCCTAACGCCGACAGCCCGAGTGCGATCGCCGCGAACACGCTGAAAAGCAGCAGCGCGAACCGGGGCCGAGCCAGCACGATCGAGTCGAGCATCGGATCGGCCCAGACGACGCGGTCGATCTTCCCGGGGATGCCGGCCGCCCGAAGCGTCTGCTCGAGCGCCGTTTCGGGCACACGGGCATCTCGGCTATTCATCCGCAGCACGACCGTATTCACCGCTTCGTCTGCCGCACTGACCGGGCGATACATCTGCACCGTGTAGAAGTCACCGGTCTTCCCTGGCAGTCGAACGTCTGCCGTCAGGCCGACGACGGTCGCCCACTTCGCGTCTCGGCCCTCGCCGATGAGCAGCCTCGCTCCGATGGCCGATCTGTCTGGCCAGAGCCGGCGTGCGAGGGCGCGGTTCACGATGAGCTCGTTCGCCTCCGGAGACGTGCCGGCGCTCCCGAACGTGCGTCCCTCCACCAGCGGGAGGCCCACGACGCGAAAGTAGTCCGGGCTGACGTAGTCCATCATGCAGATCTGCATGTCGATCGAGCGGGGTCCGCTGGGCGTCTCGATGGCGAACGGGCCCTCGCCGACGTTGTTCTGCGGCACGTTGCCTAACGCCGCAGTCCGCACACCGGGAATGCCGGCGAGCGCGCGCAGCAGAGATTGCTCGGCGCTCACGCGATCGGCCCGCGCGGGCTGCCGCGTAGGCCTGACCGACACGGACGCCAGCCCCGCCGGATCGTATCCCACCGGCGTGCGCTGGAGCGCGACGAACGATCGCATCAACAGTCCACCGGACACGAGGAAGATCAGCGACAGCGCGAGCTCCGCGATGACGAGACCGCTCCGGACGCGTCGCGCCGAGCTGCTGCCGATCGCGCTCTGCGCGCCGATGCGAAGCGCGTCGCCCATCGAGCGGCCGGCCGACAGCAAGGCAGGGCCGACGCCGAACAGCAGTCCCGTCGCCACGGACACCCCAGCCGTCCAGAGCAGCACCGTCGAGTCGAGATGATCCGGGATACGGATGCCATCCGACAGCGATCCCGGAAGGAGCCCGGTGATCGCGCGCAGTCCCTGCCAGCCGACGAGCAGACCGAGGCCGCCGCCGAGCACGGCCAGCGTTAGGCTCTCGATGAGGAGCTGCCGAGCCAGGCGCAGCCGTCCCGCACCCAACGCTCGGCGCACCGCGAGCTCGCGCCGCCGAGTCCAGGCGCGCATCAGCAGGAGATTCGCGATGTTCGCGCAGGCGATGACCAGCAGTCCGCCGACCGCGACGAACATGAGCTCGATCGCGAGTCGCTGCTGCGGGTCCACGAGGTCCTGAGCGCGCCGTGCGATCGCGCGTGAGGACTTCGCCCACAGCGTGTCGGTGGCCACCTCGCGCATGATCGCATCGAGCTCGCGGCTTGCCATTGCCGGCGTCACACCGGGCCGCAGGCGCGCGAGCACCTCGCTGCCGCCATGCGTCGAATCGCGGCTCAGCGGCATCCAGACGTCGGCCTTGCCGAAGTACGCCGTTGGAATCTCCACGTGGCTCTCGGTGATCCCGACGATCGTATGCCGAATACCGTCGACCATGAGGCTCTTTCCGAGGACGTCTGCCTGGCCACCATAACGAGTCTGCCAGAACGTGTAGCCGATCATCGCCACCGGCAGCGCACCCGGTTTGCCATCGTCAGCCGTGAAGCCTCGGCCTAATGCGGGCGGCGTGCGCAGCAGCGTGAGGAACGACGGCGTGACGAACGCTCCGCGCACGTGTGGGCCGGTCGAATCCGCGCCGACGCTGACCATCGGCGTCCCGGCGACGACGACGTCCTGCACGGTGCGCGACCTGGCGGCCCACGCGCGAATGACCTCGCCGGACGTGTACAGTCGGAGGTTCGGATCCGACGCCGGCGGCGTGTCCAGGCGCACGATGCGGTTCGCGTCCGGGTAGGGCAGTGGCGCGAGCAGCACGCTGTGCATGACCGTGAAGATGGCCGTGTTCGCGCCGATGCAGATCGCGAGTGTCAGCACTGCCACCGTCGTGAACACTGGCGAGCGTCGCAGCCCACGCCACGCGTAGCGCACATCCTTGAGCACCGCCTCGAGCGCCGTCGAGAGCCACACGCCACGCGCTTCCTCTCGCATGTACGTCTCGTTTCCCATCGCCCGATGAGCGGCGCGTCGCGCTTCATCGGCCGAGAGTCCCTGTCGCTCGAGATCACGCGCGAGTAGGTCGCGATGCATCTCGAGCTCCTCGCGCAGATCGTCCTGGTGAGTGTGAAAGCGCCACCAGTATGCCAGGCGGCGAGCGAGTCGTGTCACACTCGTCAGGATGCTCATGCGAAGCGCAGCACCGCGTGAATCGCCCCGATCATCCGCTCGAACTCATCCTGCTCGGCCACCAGGCGCTTCTTGCCGGCGGCGGTGAGCGTGTAGAACCGCGCGCGGCGATTGTTCTCGGACGTCCCCCACTCGGCGCGGACGTAGCCGTCGAGCAGCAGGCGCTGGAGTGCCGGGTAGAGCGAGCTCTCGCCGACCTGCAGCACGTCGCCTGACACCTCGCGAAGCCGTTGCGCGATGCCGTAGCCGTGCATCGTGTCGCTTCGCAGCGCACGCAGAATGAGCAGGTCGAGTGTGCCGGGCAGCAGCTCGGCGTTGCGGCCGGATCGGGTCACGCGCTGTTCCCATCGATAGACGATGGGAGAGTGCCATGGCGGCGCGCGGGTGTCAAGCCCACGCGACGCGCAGCGCGAGCGTGACGCAGCCTTGACTCGCCGATGGGCAGCGTGCCCATTCCTGCGACTCGATTCCACAACTCGAACATCCGATGAGCCGGTGACACTGCGTTCGACGGGAAAGACATGACGACGCAACCGGCTCAACGCCCAGTGATCGTGCTGGCGTTCGCGAACGATCGCGACGACCATGCGCGCTACCTCCGCAACCTGGCGCTGGAAGCGAGCACGCTGCAGAGCGTGCTGGAGAGCGACGGGTCGCACGAGCGCTGGGAAGTCGTCGTGCGCCAGAACGCGACGCTCGAACGGATTCTCGACGTCTTCCAGGATCCGCGCTACCGCGGCCGCATCGTCGTCTTCCATTTCGGCGGACACGCCGGCAGCAACGCGCTGCAGCTCGAGTCGACCGAAGGAACTGCCGTGAGCGCGGATGCGAGCGTCTTCGTGACGTTCCTGCGCAGCCAGCACGAGTTGCGACTCGTCTTTCTGAATGGCTGCTCGACGCAGGGGCAGGTGAATCGGCTGTTGGCCGCGGGTGTGCCGTCGGTCATCGCGACATCGAGCCTCATCGACGATCACGTCGCCACTCGATTCGCCTCGCGGTTCTACAAAGGGCTCGCGGGTGGGGCGGGATTGCGCGTGGCGTTCGAGGAGGCGGTGTCGTCCCAGCAGCCGGCCCCCGGCGCGGGCCTGCGTGACATCCACCGCAAGGGCGTCGATCTGGCGGACGCTCGCTGGCCGTGGGAGTTGCATCTGCGCGACGGAGCCGCCGCGCTCTCCGCGTGGACGCTCGCCGAATCTGCGGGTGAGCCACTGCTTGGCCTGCCGCCGCTGCCGCCGACCGACCTTCCCCCAAAACCGTACCGGCATCTCAACTGGTTTGGTCGAGAGCACGCACCGCTGTTCTTCGGCCGAGGGCGCGAGATCAGGGATCTGTTCGAATGCCTGACGAGTGCGCACACCGCCCCGATCACGCTGCTCTATGGCCAGTCGGGAGTCGGTAAGTCGTCGCTGCTCGCAGCGGGCCTGCTTCCGCGGCTCGCCTCGATCGCGACGACGCGTTATGTGCGCCGCGATCGCGATGCGCGGCTTTCACTCGCGCTGCGCCAGGCGATCGGTCTCGAAGGCCCCGAACCATTGCGTGACGGCTGGGCTGCCGTAGAGCGGGCCGACGGTCGTCCCCTGATCGTTCTACTCGATCAGGTCGAGGAGGTGTTCACTCGCCCGCACGCCGACGACCCGAACGAGCTGGATGACTTCCTCATCGACCTGAGCGAGCTGTTTCTCGATCGCAGTCGTCGCCCGGCCGGCAAGCTGCTGCTCGGCTTCCGCAAGGAATGGCTCGCCGACATCGAGGACAGGATCGACCGGCTCACTCTCCCGCACGGAAAGGTCTTCGTCAATCATCTCGACGCGGACGGCATCGCCGAGGCCGTTGCGGGACCGGCGCGACAGGATGCGCTTCGCCGTCACTACCGCCTAACGATCGAGGACGGGCTCCCGGAGCGCATCGCGACCGACCTGCTCGAGGATCGCGGGAGCCCGATCGCGCCGGCGCTGCAACTGCTCCTGTCGAAGCTCTGGGATCGTGCCGTGGCGGCATCGCCCGAATCGCCGCGCTTCGACGCCGCGCTGTACGCGCGTCTCAAGCGCGAGGGCGTACTGCTGGACGACTTCGTCGAGCAGCAGCTGGCGGCGCTCGACGCGTGGCGGCCGGAGCTGTCGCGCGTCGGCCTGTTTCTGGACTTCCTCGCGCATCACGCGACGGAGATTGGCTCCGCGCGCCCGTGTTCGCGCTCCGATCTCGAGGACGACTATCGTCACCACGGTGACCTGTTACCCGAGATCGTCGCGCGATGCCGAGACCTGCTGTTGCTCGTGGACGCCGTCGCCATCGACGGAGCGGCTGGCGCCGAAGGCATGACTCGTCTCGTTCACGACGCGGTGGCGCAGCTCGTCCGGCGGCGCTTCGAGCAGTCGGACCGGCCCGGCCAGCAGGCGCGTCGCCTGCTCGAGCGTCGGGCGCGTGCGTGGGCGGACGGCGCGACCGGCGAGACCCTCGACGAGGACGAGCTGGCGTTGACGGAGGCGGGTTCGTTAGGCATGCGTCGCTGGACGGCGGCCGAGACGCGACTGATCGAGGCCAGCCGAGCGGAGCGGGAAGTCGGCTTGCAGCGGCGACGCGCCTCGGCCGTGGTCCGCGCGTTGTTAGGTGCCAGGGAGGCGCAGGACGATCCGCTGATCGCGGCGCTGCTGGTGGCGGAGCTTGCCGATCTGCCGGAACCGGAGGACGACATTCGCCCGGCCATTCGCACCATCGAGCGCGCGTTCCCATGCGCGGTCCTCGATGCCCACGCTCGGCGCATCAACAGTGTGGCGTTCAGTCCGGACGGGACGCTGCTCGCAACGGGCTCCGACGACGGGACGGCGCGCATCTGGACGCTGGCCACACCGGGATCGTTCGTCGAGCTCACGGACCACGCCGATGCCGTCACGTGTGTGGCATTCAGCCCGGACGGCCGGCGTCTGGCGACAGCGTCTGCCGACGGGACGGCGCTGATTCATTCGGTCGATCGACACGGTCCGGTGCAGGCGTTGTTCGGCCATGCCGGGTTCGTGCTCTCGTGCGCGTTCAGTCCCGATGGTCGTCGAGTCGTGACGACGTCCACCGATTGCACCGCCCGGGTGTGGACGCTCGATGACTCGGAGCCACCGCGCGTGTTCGAGGGTCGCGGTGGTCCACTCAGGTCAGTGACGTTCAACGCCGCCAGCGACGCGCTCTTGACGATCGGGTCGGGTGATGGGCTGGTGCGGAGTCTCGATTCACCAGGCGCTGTCAGCATCCCATCTGATGGGCACGTTGTCGGCGCTGCCTTCCTTCCCGACGGCAATGTGGTCTGGATGGACGGGGGCGGTGAGGTGCACCTGTCCGAGTTTTCCGGGCATTCGCGAGGACAGAGCCGGCCTCTCGCGGATGGCGTACCCGCGAGTGCCTTCGGCGCCGGACATGGTCCGGTCCTCTGCGCATCGCCGTCGAGCGCACGCATCGCGTTCAGCAACGCCGTCGACGCGTTGACCGTGCTCGACGTGCTGCCTAACGATGCGATCCAGCCGGCCCCGGTCATCCTTCGCGCGCCGGGCTCGCAGATCGTGTTCGCCGAGTTCGATCGGCAAGGGTCGAAGGTGTTCGCGCGATGCGCGGACGGTACTGCCCGATTCTGGCTCCCCTCAGATTCCGGCCCGGTCGAGCGCGTGCTGACCCACGCCGTGTCGCCGATTCAGGCCGCGGCATTCTCGCCGGATGGAAGTCAGGTCGCGACCGCCGCCGCCGACGGAACAGTGCGCCTCTGGACTACCGCGTGGTTCGGCCACGCTCGAGCACTTCCGCTCCCGGGCCACTTCGTGACGTCACTCGATTCGTGGAGCGACGACGCGATCATCGCGCAGACACATCCGTGGGTGAGGAATCCCGGGAGCGCTCCAGTGGAAACGCTGCGGGTTCCCATTGACGATGGCGCGCCGACGCTGATTCGTCGCCGATTCACGGGAATGGAGCGGTCTCCTGACTCGACGCGCCTTCTCGTGTGCCACGGCCGAGAGCTCGTGGTGGTGAGCTGCGACGCGTCCGTGCCGCCTTTCACGATCGCGGGTAACCTCGGAGAGGTGACGGCGCGGCAGTTCACGCCGGATGGCTCGTACGTGCTCGTCCACACGTCCGACGCAACGCTGCAGGCATGGAATCTCTCGACGGCCGAATGCGAGTGGAAACGGCGAGGAATAGCGTCGGCGAAATGCAGCCCCGACGGAGCCTTCGTGCTGACCATCGGTGTCGATGGAATGGCGCGACTGCTCGCGATGGCGGATGGCGACGGTGTGTGGAGCGAACGGGATGTCGCAGCCGCGGAGTTCATCCCGCCGACGTTAGGCGTTCCCTCGTACCTCCGACTGGAGCGTCGCGATCGCTCGATGCTGCTTCGGTCCACGCGCCCGGCCGATCCCATCGTTCGTTTCGACGGCGACGCCTCCTCCGGAGCGAACGAGGCAACCATCTGGATGCTGGCCAAGCAGCGTTGCGTCGTGCATCTCCCGGCAATGGGTGGCGTGCTGTCCATCTGCTCGCTCGACGGTCCGGACCAGCGGCATGTGCTCACTGCCGACGCGAGCCTGGTCGATGTGCGCGACGGTGGAGACACCGTGCTTGCGCACCTGCGTAACGGCGACGTGCAAGCCTGGAGCACGGCGCAGTGGCAGACGCAGCCGCCCGGTGAAGGTCGGTTGATTGCGACCGGCGTCGCGCGAGTCGATAGCACGCCCGATCGCTCGCGCGTGGTCATTCACCTGGACGACGGTGTGCTGGCGCTGCTCGACCGAAATCTCACTGCGGTCGAGCGCACGCTGTTCACAGCATCGGAGTGGTCCTGGAGCCCGTCAGGGACGTCGATCGCGGGATGGCTGGCCGAGGAGGCAACACCGGATGACGTGCAACCGGCTCGATATTCGCTGTCGACACCGCTGTCGCCGTCCACCCTCCGTGTGGCCCACATCGACAGCCCGGAAGAGCCGATCGTGCTCGGACGCGTATCTGACTGGCGGTCACCGGCATTGAGCGCCGAGCGGCCCCTGATCATGACCGATGTCCGCTGGCTGGATGATTGGCACATCGCGGCGACGATCGACGACATCGGCGATCCCCGGGTGGACGAGCTGGCCGTTTGGGATGTTCGAGCAGCCGAGCAGGTGACTGGCGGCCCTCCGACCGTCGCGCCACGACGGTTCGGCGGCGGCAAGCGAGGCGTTAGGCAGGCCATCTTTCACCCGCAGGACCGGTTCTGGCTGTACGCCGACGACTACGCGGCCAGCGTGCGCTGCGAGTCGCTGACTCGGCACGCGAACGGCCAGGTGGTCAGCCAGCCCATCGACGGTGTCAGGTTCAACTGGCCTGTGGACATCCGCCGCTCCGCCTTCGGTGACGGCAACCAGCTGGCAGTGATCCACGTCGGCGACGACACGTTCTGCATTGGCGTCGAAGGTCTCGGGCCCGCGCGAACGTCCAAAATCGTGGCGTACGGGTCGGGGAGTGTCGAGCACATTGCCTTCAGCCCCGATGGACAGGCGCTCGATATCGACTTTTCGCGCGGCCAGGTCATGCACGTCGCACTGGATCGCCCGGCGATGTTCGTTCCTGCTCGCGCGGTCGAACACTTCGTGCTGCCCACCGGCCACGGCGTCCTGACCGCGCTGACGAGTGACGGTGGCGCGCTCATCTGGGCGGACGACATGACCGCACCGGCTCGACTCAGTGTCGCGGGTCGGAGAATCGGGGTCGAGCTCGGGACGTACAGCGGACTCAGCGCGACCATCACAATCGATTCGCGCACGATCACCGCGACGCTCGATGACGGGTCGGTCGTTCGCTGGGAGACCGACAGCTCGGGCGACGTTAGGCATTTGCCGGCTGCGCCGACTCCGTCCGTCGACATCGCGACCGACGACGGCGTCGCCGTACCGCTCGCACAGATGCTCACGCCACAATTGCGGATCTGGGACCACGCGAGCCCCGATGGACGGTTCAAGATCAGGTACGGCGACATCTTGGCGCAGCTGGTACGCAGCGACGACACGGCCCCGCCGTTTCCGCTCGAGTCGGCGTCCGAAACCCCCCGTGGATTCGACTTCAGCGCCGACAGCCAATGGCTCGTCGCGGAGGTCGAGGAGCCCGAGGATCGATACGCATTCGGCCTGCGAATCTGGAACACGGAGGATCCCGCGTCGTCCCGGCTCCTGCCTAACGTAGTGCTGGTGAGGGTGCAGGGGAATTTCCTCCACATCCGCAGGCGGCAAACTGACGTCACCGAGGTCATCCCGTTCAGCGGCGCGGATGAGCCGCTGGTCGTTCCGCGAGACGCCATCGCGATCGGCCCCGGGATGGTCATGTATCTTGGCGCCGAGCGATCACGCCGCGGCATCCATCTGGTTCCGGTGGATCGCGCGCACGAGTCGACCGTGCTCCTGCCACCCACGTCGAGCGTCGAAGCGGCTCGGCATCGCGGCGACCTCGTGGTCGGGGTCGCGAATGGGGAGCTCTACGTGTGGGACCTGCTCTGGAAGCGGATAGGCGCCCGCATTCGCGCGGCGACGACCGCCACCCTCAGCCCCGAGCAGCGACGGCGCCTCCTCGGCGATCGTTAGGCGTGCCGCCGGCCCCGATCCGCCGGGAACGCCGCGGCGGACCGCCGCCTAACGATCGCCGAGGTACCAGAACGGGTTCTCCCAGACGCCGTTGGTCAGCACGAAGACCTCCGACGCTCGGCCGCTGACCGTCGTGCGCCGGCCCTGGTCCTCCAGATCCATGGTGTACGTCGAGAGCACCGAGACCACGTTGCCGTTGCGGTGCATTCGCGTGTCGGCGAATCGCAGCCCGACGAGCCGGCGGCCCGCGGCGTAGGACTGTCGCGCGCCGGCGAGGATTTCCTCACGCGTTTCCCACCCGTTGCCGCCGCCCGCGGTCGACGACCGGGGAAGCAATCGTAGGAGCGCGGCGGTGTCGTTCGCAAACCAGGCGCGCCAGATCGCGTCGCGCGCCGCGAGTACGGCCGTGCGCGTGGCGGCATCGATCGTATCGGGCGACTGCGCCGCGTTGGGTACGGTGCGCTGCCCGGCGAGTCGCACCGGCGTCGCGGCGACCGCGACCGCGGCGGTCACGAGCAGAACGCGTCGAGGAGACATGGGTCGCTGCTGCGGGTTGGAGACACCGACAATCTTTGGCCGAAGCGGCCGGCGTTCAACGACGCGTCAGCGAGCGGGCCGCGATACCGCCCAACGGCGGCTCGCGTGCAGCGAGACCGTTCGCTGCACGGCCTTGTTGTCATTCCGAGCGGAGCCCCGCACGCGCTTCCTCCTGTTGTCATTCCGAGCGGAGCGCCGCAGGCGCGGAGTCGAGGAATCTTCATCATCCCGATCGACCCCGTCCGCCGGGACGGTGCAGATCCCTCGCTCCGCTCGGGATGACAACAGAAGCGGGGACGGTGAAGATCCCTCGCTCCGCTCGGGATGACAACAGAAGCCGAGACGGTGAAGATCCCTCGCTCCGCTCGGGATGACAACAGAAGCCGTGAACTTCGCGCTCGACAATCACGTCCGCGTGGAGTCACTCGACCTGGACGAGATCGGCGTCGCGAGGCGAGCCAGGCGTTAGGTGTCGATGTTGCAAGGGGCATGGGCATCATGACAGCGCGGTTGAATTTGCCTCCATGCCCAAGAATCCAAGCAGCCGCGTGTACATCGGCATCAGCGGCTACGACTACAAGCCGTGGCGCGACCGCTTCTACCCGCCCGGGCTACCCGCCCGGCGGTGGCTCGAGTACGCGAGCCGGCAGTTCGACAGCATCGAGCTGAACGGCACGTTCTACAGCCTGAAGTCGCCTGCCGTCTTCGAGCGATGGGTCGCCGAGACTCCTGACGAGTTCGTGCTCGCGGTGAAGGGAGGGCGCTTCATCACCCACAACCTCAAGCTCCGAAACGCCGAAGCATCGCTCGGCAACTTCTTCGCGAGCGGCGTCCTCGCCCTGGGCCAGAAGACCGGCCCGTTTCTCTGGCAGTTACCCGCGACGTACCGCTTCGACGCCGAGCGTCTCGACACGTTCATGCGGCTCCTGCCGCGCACATCGGGCGAGGCAGAAGCCGTCGCCCGCGGGCACGATCACCGGCTGCGGCGTGGTGCCCTCGTCGACGCCGCCGCCAGCGTCGCCTACCGTCACGCGTTCGAGGTGCGGCATCCGACGTACTTTCACGAGGAGTTCTTCAGCCTGCTGCGCGCTCACGGGTGCGCGTTCGTCATCGCGGACACCGCCGGCAAGTTTCCGTACGCCGAAGAGGTCACGGCCGACTTCGTATACGTTAGGCTCCACGGCTCCCGGGAGCTGTACGCGAGCGGCTACACGGACGACGAGCTGGACGCCTGGGCGGCCCGGGTCATGGCATGGCGAGGTGGCGCACGCGCGGTGCGACGGGACGTCTACGTCTACTTCGACAACGACGCCAAGGTCCACGCCCCCTTCGACGCCCGTCGGTTGCGCGAGCGCGTGGACGCGTCCGGCGGATAACAGCGAACTGTCCGACCTGGAGCCCGGAGGTCGCGCCCGGATCGACGGCGTGTATACTCTGGTGTACCAAACTGGTCGCCCACTCTTCCAACTGACGCCGATGCCCCGTCGCGCCATTGTCCTGAGCTGTCTCGCTCTCGCCGCCTGCGGCCGCCAACCATCGTCCGGGGCGCCGCGCCCGCAGGCCGAGTTCGACGTTGTCCTCGAGAACGGGCGCGTGATCGACGGCACCGGCGCCGCCTGGTTCCTCGGCGACGTCGCCATCGCCGGCGACCGCATCGCGCGCGTCGGTGCAGCCGGCTCGCTCAAGCGCTTTCCGGCCAAGCAGCGCATCGACGTGAGGGGGCTCGTCGTCTCGCCCGGCTTCATCGACATCCAGAGCGGCACCGGTTTCCTCGGCGACAGCCGGTCGGTCAGCAAGGTGACCCAGGGCATCACCACCGAGATCCTCGGCGAAGGTGGCACGCCCGCGCCGACGAACGAGAAGACCGCCGCCGGTGGTCAGTTCGCGCTCGGCGCCGGCGCACAGGCCAACGGCGCGTACCCCGGCCCGCACGGCTTCAAGGCCTGGCTCGACGCGATGCAGGCACACGGCACATCGCCTAACGTCGGATCGTTCATCGGCGCCGCGACGGTGCGCGTGTATGCGAAAGGGCAGGCGATCGGCAAACCGAACGCGGCCGAGCTGGACACGATGCGCGCCGTGGTGCGCCGAGCGATGGAGGATGGCGCGTTCGGGATCGGGTCGGCGCTGATCTATCCGCCAGGCAACTACGCGAGCACCGAAGAGCTTACCGAGATGGCGAAGGCGATGTCGCCGTACGGCGGCATCTACATCACGCACATGCGCTCGGAAGCCGATCAGCTGCTCGAGGCGATCGATGAAGCCATCACGATCGGCTCGAAGGGGGGCGTTCCCGTCGAGATCTATCACCTCAAGGCGGCGGGTACGAACAACTGGCCCAAGGGCCCGCGCGCGATCGCAAAGATCGACTCGGCGCGCAAGGCAGGCGTCGACGTACAGGCGAACATGTATCCGTACGTCGCGGGCGGGACGGGGCTGTCGGCGTGCACGCCACCATGGGCGTCGGAGGACGGCAAGCTGATTGCGAACCTGCAGAATCCCGAGATGCGCGCGAAGATCAAGGCCGAGATGCAGAGCGCGCACACGGAGTGGGAGAATCTGTGTCAGCTCGCGTCCCCGCAGGGCGTGCTCGTCCTCGGGATCACGAAGGAAGAGAACAAGCAGTATGCGGGCAAGCGACTGAGCGAGATCGCGACGATGATGAACAAGTCGTGGGATGATGCCGCGATGGACCTGTTGATCTCGGAGCGTCAGCGCATCGGCACGGTGTATTTCCTCATGAGCGAGGAGAACGTGAAGCTGAACCTCGCGCAGCCGTGGATGAAGTTCGGAACGGATGCTGGTGGGGTGGATCCCGACAGCGCGCGCTCGCTCACGCACCCGCGCGCGTACGGGACGTTCCCGAAGATCATGGGCCAGTACGTTCGCGACGAGCACGTGCTGCCGCTCGAGGACGCGGTGCGGAAGGCGACGTCGGCCGTCGCGACCCGGCTCTCGATTCCCGATCGCGGTGTGCTCAGAGAAGGCTTCTTCGCGGACGTCGCCGTGTTCGATCCGAACACGATCGCCGAGCATTCGACGTTCGAGCAGCCGCATCAGCTGTCGACGGGAGTGAAGTACGTGTTCGTGAACGGCACGCTCATCGTTCGCGACGGCAAGCACACGGGCGCCAAGCCCGGGCGTACGTTGCGCGGACCTGGCGCCCGCTGATCGCACGATTGCACAATTGACCAGCCACCCAAACCGGAGCCCTGCATGATTTCCTTCCTGACGCGCCAGTCGGTATGCGTCGCCGCGCTGATGACCGCGGCCGCCACGGCCGGCGCGCAGAGCAAGCGTCCCATGACCATCGGCGACATCATGGAGTTGAAGAACGTCGGCGGCGTCTCGCTGTCGCCCGACGGCTCCAAGGTCGCGTACACGGTGAACGCCTGGGAGCATCCGAGTGCGCGTCCGTCGTCGGATTCCACGAAGCCGGATACGGCGAAGGGCGACAAGCACGAGTCACGCTCGCACGTCTGGATCGTTCCGGCCGCTGGCGGAACGCCGCGCCAGCTGACGTTCAGCGAGCGCGGTGAGAACAATCCGCAGTGGTCCCCCGACGGACGCTCGCTCGCCTTCACGTCCGCGCGCGGCACTGCCACCGACGCGAAGTCGCAGATCTGGATTCTGCCGATGGACGGCGGTGGCGAGGCCTATCAGCTGACGACGTCGAAGGAGAACGTGACGGGCTACGAGTGGTCGAAGGACGGCTCGCGCATCGCGTTTCTGTCGGTGGATACGCTGCCGAAATCGGACGAAGCAAAGACTGCCCGCCGCGACGATCCGCAGGTGTTCGAGGAGAATTTCCGTCTCTCGCATGCCTGGGTGATCGACGTCGCGACGAAGCACGCGACGGAGGTCGCGCACGGCAATCTCACCGTCAGTGGGGCGCCGAGCTGGTCGCCGGATGGGACGCGGCTGGCGTTCCAGGCTGCGCCGACGACGATGATTCGCGATTCACGCTCGGACATCTACATCGTCACGATCGCCGATCGCTCGATGAAGAAGATCACGACGAAGCCCGAGGCGGGGTCGGCGCCGGCGTGGTCGCCCGACGGGAAAACGATCGCGTTCACGGTGCTGCCGCAGAGCCACAAGGCTCGGCCCGACAGCATCATGGACCGCGAGATCGGCAACGATCACCTCATTCTGTACGACGTCGCTGCCGGCACGGCCAGGGACACGTATGATCCGAAGCTCGACGTCTCGGCCGGTACGCCGCGCTGGACGCCGGATGGCTCGCGGGTGTTGTTCACGACCGGCGAGCGCGCGTGGACCGCGGTGTACGCGTACGATGTCGCGTCGAACAAGCTGAACCGCATCGCCGGTAAGCTGTTGATCGGCAATCCGTCCCTGTCGCGCGACGGGCGACTGGCGGCCTATTCGTTAGGCACGCCCGACGCACCGGCGGACGTGCACGTCAGCGACCTGACGTTCGCGTCGCCGAAGAAGCTCACCGACGTCAACCCGCAGCTCCGCAACATCGCGTTAGGCGAGACGGAAGTGATCACCTGGAAGAGCACGGACGGCACGCCGGTGGAAGGCATCCTGCTCAAGCCCGTCGGGTACCAGGCGGGGCGGAAGTATCCGCTGCTCGTCGAGGCGCACGGCGGCCCGACCGGCGCGACGAATGCCGGATTCAAGGCGAACTGGGGCTCGCCGGGCCAGGTCTGGGCCGGTCAGGGCTGGGCGGTGCTGTACCCGAATCCGCGCGGCTCGACCAACTACGGCGAGAAGTTCACGCGCGCGAACATCATGGATTGGGGCGGCGGCGATTATCGCGACATCATGACGGGCGTCGATGACGTGATCAAGCGCGGCATCGCCGACTCGTCGAAGATGGCGTTCGAAGGGTGGAGCTACGGCGGCTACATGACGGCGTGGGTGGTGAGCCAGACGAGCCGCTTCAAGGCGGCGCGCATGGGCGCCGGCCTGTCGGACCTGCAGAGCATGTACGGCACGACGGACATCCCGGGCTACATCGGCACGTTCTTCAGCGGCGTCCCGACGCAGAAGACGCTCGACTTCTACCGCGCTCGCTCGGCCATCACGTTCGTCGACAACGTGACGACGCCGCTCCTGATCCAGCATGGCGGCAACGACCAGCGCGTGCCGACGGGTCAGGCGATGGAGTACTACCGGGCGCTCAAGGATCGCGGGAAGACGGTCCAGCTCGTGTTCTACCCGCGTGAGGGACACGGTCTCGGTGAGTACTACCACCAGATCGACAAGATGCAGCGCGAGCTGGATTGGATGACGAAGTACACGCTCGGACCGCAGCGCGTGATTCCGTAGCTAATTGGGGTCAGAGTCGAAACGGATCGGCGGAACGCATGGAGGCGCATTTCA
>JADMIO011064039.1_pt1 | contig 19965 bp, 17 predicted proteins | sample 8958161 | NCBI WGS metagenome assembly JADMIO01 (sample SAMN16585339, study PRJNA669376) | soil metagenome | isolation source: Crop rotation soil | place: USA: Cullars Rotation, Alabama | collected 2011
GCTGAAACGGTTACTCACCGAAATCGCAGAAAACCTCAACCGCGACGACCTCGATTGGCGCGACGAAGTCAAAGCAATCACCCGCGCGTGGAAGTTAGCACGCGCTGACGCCGACAGCAAATCCGAGAAACTTCTGATGCGCGACTTCGGTGCAATGCTCGGATGTGGCTACGCTGACCTTCAAGCAGCGGTTGCCGTCCACGACGATGTCATTGCCAACCCTGAACGCTATCTCGATGTGACAAGTCTGCGTGGTGCCTACAGCAAGTTACTCAAAATTAACGCGAACGAACTTACAAAGTTGCTCGCCACCAAGTCCCTTGCCACCACCCCACTCTCTACCAAATTTCCCACGGTTCAGGTTCAATCTGAGCCAAAACCGGAAGGGGAACAGCCGACAGTTCTCATTCCTCTCACTCAATCTTTTATTCACACCGACTCACTAAAATTCATGTCAGAGTTACCTGACAATTCGTTCGATCATGTCGTCTGTGATCCCGATTACGGCGTGAGCGTTGAGCGTCTCGAAGCATCACTCCAAGATGCAGGACAAGGAGTTGTCCAAAAAGATATCGCTGAGTCCTTACAAACTTTAACCACTTTCTTGATTCAAGCAGATCGGTTAGTGCGTCCGCAAGGTTTTTGTGTGTTCTGGTATGACCTCGATCACCACGAAAAGTTACAGAATCTCGCAACTGATATTGGATGGCGAGTGCAAAGGTGGCCACTGATATGGGTGAAAACAGATTACAGGTCAAACGCAGCTCCGGCTCATAACTTCTGCAAAAACTTCGAGTATGCAATGATCTGTCGCAAACCCAACGCGGTCCTTACTCGTGCACAAATGAGCAGCGTGTTCAACTGTGCGAGTGCAGACACGGTGAAGAAGTTCAACCACCCATTCGCGAAACCTCTCGACCTCTGGAAGTGGATATTCTCTGCAATCTCGATCAAAGGCCAAACCATCTATGATCCTTTCCTTGGGTCCGGCACGAGTGCGGTGGCCGCTGCCGAGTTCGGTCTCCGTCCAATGGGTTCCGAAATCAACATCGACCACTACAGCAACGCAATCGTGAACATCCAAGACGGCTACAAGAAGTTGCTTGGGGATCATGTGAGGTTTTCCTAATGTACTTACGACATTATGACAACAGATTTGGCGATACGTATGAGATATATGTCAACGACCAAACCGGCGAATTCGAGGGCGCGCTCCGTTCTATGGAAGGTATTGGACGCTCTACAATTCATTACGAGAACCTCAAAGAAATCCCGCCGGTCCAACGGAACGCGATCGAACACATGATTCAGTTAGCATGGGAACAGAAACAGAAAAGTTAGGAGGTGATGTGAATGCAACCGGAGAAACGACCGCCGGAATGGCAATAGTCGGAGCGCCTACCGTTCCACCCGCTGGCGCTCCGTCGATAATCATTTCTCGTCGCGTGGTTCCCAACGAACCTCCGATCGAGGAACCAACGACGCAACGTATCGCAATAATTGGTGAGGCTCCCGGTGAGGAAGAAGAAAACTACCACCGCCCATTCGTCGGCAAGTCCGGCCAATTTCTCACCAACATCATGCGCGATGTCGGCATCAATCGCCGTCAATGTTTGATGGGAAACGTGTGTCAGGTTCGTCCACCAATGAATCGAATTGAAGCGTTCGACTGGAACGGACCGGAAATTCAGGAAGGACTCGCAAAACTAAATGAAGATATACGCAACTATAACCCGAACCTCGTGGTCTGTCTCGGGAACGTGCCTCTCCGCGCAGCAGGAGTTAAGGGTAAGATTACCGATTGGCGAGGCACACTATTTCGATCCTCACATGCCGAGGGTCCCTTTCATGACCGCAAATGTATATCGACGCTTCACCCTGCATTTGTTCTCCGTGAATTCTCCGGTTTTCCTCTCCTCAAGTTCGACCTCGCTAGAGCAGCTACAGAAGGTCGCACCCCACATCTAGACTTACCCAAACGTGAACTCATCACCAACCTTTCCGCCGACCGAGCTTGTTTGCTTTTGGACACCTGGCCTAAAGGTCAAAGGTGCTCCGTGGATATTGAAGGCGGTCTTAATGGATGGCCGTGCGTTAGTGTGTGCGCGAGACCGTCACAAAGTTTCACGTTGGCTTGGGGAAGATACAACGAACAAGATCATGTTCGTGTTTTACAGTCGTTCGCTAGACTTATGGAGCGTCGCGATGTACCCAAGGTCTTGCAAAACTCTCTCTATGATAACTTTGTCTTGAGTTTCGGGTACGGTATCCTCATCCGAAACGTCACCGAAGATACAATGATAAAAGGTTGGGAATGCTACGCAGAACTTCCACGATCGTTGGGTGTCCAAGCATCCATCTGGACCCGCGAACCCTTCTACAAAATGGAACGCAAGAGCGACGATGTGGAGACGTTCTATCAGTATTGCGCGAAGGATTCTGCAGTCACGTTAGAAATCTGCGAAGCACAGGACAAAGCTCTCAAGGTCGGAAGCCGTTCCCATTATTACAAAATGATGGAGCTTCTCAACCCGTTCCATTACATGGAACATCGAGGGATCAAGTATGACACAGAAGCGGCCGCAAAGAAACGAGCAGAGACACAAACAAAACTTGGCACTGTCCGAGAAAGACTTAATCAAGTTAGCGGGAAAGAACTTTGTGGACCAGCTGGGTCCCTGTCCTCCAAGCGGCTTATACAATGTTTGTATGTGGACAAAAAATACCCACCCCAGTTCAAAAAAGAAGAAGGTCGTCGGACGGAAAAACTCACCTCCGACATCGAAGCTCTCCTAAACCTAAAGAAAACCCACCCCAATGACGAATTTATATCTGACATTATCTATCACCGCCACCTCGAAGGAATCCGAGAGACCTTATCCGTTCGGGCTGACGTCGATGGACGAATTCGATGTGGCTACAGCCTTGAAGCTGAAACTGGAAGAGTTAAGTGCTACACATCTCCGACCGGAAGTGGAACAAATTTGCAAACAATACAAAAGGAACTTCGAGGTAACTATATCGCTGATGATGGATACGATTTTGCCCACTTTGACTTGGAGGGAGCCGATGGTTGGACAATAGCAGCGCGGAGTGCGGACCTGGGCGACCCTACGATGTTAGAAGACTACCTTGCGGGTATGAAACCTGCAAAGATTATCGCCTTGTTATATTGGTTCGGTCACGAAGTGAACAAACTCGACCGCGACAGTTTGAAGTGGTGCCACGACCAACTCTTTCCGATTGTGCTCGACCTCGCTGGCAAGTGGTTGTATCTCGGTTGCAAGCGCGTCCAACACGGCAGCTCTTACCTCATGGGCATTCCCACCATGATCCTCAACGTCCTCAAGGACTCCCACAAAGAGTCCGGCACTCCCATCTACATGGAACGCGCTGTCGCGGTTGACCTCCAAGAACGATGCTTCTTCGGTCGGTATCCGGGTATCCGTCGTGTCCACGCGTGGGCCGAATCTATGGTGCGAAGCACTGGCGAGTTCACCGCCTGTAATGGACACACTCGTGTGTTCTTTGGTCGTCGATTCGGCAAAGACATAAAGGACACCGTCAAAGAATATCTCGCCCACGAACCCCAGATGAACACAACCTGGGCCACCAACATGGCAATGCTAAACCTCTGGAATGATCGTGAAAATCGCCGGTCTGACGGTTCTCTCATCATCGAACCTCTCCACCAAATTCATGACGCTATGTGTGTGCAGTGGCCACAGCATTTGAGGGAGTGGGCAATCGGCAAGTGCCGAAGCTACTTCAACAACACCCTGAGAATCGCCAACCGAGACATCGTGATTCCCTTCGACGGTGCATGGGGCACGTCGTGGGGAACGTGCATAAACAAAATATGAAACCAGCCCAAGCAGTCACTGAACGCTACGTCAACAACCTTCTCCGAAACGGTAGCAACAAGGAGTTCGAAATTCTAGTCATTAACCGTGACGCTGCTATTGCTGACGACATCGTAGTAGGAGTCTACTACACTGCCGTGGTGAAGCACAGCTCTCAGTTAAACAAAACACAAGCATCCGGTGCTGTCCCATCTCAAGCCGTCCGTCGCTGTCTCGAAAAACATGGTGTTACCTTCCGGTAAATTTGAACAGAAATATCCATTCGATGAACTTGAAATCGGTGAGTCCATCACCATTACAGGTATTGAAGGTAACATTCGTTCTGCTGCTTCCATGTGGGGACGACGTTATGGTGTATGGTTGACTACCGAGCACGTCGACGATGGAGTTGTGAAGGTGACCCGCATTCCTGTTCCGTTGGAACGACGTAACTTTCGTCATATGGAAGAAATCATGACATCTATGCTGAGCTTGTTAGCTGATCTGCAACGGGACGTACAAGATTTGAAGGTCGGAATAGAAAAACTAAAACCATCATGAAACCAATGCTCGCCCACATCTTCGAACCCAAACGTTGGACTTCCGGTCCTGCCTGGGTGCAACCAAAGTTCGATGGAATTCGTGCGCTCTACCAAGCTGGACACTTTCAAAGCAGGGACGAGCTACCGTTTCCTCCTGGTCTGCTTGCTCACCTTAGCGAACCGCTCAAGGAGCTTTTCCTCGACGAACGAATCATCTTGGACGGCGAGTTATACGTTCACGGTTGGCCACTCCAGCGTATCAACGCAGCGGTCACCCCTGTTCGTCAGCATCCCACTGATGACACCATCAAGGTTGGCTATTATGTTTTTGATGTGGTGGATTTCAACAAATCTTTCTCCGAGCGGTTCACTCCTATTGCCAACAGGATTCACGACCTCGGCAACCCCAAAAATATCTGGGCTGCAACCACCACGATGTATACCGATCCGTTGAAGGTGGACCATTTCTATGCGTTGATGGTGAGTGAAGGATTTGAGGGCGTTATGTATAGGTTGGGTGATTGTCCATACACAGTTCCTAAAGAACTTAATTCCTATCGTCCAGGACGAACTTCTTCAACCACCAGTAAGTTCCTCTCCGACAAAAACAACCGCACCTGGCACTTGCTCAAACGCAAAGACTGGCGCGATGACGAATTCACTTGCATCGACTACAACCTCACTATCGGTGAAAAAGGTGAGGAAGGTTTCCAAATGACTTGTAAAACCAAACAAGGTGTCCGTTTCAACATCGGTTCTGGTCTTACCGCTCACGATCGTAAAGAGTATTTCAAGAACCCTCCACTCGGCCGACCAATCAAGGTCAAGTTCCGTTGCTACACCCGCGACGGAGTCCCTTTCAACCCAACCGTAATTGCAGTTTTATGACACACAAAATTCTCAAAGTTGGTGACATTCGTCAAGAAGGTGACGAGATTCGTCGCACGGAACCCTACGCCATAGGATATTACACAGGCGAGAAGGACTTGAATAGCGACTACAAAGACTTCTCCGAATGGCAACCATGTGGCCTGCTCGGTCATCGCATTCTCCCTGTCGACCTTAAGGTTGCTGAGTTCCGTCGACCGATCTGATGTCGTTCCTCCGTGATTACCTCGAATACGCGACAGGAAACGAAGCTCCTGACATGTTCCACGTCTGGTCTGGCTATGCCGCACTATCTGCCGCAGTCTCTCGACGTGTTTGGCTTACAGATGGTGATGATGCCATCTTCCCTAACATCTACGTTATGCTTGTTGGTGACGCAGGATGCGGTAAATCAACTGCTCTCAGACGAGCCAAGAGAATGTTGGCAGAACTCGGTGATGTGCCTTTATCTCGATCGGTAGAAACCCCGGAAGGTTTATGGCGTTTCATGGCAGGAGACCCATCCACAAATCCGCCGACTGAGTCGCCGGTTCAGTTCCTCGCGGTGTGGCCCGACGGAAAGGTCCGAGAATGTCACCCGATGACGATCATTGCAAATGAGTTTGTTAACTTCATCAGCAAGGACCCGCAGGGGTGGACCTCTGCACTGAATGACATTTATGACGACGACAAATATGAGTACCGGACGAAAAACAAAGGTGAGGATTTGCTTGTGGGACCATACATTGTCCTGTTGGGTGCTCTCACCACTGATGTTTCCAATGACCTACAAAAAACACGAATCATTGGTACGGGATTTGCACGAAGAACTATATTCCAATATGGTAAACGAAAATTCTTCGAGCCTCACTCGCGACAGTCTTTCACACCCCAACAGGCTGCTGCTAAACAACGTTGCATTGACCATCTTAGAACCCTATCGAAGCTACATGGACAATTCAAGGTCTCAGACTCCACCTGGCTGTGGTGGGACAGTTGGTATGTGGAACACACCACGACAATCCCTCAACGAGCTACTCCTCAAACAGAAGGATGGTATACTTCGAAACCTAACCAAGTTCTGCGTTTGGCTATGCTCACTTCGCTAAGTGAACGTGCTGACCTCGTGCTTGAACAATCTCACCTCGAACTCGCGATCGAGTATCTCGGCGTAATGGAACAGGACCTCTACCACGTGTTGGGTGGCGTCGGCCGGAACGAACTCTCCTCCGTGGCACAGAAAATCTACGAATACGTTTCGATTCAGACTGAGCCGATACCAGAGCCGAAGCTCAAAACCCGCTTTTTCAATCTCTGCAAACCGCCCAACGACTTCGACGATTGTATGCGCTACCTAGTTGACAGCGAAAAACTCGCACGAAAGATTCTCGTTGTTGGTTCCTCGTCCGAGTGGGTCGTCGCTACTCCAGCGGTTCTGTCAACGTTTGAAATTTCTGCCGCCTTACGAGCTTCTCAGCCGCTGCTCTCAACTCCACCCGCGTTGCATCAGGTGACTGCCGTCGCAACTGATCCATCAAAAACGCAATCTGCTGGTCCCCCACAGACGGACCATGTGGCAAACCCAACCGGCGTTCAATCTCCGTCCGAAACCGCAACCGATCCTGCTCAGATGGTTGCTGAGGGTCAATCCTAAATGCACTTAATAACTGCGATCGAGCTGACGAGGTTGCTTGAGAGCCTTCGCGTCGCAAATCACGTGGGAACGTTAGCTCTTCAGCGGCACGCGCAACTGCCCGGACACCTTCAATCGGATTGTAAGTCTTGTCATCTTGTGCGCGAGATAACAGACTCTGTCGAACGTTACCAAAATTCCCTTTCAAAACTTCTTCGGCCTGTGCCTGGTGAAACTGACCCAATCGACGATTATTAACGTCATCCGTCTGCTTCGCAATCCGTTGTGCCGCATTGAAATCACTTAACCTTTTCGGTTGAAACCCTAATGCAATCCCAAGACCTTCACCCAAAGTCGGTTGGAACAAAGGACGATTCCGATAGTCCTTCACGGTCCCTCCACTTGACACCAGTTCAGTTATTTTCTTTAAGGCAGACGGCACGAACGACTCAGCACCTTGTGGGTTACCTTGAGCAATTTGCTGTCCTCCCTTCACAAACGTCGAAATCAGATTTGCTGGAGCACCTAGGAGTAACTCTGGTTGAAATCCGTTTACTTCTGACACACCTGGCACGGTGTTCCCCATCGACAACCTGCTCTGCAAATCCCACCCAAACATCGACGGAACACCCGTCATAGCAATATCACCAAGCACACTGCCGTTCTCTTTGTCCGATGAAAACAGACCCGCCGCAACCTCCCGCAGTTTCCGGTTTAACTCCAAATCAGGAAATGCTGCGTTCAGTAGCGAAACTGCTCCTGACACAAACGGAAGTCCGAGTGTCCCAGCGGCAACAAGCTGAGTTGCGAGCATTTGAGTTGCTGCTTTCCGAGCTGCATAAACTTCGTGGGGAGTCACTCCCGGAGGACGGAAAAAGCCCCTCTGTAGATATCGAGTCAATTGGAACGTTGTCCCCAGGACGTAACTTTGCATTGACGTTGCAAGCATGGCAGCTGACCTTGGAAACGTTCCCCTACCTGAAAAAGCTCCTATCGGTCGTTGAGCGCGTCCACCGCCAAAGTTTACTGCGTGATTGAACTCATACGCCTTATCCCTTGCGTCCTCTTTGCTCAACCCCTGCTCTCTGTAATAATCAAAGCTCGACAGTAGGGCCGCTTCATTGTTGAGTTTCTCCACCCCTTTAAACATCCACATCCCCGCTGTCGTATATGCCCCGCTCAACGTCCCCAACCTCTGCCCGAGGGTCTGCGTGCGGCTGCCTTGCAACGCTCTTTTGTAGTTTGTTGCTATGGATTCTTGTGCTGCTGCTTGCTCGTCGAACATGGAGAATGATCTTTCACCGTCCTCAGCAGCATGTTTCATCAACCACTCGTGTTCAGGAGTTTTCCAACCTCGATTGCCAACAGCATCCTTTACCTCAGCTAGGGCATCCAGAGTCCTTCGGTAAGATTGTAGCGGTTTACCCGTCAGGGAAGTCAATTCTGCAACGTGTGTTAGAAAAGGTTGAGTGGCGTTAATGATTGCGCTCGCGGGATTGTAACCCATAAACCACGTCGTCACCAACCGGTTCATTCTCTGTGCAAACTCTGGATCAGGTTGCAAAATGTTATCAAAGTGCGTCTTGAGTTTCTTTTGCAGATCGGGGTTCTGTGCAATCTCCGGTTCCAACAAATGTGCTCTCGCTTGTGCCCGCAGTAGCTGTCTACTCCAGTATGTCGCCGTCTTGTTCACCCACGAAAAGTGGTTACTCAACCACGGTAGTTCTTCTGCTCCCTTTGTCAAACCACGCGGAGGCGGCCGCAAGTTGGGCACTCCTCCACGATAGGCTTCTTCAGTTGCAAACTGCTCTACCAAAGATGTATCACGGAGTTGCTGAAGTTCGTCTGGAGATAGGGAGCTGCGTAACATATCAAGCTGGTTCTGCTCTAGTTCTCGCAGTCGCGTTATCATGCCAAGTGAATCCGGACCCAACACCGGAGGTTGGTCCTCTTCCGCCTTTTGGTTTCGTTCAAACTTAGTAATCCTTCCACCTTCCGCGAGTTGCTCCGCCTCTTTTCGTGAATCCACCCCCGCCAGAAACGTTCGGTTACCTCGTTGATACTCGACAAGGAATTTTCCGTATCGTTGTCCAGACGACCACGCTGGATTCTTCTGGAAAAACTGTTGCCAAAGTTTCCATGTTTCGGCTTGATTCTGCGAATACTTCAACAGGTCCAGAAATCCCTCTGGTGTCATTTTGGACTGAACTAAAGACACCTGTGCGTCTGCCTGTTGTGCAAGAGTCGGATCAGATCGGTCAGTCGTGAGAGCACGAAGCAACGACTCGGCAAGAGTAATGTTCTGGGAGACTTTCAATCCGGTTGAACGAGCAGCTACCACCGCACCGTTCGTTGCGCTGATCTGCAACATCTTCTCAAGTGTTTGTGACTGCATCACTTGCTGACTGATCTGATGCTTGGTCGTTATCTCGTTGACATCAGCACGCTCTTTAGCTGACAGATGTTGGAGAATCTTCGCAACATCTGGATCGCTCTCCGGTAACAACGTTACCCCGTCCGAGTCTTTCCCTTTTCGTTGGTTGAGATAAATCCAGTCGTTGATGGCCTTCGATAGTTTGTTGTTTCTCAACGCCTGTTCAACCCGTTTCACAGACTCATGTGACAGCTCATGCTCACCCTTCCCGAACGCATCAAGGTCGAGTCCAAACGGCTTCAACCCCTCACTTACCATCTTACGTTGATTCGCAGGGAGTTGAAAACCTTTTGCCACGACCTCTGCTGTCTCGGGGTTCTCACGAGCAAGTTGCCCGATTGGTTGGAGAAAGTTCTTCACCCACGTTCCAAACCCCTTCTTGGTTCGGTCTGCATCATCCATCCACACCGGAGCACGTGCAACGTCCCCGCTGATCGCATCGAAGTAACCATCCGGTGCCACCGCTTGCAACTCCTGAATCGTTCGCTCCGCCTGTTGATGTTCACTCTCAACCTTCAGAATTTTGTTGATTGCACTCATCGCTTCGGTGACAGCAGGTTTGAGCTGCGAAACATCTGCAAGATTCACCAACCCTTCGTTCTTATCCGCTGTCGCAGCCTTGACTGATGCAAGCACATCCCGATAATCTTTAACCTTTGCAAATAGATAGTCAGTGGACGCCTTCGGCAGTAGGTCCAACGCATCCGTCTGCGTCACCTCTCCATTGAGCAACGCGTTCGTCAGCTCGTCCATCCCGTTCCGTGTGACCCCAAATCCCAACTCATCCATGACCCTTGCGTGGTTGATAAAATCGTCCCCTCGGTCTGTTTGCATTTGCTGGAACGCCCGATTCGCGTCAATGAACTCACGAGAGCGGACCACTCCAGGAACATTCAACGAGTCAAAGATCGATCTCGCAGTCAATCCATACGGACTATCAATGACAAGTCCGAGTGCACGTTGCGTTTGACCCTGCGCGAGCACATCAGAAAACCCAAGGTTCTTGTAGAAGCCTTCCGCGAAGTTATGAAATCCCGCAACATACTCCCCACTCTGTAGGAGTTGATCTGTTCTCGACAGGAATTCTTCAAACGCCGTCCCCGCAATTCTATCTCCCACACCCAAAAGCTCCTTCACGAAGTTGCCGAAACGATGAAACCAACTCTGCTTGGGTTCTGCTTTCAACGACTTCAGGAGTTGTTGCGTCGGGCGATTCGTCAACCCTTGCGACACGAATTCGTCTCGATCCAGTAACCCATACACAATCTCGCGAGTGTCCCAGTCGTTTCCTAACTCCTCGTAATGTGCGGTGTTTTCAAGGTAGCGGTTGTGCCAGTCGCTTTCGACCGCTTGATCGTAGAACTTTCTGATGTTCTTTGGAAGTTGGTCGATCACCTTTTGTCTAAGGTCCTCCAACCCTTGCACGATTTTGAGCTTTGCAGGGTTGTCGAGTTCTGCCAACGTCAATCCGTGAACGAGTTCATGCGCGATGGTCACATCTCGTGCAAAGTCACTAGCATCTAGCAACCCGTGGTTGAGTTTGATGTGCACCTCGCGGTTGAAATTCTTTTTGGCGTAAGCAACACCGTCAGTTTTGACCACTGAAGCTGTTACTCGGGCAAGTGCCTCTGGGTATTTTGCGAGGTCATCTGCAAGTCCACGAATGAGTGGGAGGTCGGACTTTTTCAGGTAGTTGAGCAATCCTTGTCCTCCATTCACTACCCCCATCCGATCAAGCATGTTCTGATCTTCTTCGGTTTGGGGAACGAAGGGTTGCTCGTCGATTGGAACGCCTCGACCGCCAGGTGCACGACTCGGGTCGGTGAGAGTGAATTTGTCGGGGACGTGGGAGATGTCGTATGCACGTCCGGTGATTTGGGTTTTGGGGTTGCCGGAGGCGTCACGGAAGACGGGAGAACCTTCAGAAGGTGTTGTGCGATCAAGTTGGTTGCGTTCGTTTAATGTAGCTGCTTTGTGTTCTCCAAGCTCAACCTCCTCCCCCCTCTCCCCCGTCAACTTCTCCATCGCACTTGGAAGGGTTTGGTCGTAGTGGAGGCGCATACCGCGTTCTTGCGATGGTCGAGACTCTGGAAATATCTCTCTTGTCTTATTTACACCAAGTGAGTCTACAAGAGTATGTAAATCAACAACACCGTTAGGTGAAGTTCTTTGTTCAGTCGTTCCATGTTCACCAGCAACCTGTAAAATTTCGTAACCTTTATCGTCAATATACAATTTCGTTTCAATATCTGGATGATTTGCTAGACGATCAACTACATCTTTTGCGTGTAGATTTACATGAAGACTTCGATCATGCCCCTCCGTCATCATCGCCGTCTCCGCATCGGACAAAATCACCTTCGTCGCACCGATTTCTTTCGCGTGTTGAATCGCAGCTTTGAGTGCGAGGGATTCGTAGACACGGAGGAGGGGGTGACCTGGTGCAACATTGAAATGACTTCCTAGACCTTGCTTAAAGTTGTAGGCTTCTTGTTCAGTTGCAAAACCTCTTTGTACACCTGGCCCACGTAATAACCAAGGGTCTCCATTACCGCTAGTATTTTTAACTACTTCGGCAGTCTTATAAAGTTCACGTTCGTTTCTAACTTTCTGCCCCCAATCACTCTGCACCTCAATCACATGAAACGCCTTCGAACCATCAGGTAGGGTTTCCTCGTATCCTCGGTAGAAGGCGAGGACGTTGGTGTCTTCGGAACCGAAGTGAGGACCATGATACAACTGAGAAGGTTTCCCTTCAATTTCCATTCGATCGGTGTCAGTCTTAAATTGTTTGTTCGTGATTGGTAGTCTAACCAACCCTTCTACATACCCCGGCATTTCGGATTCGAGTTTGGGTGCGACGAAACCGTACCCTGAATGGAATCCGGAATCGACTGATCTTTGTGCTTCTGCAAAACGTTCAAAAGCGGCCCAAACTTCTGGTCGAACATCCTCTTTTTCAACTGGATGTTCAGACTGTCTTGGATACAACTCCATCATTCCATCAGTCGTATCTTTGACGACGTAACCAAAGGTATCTAACTCATGACGTGCTTGATTGAGTTGGTTTGAGTAAGTTCCGCCCTGTCCAAGTTTTTTTACCTCCACCACCGGCCCCCTCTCCGGCAGCAACCGATACAACGTCCTCACCTCAACATTCTCCCCTTTGAACGCCTCCGGCACCAACGTCTTCAACAACTCAAACTCCGCCCCCGACATACTTCCTCGATCACTCGCAGAGTTCTTGAACCGGCCCACCGACATCACACCTTCTTTGCTCAACCCCTTGATCGTTTCAATCGGACGAATTCCAAAGAAAAAGTTCGCTCCCGCATCCACTCTCTGAACCGCACTTGGCGGCGCTTTCGCCACAATATTCGCCAACCCTTGTTGCAACTTCTCATTCCAAACCTTCACGTGTGGACGACCCAAAAACTCCTGCACCTCGGTTGGGGTCCACGGCACAGTGCCTGTCCGCTCTGCGAGAAACTTCCCTGCGTCCTCTAACGGAACCTTATTGAGCGTACCATACCGCTCCACGAGGTCCACAAAATCCTGTGCGTCCTTCGCAAGCGTGGTATCATCCCTTCCATTCCACCCAGCAAACGCCTCTCGACCTTCCCGCGAAGCGAGTGCAGCAACCGCCGTATCCGTGACCACATCGCTCACCGGCTTCGTCTCAATATCATCACTCTTCACATGCGATAGCTTACTCTCGTCAATCACAGAGAACCCGCCCTGACCCATCAACGCACTCGCCGTTGCCGCTTCCTCCTGCGTTAACGCCCTAATCCTCCTCTGTGCGTCCCTCGCTTCAACCTTGGCCGCAACCTTCGGCACATCTTCCATCGGTACCAACCCACTCTTCTCCACCATCCTCGCCTTCGACTTCAACGTGGCATCATTCGTCGGCGGCAAACCCACCTGTGCCTTAACATCGTTGACTTTCGTCAGGGCCTGTTGAACTTGAGCGGGAGTCTGAGCTGCGTCAATCTCCGTTTCAGCATCTGACAAATCCTGGATATGACCAAACAGCTCCTCCCTCGTAGGTTCACGCGGTTGCGTTGGGAGGTCGGGCTGGTTCGGGTCTGGAATCTTTCTTCCTCGTTTGGTCCACTCATCCACGGTTTTGACGGTTCTCCATTGGGGTTCGGGTAGTGCATACCGTGTCGCACCCGATTCATGTTTCGTCGGTGTCGGCTCATAAGCAGTTGAATAACTAACGATTTTACCGCGAAGATCGGGAGGATTGTCGGGAACGTCATCCACGAAAACCGCACGCCATTTGTCGGTGGATTTGACTTGTCGACCCAAAATCTGTTCTCGTTGGTCGGTGGGCTTGATGGTGTCACCTAACAACGACTCTCCTGTGGCGACAGCCTTTGTCCGCGTCAGTTCAGCTTCTTCACTTACGAGCTTATTGAGCTGTTCAACCTTCTGTTCAGGATCGAGCGTGAGGTCGTCGTTGATTCGAACCTGCTCACCTCTCACTTGCGAAAGTCTCTGTTCAGTCTCTTGCAACACCTTCACCACATCTGGCGTCGCCTCAACCGGACTAACATCCGGTAGCTTCTCGATCGGAGTTTTGTTATCGAGTGCGTCCTTTGCTTGTCGAAGTTCGATAGCATTCTTCGATATGTCGATTGCTTTCTGCAACCTATCGGCAGGGGACCCGTGAGGTCCGAGTAAGTGCAACGCTGCAAATGGTGCTTGACCAAGCGTAAGATTCAAAAGAGTGTCAACCGTCAACGGGTTCTCCGGCGTCTTTCCCTGAACCAGTTGCTCTCCGGCTGTGCCGGCTTCCATTGCACCTGCTGCGACAGCCTGACCTGTCAAAAAGCTCGCAGCTTTCTGGACCGGAGTCTCTGCAAAGTATCTCGACACCCGATCAACTTGCTGTCCTGCCGTGTCTGCCAACGGCCCCTCAACCAGTCTCCCACCAATCCGCTTCAGCAACGCTTGCTCTGCAACATCCGTCACCTTTGGCAACGCCGCTGCTGTCACCCCTGATATCAGTCCCGCTGCGGGAGAACCGGTTTCGGTGTAGGTGCCCGCTCCAGACAATAGTCCCGTCAGTCCCAAACGAGCTACTGTCGCACCTACACCTACGCCGGGAATTAACAAGGGAGCAAAGTTGACAGTTGTGCGTGGAAGACTCGCACCAATCTGAGCACCAGTCTCGGGTGCACCGACCGTCTCACCCACAGATCGTCCGAACTCCCTACCCACATCCACCAACCCTGTCGACTGTAGCAGTCGATCAAGCGAATGTGATGTCCGCTTGATGAGGTTGTCGTGCAATCCCGCAGAGTAGAGGTCGCTGTTGGTGATTCGATTCATCTCTGTCGCCCAATCGGGCAGAGACGTCGTCACCACGCCAGCGTCCTTCAGCGTGTCGTAGAGGTCTTTTACCTCACCGTAGCCAAATGCCATAGTGCAAGCTCAGATTGAGCCGAAACCTAATAAAGTTTGGCGTTACGCAGTCGATGGTAGTTGATGTAGTCTTGACGTCCAGCAGGACTCAGTAGTTTCATGAACGCAAAATCCGACATTCGAGTTGCTGGTTGTGGTACAATAGGTGGCGTAATATTTGGGGCAACTCCACCTGCGGATACATGAGGAATGAACAAAGGATGTCCAAAGAAGCTTGCTGTTCCTTTAGGTGTGTCTTCTGCATAGTCCCTTACTGTCCTTGTTGGTGCAACTGCATAACTACCCACCGGTCCTCTTGCCGCTTCCACCGCTGTACGTCCCGCTGCGTCCTGAAAATACCCCGTATTAAACGGCGACGTTGACCCAGGTGCATACGATGGTAGACTCGACGTTCTGTTCGCGTCCCCTACAGGGTCATTTCTCAACGCCGAGAGCAGCTTTGTAAAGTCCAAACCTTGCGAAGCTTGTTGCTTTGGAGCAAGTAAACTCACGAGTAAGGTCTGTAGCGGGTCAGCTGCAGTTGTTGGTGTTGTTGCAGTCGGCGTCGCCGGTACTGGCGGCAACGGATTCGCTGGCGGTAGTATCGGCTTCGACACCACTTGATGATATGGTCCGTAAAGATCGTCAAATAGTCCCATTACCCCTCCACCTCAGCCGACCCGGGTCGCATGAGTTTGTCAGTTGTTGTTTCGTTCGGCATTGGAATCTCTGAGTCCATTTGCTTTCGGGCGTCTTTGATTTCTTGTGCCATGTCACAGTTATCTGTGCCACTGAGTTGTTGGTTGTAGTCTGAGTTTGCCATATTATTGCCTGTCTGATTCGCGTTTGAGTAGGTTAGTGAAAAGGCTACCATAGTTGAGGGGAGCCATTTTGGTCGGATAAAGTGGAGGTGCACCAACGAGGCTGTTGACCAAGTTGAGTGGTGGCACTAGAGCTTTGTTATAGAGGAGTGCACCGAGGTTCGCGGTGGTGATAGGAAGATACTTAACACCTTGACCGACACTTCCAGCGAGTCCAGGGAAGTAACCTTCGGGACTAGTCGAGGATGCACCACCAGATGAGGTTGGTGTTTCGATCGCTGGCAGATGCGGTTGCAACGCATTCCACACATCCGGGTCAGCTTTGGCTGAATCCAAAACCGTTTTGTAAACATCCGGTCCTTTTGCATGTGCAGCCGTGATCGCTGGCAGCAGCGCCGCAACCTTCTTCTGTGTCTCTGCTTGCTTCACTTGTCCAAGTGCCTCTTTCATTTGTGGAAATCCCAACCCCTCCAACGTGCTCGCTTTTACCTCCGCTGGTAGGCTAGGGTCTGAGAGCAAATGCGACACCATCGCGTCGGTCACATTCGACTTCGCTGCAATCTCTCGCTCCTTCATCGCAGCGTCCAACGCAGCTTGGCCATGCGCCAACTCACCTGCATGATACTTTGTCAGTTCATCGAGTGCCGCTGCGTTATGTGCCTGCTCCTGATGTAACCCGAGTAGGTGAATCGCCGCCGTGAGCTTCGCAGCTTGGTCACGTTGATCAATCTCCTGTTGAGTTTGTTCCGGTCCACTCAGCAAATGTGCAATCTGTGCAATTTGCGCGAGCTGAGTTAGTTGAGGGTCTTCGTAAGGTCTTGGCATGTTAGAGTTTTATCTGGTTAGTTGTTAAGAAAGCGGGTCGCGAAGCTGAGCGCCCGTCGAGGTGTTGTAGACCGCCAAGCCTGCTTTGGTCGCGTAAGGCCAGTATTCTACGGCATCAACAGTTATGTGGCCGCTGTAACCTGGGCGACCGGACGGAATCGCTAGATCTGATGGCGAGATGAATGGGAGCTTCAGGAACGCGCCAGAGTCGGTGAAATCCGGATTGGCGGTGCCTGGACCGTCGCTCACGTCCGATTCGATCACGAAACTTGGATAGAGTAGCCCAGCGTGTTCAACCACACGTTGCCGGATTGCGGGGGTCGACGTGTTGCCTTCAACGACGCCGTTAGAATATTCGTACGGGGTGGAGCAAATCTGGAAGTTACTGGTAGTGGTGTTGTCGCCAGCAATGGTGTAACGCGGGAACACTAAATCCGATTCCGAGGTGTAACCGGAAACAGAACCGAGAATCCCGCCGGCGTCAGCGAAAAAGGTGTTCGCAATTATGATCGGATAATCTGGATTATCTGGGTCGTCGGGATCGGTGTATTCGAGGTCAACTGCAATGCTGAATCGTTTAACCCGATAGAACATCAAGCAGACTTCCTCGATCGAGAAAGCTAGCGGGAAGATTGTGCCCATCCCGACTTCTTCTGCTGGCACTGACTGTATGATGAACGGAAAGTGGTCCTTGCCCGACACAGTGCCGCAAACAATGGCAACGCGATGATTGGGCGAATGCAGGCCGCCGCCGTCAGTATCGACCGCCAGCGTGGAGCCGCTGCCTGCCGGAAAAAACGGAATGGTTATGGGATTCGAGCCTGCCGTAGCGATAACCGCAGTTACCGGCACCCCGTTAACGATGCCCGTCACTGTCTGGCTCATATCGCGCCCCAATCTGTTGCGAACATGACGTTGATTAACTCGGGTGTTTCGCTGCTGTTAAATGTCACTTCGGAAGTCTCGGGCGGTGGACCGCCTGCTGGCGCCGGCTCAAAATAAACTAGAGGGTTGGACGGTCCAAACTCTCCAATGCCAGTGTCAAAAAATTCGGACTTGATCATCCTTTGACAATTTCAGGTGATTTAGACACTGGAATCTCAGAAAGTTTAAATGTCTGCACCTCAACCGAAATCGGCTCCCGTTTCAACTCATTCTTCGGACGAGCTTCCAACTCTCCATACCACTTCATCATATCAGCGTCCAACGCCTCTTTAGTGGTTTCAGGCGAGAGTTGAGGCGTCAATAACTTTTGCAAGAACCCGAACATAACCGTATTTAAATGGAGCTGCGTCGACGTCGACGATCAGTAGACCATTGTCTGGAAGTGACGTTGCACCTTCTGTTGCCGACAAACCGCTTGCAATAATCCGTAAAACAGCGGTCGCCGTCGTTGTGGTTGTTCCGGCGAGAATGCCTTCACCGTTAGGAAACAGTACTTCACCAGTTGTAGCTGCTGCATCACTAGTGATCTGCTGAGTTACATCTACCGGTTGACCACCTTCATCAACTAAAAGAATATTGCCATGAAGAGTCGCCGGAAGACGGACAGTCTTAATGGTGATTCCACCTTCAAGTGACTGTTCTTGATTGTTAGTGACAACTCTAGCAGTGTTTGATCCACCGGAACTAGAACTGTCGTGGAAGGACAACCCTCGCGCGGAGCGTGCAGATTGGCGAGTAGAAACCAGGACGATGGTAACGTAACCGGGTTTGAAGTCACTCCAGTTAGTTACTGTCAAGTCGGTCAACTGCTCTAACCTCGCTGTTATAGCTGCCGATGTCACTGGTGCAGGCATGTAGAACAGATAATTCTGCACCGTCCGTCTAATTCCGTAGAACGGAACCATGTGTGGAATAACTTCTCCAGCAATCACAGCACTCGCCTGAACGCTTGCAGTAACGGGAATTGTCACTGAGTGATCACTTGACCACCTAACTGTTGAAACGTTCCCACTGGCAGTTCCTCCTGCCAAATTCGTCTCCAACATAATAGTGATGCCCGTTAAAAAATCAGGCACATCAATGTTGACGGTCGAAGGAAAAACGAGCTTATAGGTTGACAAAACTTCATCGAAGGCCGAAATGTCTACCGTTCGAACTTCACTAAGCACAGAATTGATAGGTGTGATATATTTTCTATCGTCACCTATCTCAGCACCACGAATTGCCAGATGTTCAGTGTAGGGGATGGGAAGGTTAAATTGCTCGTCAAAATCTTGTCCCTGAAGCGTAGTAGTCAACAGCAACGCAACTTGAATTTTTTCTGTAATCTTTTCAAGCTCGTTCGTACGACCCGTGGTCACCTGGGAGGTTGCCACAATCTCCTCCAACAAATTGTCTATGTCAATTTCCCCAATTTCGTCGGGAAGCGTTCCATTACTAACTCCAGGCGTCTTGTATCGTTTCATCTTCAAGCTCGACTTCCACTTTGGTGGAAGCGAGTCGAAGAAGTTGGTTCCCCAAACCGTCTCGATCAAGGTCTTTGCTGGATTCTGATTAACGCCCATGACGACGAAACTGCTCGAATTTGAAGATGTCCCACTGGATCAACGACGCAAGACCAGCATCGGCGAGAGTCTGAGGCGGAGGCAAGTTGCCCTCCTGCCGCGGAACGAACTCCTTGAAAAGGTTGTTGAGTTGCACAATCGTCGCCCACAGCAAATATTGTTGACCTTGCAACTTCCACGGCGCGCCGGCAGTTGACTCATCTTTCAAGTCGTCGTCCACCCAATCTGTCGTGAACGTGTATGCAATAATCCCGAGAGTGAAAACGGTCACGTCCTGCGCCTTGGGGAAGAAGTAGATTTTGTCTCCCGCAAACACAAACCTTCTCCACCCAATCGGACCGCACACAGCCTGCCCATCTGTAGGATACCTCACGATCGTCCCTGGGTTGTCCATCCTTTGCCGGTCCAAACTCTCCTGAGTGGTCGTCCACTCCACAGGAATGAAATTCCCAACCTCGTCAAACTGTCCCACGTCAACGATTGTTTTCACTGTAGGCGCAGCATCCGACGTCCCGTATATCGTTGCATTCTCAAGACTCCCGCCTGTGTCACTCGACACATCAAGCGTTAGCAATTTTCTGGTGAAACCGAAGTCATGATTTAACTCCGCCAACAGTCTCACCTGATTCATTGCAGCCAACCCCAGATCGACGTTATTGACCGTCAGGTCTTCCGTCTTTCTTCCAAGGTAGGCCGCAGCCGACGCTTTAATATCTCGTAGTTCCACAAGCGGGAGATAGTTGAGAAGGCGCTAGAAGTCTCGACCTTGACGGCCGAACGGACCCATCGGCTTCTTACCAGAACCCAACCACGCTTTCTGCGGGTTGTCTCCAGTTACCGTCTCCGGGTCTTCTTTCGCATTCGGTGACATAAGACGGTCGCTTGCTTTGTTCGACGCGCTGCTTGGGTCGAACTCCGCGTTGCTAACCGACTTTCCAATGTTTGGTGTTGCCATACTTTCCTTTCGTTTATGTGAGTGACGCTGTGAGTCGAGGAACACCCCAGACCGTGATATAGGTCGCCGTGGACGTCACATCCACAGGAGCAGGTGCGGCAGCCCCGTCAAACAACACGATAAT
>JADMIO010549086.1_pt1 | contig 19963 bp, 17 predicted proteins | sample 8958161 | NCBI WGS metagenome assembly JADMIO01 (sample SAMN16585339, study PRJNA669376) | soil metagenome | isolation source: Crop rotation soil | place: USA: Cullars Rotation, Alabama | collected 2011
CGACTTCAAGTCACGTGAATTCCAAGCTTCGGATCCCACTGTGCTGGAAAGATCGGATCGGGATTGACTCCAAACTCACCAGGAAATCCCGCGACCTTCCATTTGCGGTTCCGCGCAACTTCGCCCTCTGCGCCGTCTGAAACTGAGTAAGTCACCAGGGCCTGCGAGCCCGGCGGAGGCACCCGGCCATTAATGCCATTCCCGAACGTGACTTCGCCAGTTTTTACCTCGAGCTGATAGACCCTGTCGTCAGGACCATACTCGGAAAGACGATCAGAACGAGTCCAGGTGGACAGAGTGGCCGGCTCGTCAACTTCCAATTTGATTGGTTCCTGGGCATTGGTGAACCGCAGCCCTTGCGCGTCAAGCTGGAACGTCCAATCAGGAAGACCAGTCGCTGTGTGCGGCTCACGCACAAACGTGCGGCCTTGTTGAATCGGAATAACGTTCGGCTCAATCCGAAGCACGCGCGGCGGTCGTGCGAAACCTCTCGGAGAACGAAACTCGATGGTGAACTTCGTGAGCTTGTTCGCAGGAGTAGGAATGTTGTCGAGATCCAGCAGCAGGACCCCACTAGTTAGAAATCCCCTAGTCGAGTCAGAAGCGATTGGCAGTGGCAATTGTCCGTCATCAGTCACGAGCGTTGCGGCAAGTGAAGAGTGGCTGTGCGCCGACGATGATGAGTCTCCGGCATCCCCAAACGGGGGCGCTACCTGCACACCTATCGGCAATAAGGCAGCTTGCATCTCGTGGCGCGTCAGACCAAACAAGCCAAGGTTGTCGCGACATTCAAACGTCAAAGCGAGCGTGTCGTGGCGTCCCGTCAGTTCTCCGAATGGGAGGAACGGCAAGCCGCCACGCTCATTGGTAATCGTGTGATCGGTAATTCGTCCTCGTGGACCACGCGTCTCGAGCCTGGTGATGCGACCAGGCACCCAAAGGAGCTTGTGGGCTGGCCTGAACGTTGGCGTCTCAACACCTAAAACGTTAATGACTGTGTCGTCTCCAAGCACTACGTTCTTCAGGAACGTCCTGACTGGTGAAGCAGTGTCGAGTCGATCCGGCCAGATCAATCCCGTAGCACCTTGAGTTCCCGCAGTAGTGCAACCAAGCAGGGCCGCATAAGCCATGCGCTCATCGCGTCGTAAGGTGGACAGCGAGTAAAGCTGCGCCTCGGCAACCCACGCGAGCAGTTCCATCAAAGTAATTCCGGGATCGTGAGCGTTGTGATCGGTCCAGTCCGGCGCGAGTGACGGCAGGCGCGCCCGGCCAATTTCCACCAGGTCCTGAAAACGCCGCTGAAAGAGGTTTGGCGTGAGTTTGCTCATACCATCACCTCCGCGGTCTCAAACTGAATGCGCACCGGATCATCTGCAAGCATCACGAGATCGGATGGCTTAAGCGTATTCAATCCACCCGGCACGCTTGTGTCGCCGATTGTTTCAAGCAGAGTTACGTTTCCAATGCTCTCCAGGTAGGGCGCATCAATTAGCGCTAACGCGATGTCTTCCTCGTTCGGCTTAACGCCCAGCGCCCACCCTTCCCTGACGAGCCCGCCGGTTGCCGTGTCGAAAAAGTTTGTGAGCTGTTCTTTAACAAAGGTAGTCAGTTCGCCGGCGTGGTCCAGCGTTTCTATTCGCAATTCAAGATCGATACGCAGTCGCCGAATCCTGGGACCTTGAATACGCAACGCTCCAGGCGCGCTCAGAGCCACGGGCGACTGAGCAAGCAACAGGTCGCGCAGTTCACGAATCTGGGCAGCATTTGGCGTGGGATTTTTTCCACGCATCACTACCACCAGCCGGATGAAACCACTGCGGAGAAAAGCGCGCGCCTGAACAATGTCGGGGGAACTCTGCAGCGCCAGGTCTTCGAGGTCGGATGGTGTGACGGCACGATTACGGTGGCGCAGACGGGCAAAGCCAAAGCGCAACACGCGTTCATCAGACTCTGGCGGTGCGCCTCCAGCCGACTGATCAGCAGCGGTCACGGACTCAACGGTTTCCACTGGAGAAACCAGGTTGAGCGTCGTGCGAGCGGTGATCATGTTGCCCGGTACTTTGTCGCCGCCGGTTGGATCTGGTTCGGTGCGTGAGTAACGAAACGCCACGATCGCGTCGCGTCCGATGGGTGGAATTTTTCCGTGCAGGCCGTCGCCAAAACGAATCTCGCCGATTGTTTCATCGAGTGCATAAACTCTCGCGCCGGCTGCCTCATCAGCGGGATCAATGACTTGTTTCCACCACACCCAATCCCCAGGCAAACCTTCGACGTCGCTCAACACCAGGTTCTTGTCTTCCTGACGAAGCGCTTCGCGCTCCTCTTCACCGAGCGGTTCGCGCACGCGAAGTTCGAGCGTGTCGTGCAGCACCGGCGGCCGGGCCAGACGAACTGTTAGATTCGGTTCACCATTGGACGACCCAAGCAGTTCGCGCGTAAGAGTCTCTGTCGCGCTGGCCCACACTGCATTCAAATAGGCGCCGCGAATGGCCGGCATCCAGTTGCCAAGCTGACTTGCTTTGGGGATAAGACGCAGCCATGTTCGCGTCTTGCCAAACAACTCGCTGGGCGTCGGTGGCTGTGCAAAGCTCATCTCAAGCAGACCGCTCTCACCCAGCGCGCGCGTCTTATCGTCGGCGACGATGGGCACGAAATGATTCGCCACCAGGGCCTCGATCTGCAGAGGTGCAAAATCGGTGTGATTGTGTTCGTCAACAAGCAGCAACACGTTGACCGGCGCCTCAGTTGGCGTCGCGTCCAGACCGATGAAGAGTTCGCGGCCACTGGCTCGTGGCACGGAGGCATTCGACTGTGGTGTTGCAGCAGGAGTTTCTAGCGTCGCCGTTGTTTGGCTAGCTTCAGTATGGCAAGCGCAGTCAGTTGGACAATCTTGAGCAACGTCGGGTGTCGTCGGTGCAGTAGAAAGTCGGCCTAACATGACAGCGATCGGGACGAACGCTTCAACGATCGCGCCTCCAGTGCGATTCGCATCGCTCTGATCGCGAATCGTGCCGCTGTCTTGAGCGAGCACGAATGCCGGCGGAGTTTCGCCGCAGATCCGATAGGAGATGTGCAGTTTGACTACGGTGGGCGCCCTGATTCCTTCAGAGGAGCGGTCGATCGTCTGGACGGTCCCATTGCCATCGGGCGCGGGCTCCGTGTGCACCGTCACTTTCTCACGGCCGTAGTCGCCGCCGATTAGTCGCGCACGAATCCAGGGCTTTGTCTTCCCAGCCCAGTCAACAGCGGCAAGATTGTTCGGCACTTTGAACTTAATTCGGCCCGTAGTTTTGAGATTCAGCGTGCCCTCTTCCTGCAGGGGCAGTGATTCCCAGGCGGTGCCGTTGGAGTATTCCCATGAGAGTTCCGGATTCGACGAGGTATCAGCGAGGGAGTGCTGCCACGCGCCGAGCGTCGCATCAATTACATAGAAGTCGCCGGCGGCCGGCGCTGTGCCCCAGGGTAATTGGAGAGCCAGAACTTCCGGATGGTTTGTGAAGAGACTTACCTGGAACGCCTCAGCTCGCTGCACATCCGGATCTGTAGGTGGCAGAAAGTAGAGTCGCGCCTGATCCAGGATGTCTGCATTCCAGTTTCCTTCACTCGCGTCCAGTCGAATGATCGGCGCAACGCGAGCGACAGCCTCTTCAGGTGTCCAATAATTTCCCGTGGCGCCAGCGGGCAATGCAGGAGAGACTTCCGCGTCAGGTGGGATCGCATTCGAGAGTCCCGTCACTTGATGAATTGCAAAGTTGGTCCCGTCTTCGATCAGAAGAAACATGTCTTGAACGGTTATTAGATCGTTGGCATCGAGGGTTATGTGGGTGTTGTCTACAATCGTGCCGCCGAAAACCGCCAGCGGATCCGAGACACGATAACCAAGCAACTCCGGGTTATCCGCTACTGTGCCGAAAGTCGGCGTCACGGGGTACAGAACTTCCGGTGCGTCAGCTGCGAGCTTTACGACCTCGCTAACCACAAACGCGTCGGTCCTGTCGCCGTTTTGATCCAGAACCGAAAACACATCGCTTGCCACGAAGTCGTTCCCGGTCGCCGGCAACACAACACCGTCTTCGGGCGCGTCCGCAGCCAGCACAAATCGCTGGAAGCCGCGAAAGGAGGCTACGAACAAATCACCACGCGCACCGGGCGCCACGATGTAACCGGGAAGAGTTACCGGCGCTCCATTGAGACTTCCGAGGTTTGAGAGCGTGGATCGGAACAGAGTTTCGCTAACAGTATTTTGGGGAGCAGTCGGCTGCCATGACGCAACGTAGGTTGCCCCGGCGGGCGTCTGGCACAACACGGAGAATTGTGGGTTGCCGTTTACAAACGAAAGTTCGACCGTGTGGCTAACGATCAAGTCGCCGGTCGGCAGATCGATGCTGCCCTCCAGGGGAACACCCGCGTCCGGATCGCCTTCATAGAAAACCAATTTGTTACGAGCGTCATTAGCTGTGACGACCGTAATGGTGGTGCCGAGTTGATGGGCGAACGGACGGATTGCGTCTACATTGCAAGCAGAACCTGGCGGCGCTACCCCCGCATGGACCAGTTCAGTCAGCGGCAAAAGCGTGCACTGTCCATCCTTATCGACGCGATAGAGTTGGTTGTCTTGTGAAACGCCCACCATCATCGACGCGGGTGTCAGGCCTTCCACGGTAGTGTTCGTGTCGATCCAGATTGGAGTCAGTGCCACAAGGTGCACTGCGGTGTTGGTGTTCGAGTCTTCAGGTTCTTTTTCCAACCATTCGGTGCCGTCGTGCAGCCAGAGTCGACAATTGCTAAGCACAACTTGCGGATCGTTGGGAAGGTCGATCGGAATGATGTCATCAATGCGCGCAGGTTGACTGGGTGATTCGGGCAGAGCTTGAAATTCCTTCCAGCCACTCAACTTCCCATCAGGCGTGCTCTCATTTTCGTGCCAGGTCCAAATTGTTCCGCCCGACGCCACGCGAATGAAAAAATCGTTACCGACACTCTCGATCACTGGCCGGCATTTTGGGTTGAGTTGTCGCGGTGTAGTTTGCGTGGGCACGGCGCCGGAGTCGCCGGGCAAAGGCGGCCGCAGCGCGTCGCGACTGAGGAATCGCGTGACTGTTCCATCCCCGAGAAATTGAAAAAGGTGGAGCGCGCGGTCTTTACCCACGCCGGCGAGAACCTGATCGGCTGATTGCCCCTGGCGCACAACCGCGAGCGACTCGAAGGTTGGATCCGCAAGTTCAAAACACATTTGCACCTGCGCGCCCTTCTTGGAAAAAGCTTCATCGGAGGCCAGGTAAAACGCATCGAACTGGCGCGGCTCACGTCCCAGCGGCAGAAAAATGTTGTCCAGAACCAGCGGCGTGGTGTTCGCCATGGCTTCGGCGAGCGGCGACGCAATCGGATCGTTGGGCGGACAAGGAAGGTTCTGACCGCAGCCACCGGAGTTAATGCGAAAACTTAGTTTGTCTGCCGTGAATGGATCTCGCGACGAGTCGACCGTCTTCGTGAAGGCGCGAAGCCAACGACTCTTCTTGCCACCGATGGCAAATTGTTCGATAGCTCCCTTCGGCTTGATCAAGACGATGCCGGCATCGGTGATCTTCGGATCGGCAACCTTGAGCGGTTGCCAAGCAACCTCGTCCTTTCCGTCGACTTTGCCCCAGTACTGCCAGGTGAATCCTTCACGCAGCGTTGACGCACCAACGACTTCAATCGTCGCAGCTGCCTCAACGTTCAGCAGTTCTGAATCACCCAGATACAGCGCGTGTTCCTGCGAGTTGTAAGCAGTGCTTTCGAACGGCGAAAAGGTCGTGACTTTGGAAATGCGGACAGCGTTCGAGAGTTCGCCTTCAAGTGGACGGTCAATCGTGACGAGTCCATTATCGACTTCAGTGACGGTGTATTGCGCTCCGTTAGCTTCAATGAGCATGCCCGCGACGAGACCCAACTCCGGATCGAGCTGGATCTTTTTCGCGCCGGCAGCAGCAAAGCTTTTCACGCGCCACTCTGTCGGCAGAGATTCGAGTGACTGCAGATCGCTCAACCCCGGCGGTGGCAAATAAAACGCATCCTGACCCGCGTCGACACCCACAACCACGTCCAATCGCCCGGGCACAACTCGCACATCTTTCTCGGTCTCGAAGACGACTGGCGTACCACCCGCGTCGGCTTGCATGCGCACGGGCGCGGTCGCGAGCACTCCTTCACGCGCGGTGTCGGCTAACTTAAACACAACCGGCATGCGTGCGGGACGAGCTGCTTCTCCGCGTACCGCAAGCCAGTCGAGAAGGCCGCGCCGCATTTTCTCGCCAGCGCCGTCGAGACGTTCCGCAACTTCCGAGTTGAAACGCGCGGCAATCTCCAGCAACGCCCGACCGAAATCTCGTTCGCTGTCGGCGAGTCCCCACTGGGGCATCCAGGCCCGCGCGCGCTCTTGCAGCTCAGCAGCAAATTCGGCCGCGCGTCTCTTTTCAAGCCCTGGTGCGGTAGGCGTTCTCATGCACGTCCTCCTTCGCGGAAGTAGAACGGGTACACGAGATTGCCGACCTGATTGGTCTTGCGCACACGATATTCAATTTCGACAAGCAGCTTACCTTCCGAGGTCGCGGTTTCGTCGACATTGACTTCCAGAACGTCGATGCGCGCTTCGCAACGGCGCAAGGCTTCTTCGACGGTCGAACGGATCAGTTGAATCGTGGTGCTGTCGAGAGCAGTGAAAACAAGCTCGTGAATGCCACAGCCGAAATTTGGCCGCATCACGCGTTCACCCGGCGAGGTCTCGAGAATGATCAGAATTGACTGCCGTATGTCTTCCTCATACGCCACGCTGGCAACGAGTCCAGTGCGCGGATCGATCTCGACAGGCATGGTCCAGCCGCGACCAAGAAACTCTTTGCGATCTGCGTTGAATTCGTTAGCGCTCATTTGCTCACCCAATCAAGACGGTTGGGGCGCCTGCTGCAATCGCATTGGGCGCACCTGCTTCAACCACCATGTCGCCTTGCCGCGCGGCGGGCAGACCACCAATCATCACAGTCACACTGCCAACTGCGACGACACCACCCACGTGCGGCTTAACGCCATCGACGAGCGGACAGACGTGCGTATCTGCAGTAGCGCGCCATGCCGGTTGGCCTGCAATCAACACCGTCGGACAGCCCGGGCCCGGCGCCAATGGCGTTCCGTGGCTTGTCATATCGCCGACGCGTGCGGCAGGTTGGCCCATATTTCTTCTCCTAGTTAATGCTCACGGTAGCGCCGCGAACCGTGAGGGTTGCGCTGGCCTTCAGCTCTAGCGTTCCGGTGGCTTCGATGGAGACGGTGGCGCCTTTGATATTCAGCTGGCCCTTCGCCTCGATCGTCATCGCGCCGCTGTTGCTGTCGACCTTAACAACGTTGCCGTTTTCGTCCTGGATCACGAAGCCGTCGTCATCGAAAGTGATCTTGCGGCCTTTCTGATGCTCGAGTTGCACGACGCCCTTCGAACCGTCGTCGAACAACAGAAAATGTTTTTTCCGCGACTGAATCATGCGCTTGTCGTTCTTGCCGTCGTCGTTGGCAAACGGCGGTTTGTCTTTCCCATTCCAGAGCGCACCGAGCACATACGGAAAACGCAAATCCTCGCGCTCGAACGCGACCAAAACCTCGTCACCTACTTCCGGTATCATGACGAAGCCACGATCGTTTCCGGCCATCGGTACCGACAGTCGGGCCCAGTAGCTTTCGCGCCCTTGCTCATGCCACGGAAAGCTGACTTTCACGCGACACAATTTTTCCGGGTCCTGATTGTTAGTAACCAGCGCGACCGCAACGCCTTTGAGATATCCACCCGCTTCATGCGCAGTTTCGCGCGGTCCGCCTTCCATCATCGTCATAGCCCCGTCTCCTTCACCTTGAATCGCGTGCGATAACCGTTGGCGTCGATTTTGTGAGTGGCCTGTTGGATGTAATAGATTTTGGAAAAGGGAACGCCCAGACCAGCGAGTTCGACGTTGCGATCGGGACGCACTTCCGGCAGGCCAATCGTTTCACCATCGCCTGTCAGAAACTGTTTGGCGCGTTCGTTCAGAGCTGCCTTGGCGCGTTGGTCCGCTTCAGCTTGCGTGAAAACCGGTTGTCTCAGCCTGAGAGTTGGACGCTTGTCCGGGTCGCGCACGAAGCCATTGAGATATTGGCCTGCGCTCTTGCCGCTGAGTCCGGATTCCTCGCCGGCGGTGGCAACGCCGACAATCTTTTTCTTCCCGCTCCGGTCCCAGCCGTAGACTTCAACTTTCGAGATCTGGCCCGCAAGGTTCGCTTCCGATTTGAAACTGAGCAGTCCTTCGCCGTAGACCAGCCGTACCACCGCATCAGCCTTGTCATTCGGCTTGGCGAAATGCAACGTCTTCCGCTCGTCGACGTAGAGTTCGAAGTGATTGCGCTCGGCAAGTTTTTTTAGAAACTCCCAGTCGCTTTCCTGGTTCTGTTCGATCTGCGGATGCTTTCCCTCGGTAGTCTGAATGGTGGCATTGAGGTTATTGAAGCTGGCAATTTCGTGTGCAGCATCGCTGTCCGATGCATCCACCCAGGTGCGCGAGTTTTTGCCAATTGTGAGAGGGAATCCATGATCGTAGCCCGCGATCGCCAGTTCTGGTGAACCACCCTCAGGAAAATTAGTGGTGATCTCTGTAATCGCGCCGTTCACGGCGATGGGAGTTGATTTCGAATCGCCATAACCCATGCAGATTTCGACTTCGGTGCCAAATGCCAGAAGTCTTAGCAAGTCAGCGCCGCGACCCGTTTGAAAAGCGTGAAGCTTGTGGCTGTAGCAATCGGTGACGGTGAAAGTGAAACGCGACGCAGCACCCAGCACCATGTCGACTTCAACCTGGCTGACTGTAACCAACAGTGCGCGCATGAGGTCTTCGCCACCGATGCGGATGGCGTAAGCAGGCGCGTAGAAGTTGCCATAGGTCTTAGAGAGGGTTGCCAGTTCCATTTGGGTTCTCTATTGGAGGAAGCAGAAGCCAGTCGCCGGGCTCAATCTCACGCGGATCATCGAGATCGTTTGCCTGAGCGATCCGTGTCCATTCGTTGGCGTCGTCGTACTCGCGCGCAGCGATGAACCACAAACGTTCGCGTCCAACCACTACCCGGCGTTTGGTTTTGTCGGCCGACTCGCGCCGCGGTTCTTCAAGCTGGGTGCGCAGCGTGCGGTATTCTTTGAAGCTGACTGAAAGCGTCACGCGGGCCGGCGTGCCATCGGGATGGAACATCGTGACCTTGCGGCCGAGTTTCTCGATGACGGCAGCGAACTCGAGCGGTCCCCAGTTGAACCGTACCGGCGGGGGCGCATGTAAATCGCGGTCTATTTCGAGCAGTTTTGAAATCGCCGCGAGGCGGGTCACGAGCGGTTTCGGTTCTTTCTGTTGTAACGATGTAGGCCCTTCCGGATCGGTATAATCATCAAGGAACAAATCCATGCTGAGGCGATCCGACTCGCCGTTTACAAACTGCAGCAGAGGAGTTGCGAGGCCGGGCACCGCCGTCGTTTTGTATGAGTTGGTTCGTTCAAAGCTGTATTCGGTCGGATTGAAAAGGACGGTAATCACCTTCCCCTTGTCCGCGCCATCGAGGACGGTGATAGTCGCCTTCTTTAACTGCGCTTTACTCATTTGCTTTAGAGTCCGCGCCGTTCGCGCTCAATGCGTATGCGTTGCTCAACGCGCCGGATGACATCGTCGGTCAGCCGATCCAGCACGCCGGGATCAAGTGTGGTCAGCTGGACTGGCGCCGCCTTTTCAATCGCGGAAGCAACTTTCTGTTCTGTTACCTGCGGCGAGAAAGAATGCACTGGCGCAAGCCTGGAAGAATCGGAAACTGTCGAGGGTTGTTCGAAGTCGTCAATTGTCTTCGTCGAACGTGACGTGCGACGCCAGACGAGTTCCTCGAAGCGCTCGATTTGAAACTTCAAACCCTCTTGCTGAGGCGCTCGTGGGGAACGATCAGTGCGCGGATAAGACAGGCGAGGCGAAAAAACCTGGCGCCAGTGTTGCTGAATCCGCGAATGTGTTCGGAACGAACGCGACGCTCCCTCTTGTTTTTCTGGTCGACCATGTTGCGACTTTTCCCCAAACAGAGGGCGTCGCACATGGCGCAGTCTCGGCGTCACGATCTGCCTTGCAGCCGAACGCCACAGGATCCGTGGCGGAGTCGCCCTCTCAGCAGATTTTTTCGGCAGCGAATTAACCTCCGTAGCTGCGCGGCTCAATGCGCGATCTACTCGCAGTGTCTCGACGGTAGGATTTGCAGTTGAATTGTTTGGGCGGCGGTGCTCCAACACGATTCGGTTTTCGTGAATTCCGGCCGCTGGAGGAATCGCCAGCAACGCCTTCTGCCGATCTCTCGAGCCCGTGAACGTCGCAAAGTGAAAGTGAAAATGCGGGAACCAGCGAATGGTTGTCTTCGCAGCGGCGCGAACCGGCGCCACGGTCTCTCGTAGTCTGCTCCTCTTGCGCCAACGCAAAACCAGAGGACGCCAGCCATCGCGACGAACTCGAGCGATCGCGCCACGCAACGCGAAACCTTTGGCCGCGTTGCGAGCTATCAGCGAAAGAAATCGGTTTCGATTTTTACGATCGTGGTAGATCACGTCGCCTTCCTCAGTCCATGGTGCGCAAGTTCCAGACTTTCCATCACCACCGGCGATGTGTTGGCGTCCAGATCAGACGCTGTCCATTTAACCGGCAGCGCGTACTCGATCTGCCACGCCCACAGCGGCAAGTTGGCTTCGTTCTGAAGCCGTATCCATACGGTCCTGCGTTTGACTTCGCCGTCGGCCGTGGCCTGGGCCCACTTCCATAAATCGTCAAGCGCGAGACCTCGTTCGAGCACAACTACGGGATACGAAACCTGAGTAATCAGTTTGTGCTCGTATTCGACGACGCCGCCTTCCCGATACGCTTCCGTCTTCACCTCGCGCGAAATGCCTTTAACTCGTGTGAAGCCGGCGCTGATGATCCCCTCGATCTCAAGGAGAAAACGAAATCCGCGCAAAGGGTCGAGACGTATCATCGAGGGATGCTCCCGACGTCGAAAGGATTCGGCGGCGCGCCGTCGAGCGCGCGATTGATTGCCGAGATCTCCCGGCACCAACGCCGGCGCTCGTGATGCTCAAGCGCCATGATTTCGCCGTAAGACCAATGGAAGTGACATGCGATAAAGGCCATCTCCTCGTATAGCGACTTCACGGGATAGGCCTTCATGCTTCCCCCACGGCAGTAAACCTCCGCAGCGTTTTGCCTCCGGCGGCCCACGGCTTGTCGGGCGCAAGCTCGGGTTCGACTTCGTCGCTCGCGTTGAACTTCTCGTAAAGTCGTTGGAGATAAGCGAGGTCGGAGGCGTAGAGGTTTTCAATCACGCCGGTGTGAATATCCGGCAACGTACCGAGTTGGGTGATGACGCGCGCCAGTACTATCACCGCGAGATACGCTTCGTTTTGTTGTACGCGCGGATCGCGCAACGGCAGAATTTCGTCGGCCGCCGTGGCGAGGCGCATCGTGCCGCGCCGGTGAAGCGTTCCCGCTTCGTCAACGTAACCCTTCGGCAGTTCGAATTCGATCTCGGTCTGGAAGCCCGAATGCGTGGTGCTCATGGTTCCCTTCCCTTCTACATCACGCGCTCGATGCCTTCGTTGGCGAGCTCGAGCAGTTCGATTAACACCTCATTGCCTTTGGCATTGAGGTCGCTGGGGTCGTACTTGATTGGCCAGGCATCTGAGATCACGAAGCGCGCGGCATCGGCGCCGTCTTCTTTCTGGACCACGATGACCACTTTCTTGCGCTGCTCTAATATCAGGCCTGACGACACGGCGGCATGCCATTTAAAAAGATCGAGCGCCGTGCCACCGGTAGTCAGTCCCCACTTCAGCGTGATGTTTCCATACTTCGTAAGACCGCTGAGTTTTCGCACATGCGGCGGGTCAGTGCCCTCGCGATAATCAACGGCATCGATCGTCGTTTCGGCGATCATTACTTCGCTGAATCCGGCCTGTGTGATGTTGTCGATCTCGAGCCGGTAACGGAAATTGCGTAAAGGATCGTTGCGTGCCATGACGTTAGCTCCTAGCGTTGTGCTTCAGCGGTGTTTTGGAAGATGCGGAAGATTACAAACTCCGCAGGACGGACCGGAGCAATGCCGATTTCGCAAATGAGCCGGCCGTTAAGGATGTCGTCCTGCGACATGGTGGTGCGATCGCAGGTTATGAAAAACGCTTCCTGCTCCGTGCGACCGAAGAGTGCGCCCAGCCGCCACTGTCCGCGCAGGAACAGCCTGATGGTGTCAGTCACACGGGCCCAGAGCCGGTCGTCATTCGGCTCGAACACGACCCACTGCGTTCCTTCGTAGATGGATCGTTCAAGGAAAATAAAAAGGCGCCGGACGCTGACGTACTTCCATAAAGCGTTTGAAGTGATCGTGCGCGCGCCCCAGACACGGATGCCGCGACCGGGAAAACTGCGGATGACGTTCACACCTTTCGGGTTGAGGTCGTCCTGCATGTTGTCGTTGATGTCGAACTCGAGCGCCAGGGCGCCGCGCACAGTCTCGTTGGCCGGGGCCTTGAAAACGCCCCGCTCGGTATCGGAGCGCGCATAGACACCGAGCACGTGACCGCCGGGCGGAATGAGTTTGCGCGCACCTGTCCGGGGATCGGCAGTGACGATCCAGGGGTAGTAGAAACCGGCGTAGCTGCTATCGGTAATCGTGTCGCGCGGATGTAGCGCGGTGGTGCTGCTTACGCCTTTATCGCTGTCGATAACCGCGAAACGGAACCGCAGTCGTTCGCAATGACCAACGATCGCGTTAGCAATGTCAGTCGAAACGTTTGGCGCATACACGAGCGCGACTTCGCGATACGGATCGAGTTCAAGCGCAGCCAGTCCCTGCGCCCCCCGCCCTCCAGGTACCGGCTCGCCTCGATAGTCATCAACGCCCAGTGCGGCCGCGTCGTCGGCTCCACCACCCAGGACCTGAATGCCGTTCGCGGGTCGGGTGGTGGCGGGAACTCCGGCATTACGAACCAGGACTCCCAACGCAGAACTCTCCGGGCCCTGATTCGTTTCGCCCTTCTCGAGGTCGATGAACGGCACTCGCTTGCCAAAGAAATCAGGCGATGTTTCGTCGGTGTCGAGATCGTCAAAGTCCTCGATCAGCGCGGGGCGCGGTAACGTTGCTCGCTCGACAAACGGATCGAAGTCGGGCACCGGATCACGATCCCAGTACGCCATCTGCAGACGAAAGCCGACGGAAGTACCGTCAGGTTTCTTTGTCGTCCCATCTGAGATTTTCACTTTAACGCGTGTGCCCCAGAAACCTGGGCCAGCCGCGCGCATGATGAAGTCTCCGAAGACCGCCGAAGCGGTAGTGGCGCCGTCGCCGACAAGCCGCGCAACGAACGCGCGCTTGCCGCCGTTTTCAAAAAAGCCATTGGCTGCGTAAGGCAGAAACTTGGAAGGGCTGTACACGTCGCCGAACCAGCGTTGATAGTCCTTGTAGCTGGTGACGAGACGCGGAGTAGTTGAGCCACGCTCGGCCTCACCGAGGAGCGCAGCCGTACTAGTCGGCACTCCTTCAATGGGGCGCGGGCCGCGCTCGATTTCTTCGATGTAAACACCGGGATGCAGATATTCAGGCATGGTGATTCTCCTCGTTGAGCGCCAGCAAGCTAGCTTTGTTCAGACTGTTCTTGTGGTTCGTAGTCGCAGCAATCGATCACACTGGGGATCGCGCCTTTCGCATTCTTTTCGAAATTCTTGAGCCCGTCTTCGAGTTGAGTCTTGGCGCGTGCGATCCGACTCTCAACTTCCGCGAGTGCCTTCTCGGCTTTGCTTAATGCAGCCTGGGCGGGACCCAGGCGTTTTTCGACAAGACAACACATGATTTTGAAGAAGTCGTTCGGATCGATCAGGTAGGGCTGTGGCCCAATCAGACGCTGGCGCAGGCTTAGTTCGCCGACGTCCGGACCACAGCAATCATCGGGCGTGCCTTGGCTGCAGTTGCAGAAGTCCGTGTATTTCTTGTCGATGCCAGTCGTCCAGTCGGTGCTTGCCGGTGGCGCGATGGCCAGGTGCAGCGGCACAAGTTTGAGAAAGACATCGTAGATAGCTTTGCCGGGTTCGGATCCGATGACTTTGCTGGCGGCTTCGATCAACGCCTTGTTGTCGTTGAGGGCTTTCTCGATGGTTTGTGCCGGCTTCTCCCACGCAGCCAACACAGCCTTGATGCGTTTGACGCGGCGGTCCTTCATGTCCTTGTCTCGTGTGAGCCAGTACTGCAGGTCATAGAGGTCGTGCACGTCCGCGTAAAGTTGTCCGTCGTCGTAGAGACGCTTTTCGGCATAGTGAATCTCGTTCAGCAAGGGACAGACGTAGCATTCGATGATGCAGTGCCAACACGGCACCGCACACACCAGCTTGCGAATGAGCTCGGCAATTGCCGCGTCTTGCTTCTTCCACTCATCGCGCAGCTTTTTGTACTTGTCGATCGTGTAGTCGTCCTTTGCCGCTTTGGCTTTGGTGAGCAGGCCTTCGAGCTCAGTCTTGAATGCTTTTGCTTTATCTGCTTCCGCCAGATCACCCGCTTGTTTCGTGAGCAGATCTTCGAGACAGTTCGAATCCGAGCCAGGCTTCGGAGGGCACTTACAATTTGGATCTGGATCAGGACACTTCTCGGGTTCCGGCGGTTTGGGTGGATCGTTCTCCGGATATGGTTGACAGCTCTCTTTGTCACCCGGCGGTTTCGGCTGATCGGCCGGATCAACGTGAGGCGGGCAATCATGGCCGTGGGGTTTTCCATAGTTACTCATAGCTTTGTCTCCTAATGGCGGACTCAGGGCTGCAACTCGTCCCACGCAAACGTCAACGGATCTGCCGTCGACGGTTCGGTGACGCGACCTTGCAGGAGTTTGAAATCGGCAGAACTGCGCTCGTTACCCTCACGTCGCGCGTGCAGGCGCACCGTGACTTTTCCGCTCGGATCGAGATCAGGCACTTCTGTCGGCTTAAGGCGAAGTATCGAAACGAAATCACCGCGTTGCTTGTCTGTGCGCGAAATGGTTGGCGCGTCCTGCCAGACACCGTTGTCGTCCAGCCAGCGCAGGCGCACTTCCGCGTTCTGGACCGGTATGGGAATTTGCGGAGCAACGACGCGCGCTTCAATCAGTGAGCCGCGCAATCCGGTGATACCGGCGTCAAATGCATAGTCCGCGCGCGGCTGAAGTGCGATCGTCGTCAGGGGCAGTTGTACATCCGCTGCTGCAAGCTCAACGCGCTCGTAAGGAAGCTGCCCGGGATCGATAGAAATCCTCCGCAAGTTCGCGAACTCTTCCTGAAGCCAGACAAACAAACCGCTCGCATTCACGGTCGGCTTTCCTATCAACCCATCGGCGACGACCTTCACACCATTACTAACTCGCGACAGCGTCACCGCGTCGAGCAACTCAAGCGCGAAGAGCGTGAGTCGGCGATAACCTTCCTCCAGCGGAAGTTTTACTTCGAAGGCTCGAGTCACGGGGAAACCTCCCCAGCACGTGAGCCAGCAAGCAGTCGATCATCGACAACTGGTCCAGCTACTGCCGCCACCACCGGTGGATCGATCCAGACAGGTGTGGCGAGATAGGCTACTGACGTTCGATAGTTTGCCGTAGGGAACAAGGCCCAGATGCGGCTCGCTTCTTCTGTTGTCAGCGGTTCGAATGTCAGGTGTACGGTTTCATTGTTTACCGACGGTCCGGTCAGGTCCGGTTCGGCTTGTAATGCCTGGATTGCAAAACCAAGCGCCTGGAGGGGTGTTTCCTCACTGGAGTTTGGGATTGTGCCGACGCTGATGAGGAAGTAGAGATCGAGAGGAAACGAATTTTGAAACACCTGAACTGGCGGCGGCGGTGCGCTGGAAACTACGCGGTGTTCACTATTCCGTAACGACGGATTGGGCATGATACGGTAGAGAAACAAAATGAGCATGGCGCCGCTCGCATCAGCGTCGTCAAGGGGACCAACGAAGACAGTCGCCCCGGGCAAACCTGACGCTACTAGCGCTTGCTTCAAGCGCTCGCGCAGAGCCTCAGTCACGCGTAGGATTGCGTCGGCCTTCACGCTGCCCTCCTTATCTGAATCAGATCGATTTCATTGCCGGCCATCCCCAGTTTCGAGAGTTCCGCGCGCGCTGCCTGCACGACGTGCTCTAAATTGATTTGGGTATTGGCAGCGGCGGCGATGAATGCCGCGCGCAACGTGATTTGTCGGATTTGGCCGCCAGTAAGATCGAGCCGGCGCGCCAGTTGTCTGAAGTCGGAATCGTTAAGTTCGTGAGATTCAGCAGGTAGACATTGCCGCCAGATCTGTTCGCGTGCGCCGACATCTGGTCGCGGAAACTCGACGACAAAGCGGAGCCGGCGCATAAACGCGGCATCGAGGTTCTTCCGCATGTTGGTGGTCAGAATTGCTAACCCTTCAAACTGTTCCATGCGCTGCAGCAGGTAGGCCACCTCAATGTTGGCGTAGCGATCGTGTGCGTCTTTCACTTCGCTGCGCTTACCCAGCAAAGCGTCAGCTTCGTCAATCAAAATCACGGCGCCCGCATTCTGAGCATCAGTAAAAACGCGGTCGAGGTTCTTCTCCGTCTCGCCGATGTATTTGCTGACAACCTTAGAAAGATCCAGGCGGAATAGTTGAATGTCCAAACGTCGCGCCACGGCCATGGCCGACATCGTCTTGCCAGTCCCGCTGGCGCCGGAAAAGAGCGCCGTCACTCCACGCCCGTACGGAAGTTGATCACGAAACTTCCAATCATCGAGCACTTTGGAAGCGAGGCGAACGTTGTCGGCAATTTCGGTGAGTTGTTGCTTCTGATCGGCTGGTAGAACGACCTGGTCGAGCGTGAAGATTGGATCGATCCGGTCAACGAGGTGCGACACACCTTCAGCCGCCAGCTCCTTGAGCGCAGAGGTGAGTCGTTCAAGGTTATGATCTCCGGCGTAATAATTCTGCGGACGACGACTGCGTGCTAGACGCATCGCATATTCGATAGCGTCGATGTGCAACGGATAACGATTAGCGATCGCCTCCGCCGTCTCTTCCGACGGATAAGAGCCGACCGCAGCAGCGGCGGCACGCACTGCCGCCACGCGGGCGGCCAGCGACAACGGCAGCTCGTGCTCCAGTTCGAAGGCCGCCGCACCCAGCAGCCGCACGATGCGCGCTTCCTCGCGACTAATTACCGCTGCCGCGGAAATTCTGCTATTGAGCGTTGCGAAGAAGACTCGCAACAAGTCGTCTTCCGCATCAGCACCTTCGGCTTTGGTTACATCGAGGATTAGCGGACTATCGGTTAGACGCGCCAGGCGCGCGACGCGGCGCGCGCAGTCTTCGACGTCAATGAAATCGGCGCCCAGCAGACGCAGCGGTTCAACGCGAATCGGCGCGAGTTGTGCATTGTCTGCGCCCAATTCCAGTAAGGCCCGCCAACCCGCCGGATCACTGCCGTCCAGCACGATCCACTTGCGTTCATAAACGCCTTGGAGCTTTTCGATTATTGCTGCGGCTTTAGCGCCTTCCTCCTGGCGCGTAAGAAGACTGGAACCAGGCCACATATCAAAGCGCAGAATGCGTCGGACTCGCGGGTCGCCGGCAAGCGCGGCACGATCATCGAGGAGCCATTGCGTGAGAAATGGATCGAGCCGAAGCGGTTCATCTGCCGCCGGTGGATGGCCGAACCCTTCAAACACAAGCCAACTCTCGAGACCGGCAGTGATCGCATGATCACGTTCGGCAGCAGTGATGCCGAGCAGGTTACCGTACAAACCAAGCGTGCCTACGCGACGTCCAATTTCATCAAGCAAGAACCCGATGCAACGCTGATAACGGATATCTAATTCTGGCGCCAGCGCGAGGATCAGCAGGCGGAAACTAACTGCTTCAAGCTCGAACACGCGATAAGCCATCGCCAGTGGCTCAAAGCTCATTTTGGCCTTCGCGCTGGCTAGCGCAGCGTCGAGTTCTTTGTCGAGCGTCTCGACTGCATCGGGAATTAAACGCTCGCCGTTTTCGCGAAGAGTCTCGGGCGGCTCTGCTAGCGAATCCAACAGGCCCTTGCGTGTAGCCGTGAGGCCATTCACGTCGTCGGAAGCATTGTCGACTGCATTTCTCAGGAGGGCATGCAGCCACTTAATGGCCGCATCAAGCAAAGAATGTTCTGCAGGTGGTTGTTCGGGTGGCCTGTCGCTTTCTGGCTGTGATTTGACCTCACGAAGCTGGCTGCGCGTAACGCGTTCTCGCTTCTCGTCGCCGATGTTTTCCACCAACTCCCGCAGAGCTGTTAGTAATGAGTCGAGGTTGGAGTGGCGCAATCCAATTCGCACTACGTAATCATCAACATCTACCTGCATCACCACGAGATCATCTCGCGCTGTCAGCCATTCTTGCACTCGTTCATTTGTATCAGCGGAAAAGCCTACCAGCACGAGGGCACAGCGAGTCGAAGGATCAAGGGAGTGTAGGACGTACCCGGCTTCTTCGACGGACAGACTGCCACTTTGTTTTTCGGAGCTGCTCTGGATAAGACTCATGTCAGAGCGTGCGGCAACTGAGTCAGCAATGGCCTTCGCGATGGCTTCAGCTTGCGCGGCCTCTACCGCCCTGACGACCAAAACATTAATAGGCGACACCTTGGCTCCTCTTTCGGCGTGTTGCGACGCTTGCTTATCGCACACGCGCCCTTCGCTGCCTATGCTGCGTGGCGGCTCAAAAGAGATTCACAAAAGGAGGCTTAATGAACTAGTTCCAACGGTGGGCGCGACTGGTCCGGCGAGCTAATCCTTTTTAGATCCAACGATGGAGGTTTTGTTATTCGGTGTGCTTGGTGTCATCGGTTGGTGCCCGCTGGTCTTTGTACAAGTCGAATTAAAATACGCAACGGCTTGGCCGTCTGATGTGCGGTGGTGGCTTTGCCCCACCGACAGCTCTCTCTTTCCTTTACGGGGCTGCGCCCCTGAGGACGTAAGCGAGAAACTTGAAGGCAGACCAGGAAAAAACACGAAACCAAAACCCACAAAACCACTAAGGTTTGAGGTTGCTGACGCAAACGATTCAGTCGGACAGCTCACGCGCGCGGGAAAGTTGAGTGCGATAGCGGCCGGGAGTAGTGCCCACGAATCGAATGAAGGCACGGCGCATCAAATCGGCATTTACGAAGCCACAGTTGCGCGCGATCTGCTCGATGCTCTTTTCCGAGTCTTCAAGTTGACGACGCGCGGCTTCCACGCGCATCTGGGCCACGTAGCGCGCGGGCGTGTATCCCGTCTCACGTGTAAATACACGCTCGAAGTTCCTGACGCTCATGGCGACACGTTGTGCAAGCATTTGTACCGTTAGATTTCTTTCCAGATGATCGGCGATCCAGACCTGGAGCTCATGAATGCCCTTCATGGCGGCAGCCTGCTTTGCCAGCGAAACACTTAACTGTTGCTGACCGCTGGGCCGTCTCAGAAACAAAACCAGTTCGCGAGCAACTTCGTGGGCGAGCGCGCTGCCGCAATCTTCCTCGACCCAGGCAAGTGCCAAATCAATTCCGGCGGAGATACCGGCGGAGGTGAAAACGTTGCCATCTCTCACCCAGATTGGTTCCGATTGGACCAACACGCGCGGATAGCGCTTTGAGAATTCCTTCGCGAACTTCCAGTGTGTGGTGGCTTTCTTGTTGTCCAACAGCCCGGCTTCGGCCAACAGAAATGCGGTAACGCACACGCCTCCTAGTCGCCGCACCACGGGCGCAATCTTCCTCAGCCATTGCGATAAAGCGGCATCGCGGGTAAGTCGAGTCGCCACACCGCAGACCAGCAGAATGGAATCAATTGTTCCCCGCACGTCCTGGAGCCGGCATTGCGCAAGGAAAGAGAGCACACCCCCCTCGCCTTCGACTTCCAATCCTCTTCCGGTGGTTGCGA